>ERZ807291.1725-NODE-1725-length-34681-cov-11.467741_pt1 | contig 34681 bp, 29 predicted proteins | sample MGYA00521257_ERZ807291 | MGnify/ENA primary metagenome ERZ807291 (study PRJEB31413, sample SAMN03169783) | marine metagenome | biome: Marine; feature: Water; material: Subsurface seawater | place: North Sea | collected 2011-04-28 | depth 1 m m ...
CAATATTGTAATTATTTTCTTCTCCTTGTCTTTCGTTTTGCACCCTTTAGTGTTTTTCTTCTTTGTTTCGATTTTCGACTTCTTTTGTGGTTGCGGTTGCGGTTGCGATTTATTGTCTGTTTTCCTCCGTTATGATAAGTATGCGACCTTTTCATTGAACGCATCTTATCTGCTTTTTCTTTGAATGTTCTTTTTTGATCATATATTTTCATTAAAAAAGGATCGTTTTTGACAGCCTCTTTTGATAGCATGAATGCGCTTTGATTATTATCACCAGGAGAAGTAGTAATGCTCGTGATACGACGTTTTTTATTCGTGCTAGGAACTATGTTCATAATGTAATGCAAGAAAATATAAAAATGTGCAATCAGTCCTGCACATTTTTGTAGTCTATATTGTTTGTTAGATAGCAATGATTTCAAGATCTGCTAGTTTCCAGTACTCTGAACCAGAATTACCTGGTAAAGGTCGTCGAATAATGAAAGGTAATTTTTTCTGCTCGAGTTCGAGCTGAGCAATTAAATAACCCTCAATCAAATTCTCAGGAACGCTTACATAAGGACGAGCACCATCGTTGATCTGTTTGGCTCGTTGTCCAATTACCCTTGCGTACTCATATTTTGTAAGGGTAGGAATTGTCCGATGCAAATCATCAACAATCATATTGTTTTTGTCGCGAACAACCTGAGACATTGCCTCTATTTCTTCGTAATTGTGTACATAAGATTCAGGGTGAAACTCATCCACGAAATTTTCGCGAATTCGTGTATCAAACTTTTGAAGATAGGTTTCATCAGCCTCTTCATCTTCTTCGTTGTCCTCATACACCTCGTTATTTGTGCTAACAAACACGTCCTCATCATTTACATAACTAGTTGCATTAGCTACTAGTGTTTTTGAATTAACAATGTCATCGGCAAGCTCGTCTTCATCTACATCATCTAATTCTTTTTCATTATTATCATCAAGCGATACGTCGTCTAAATCATTCTCAATATCATCGTTTTCATCAGAATCGCTATTGTTCTCAACATCGATTGTAATTTTCGTAGTTTTTTTACTAAATTTGGGAGGGTCTTCGGCGTCGTCTAACACAGACTCCTCGTCGGAGGAGTCTTCAAAAATATCGTTCTCGTTATCGCTCATCTGTATGTACTATGTTATCTTTTTTTTAAACTCGTTGTACATTTCATTTTTAATTATAATAGTAGTCGTCTGTCTTTTTTCGTTGAAGGCAAGAAAAACAGATATTTTTGTGTAAATGACCACACAGGTAATACCAAATCCCTCTTTTTCTGTCGTGTGTTTCCAGTGGGGAAAGTAACCGATCTCGACTAAACGACCATTCCATGTATATTGTTTGTAGAGATGAATATAATGACACTATTTTTAAGCCGTTGCGAAAGCTCCTATGTTGGTTGGCTTGCTTTCCACGTGGTATCACATGTGCTACAGAGATACATGTATTTTAAATTAACTTCGTCATATCTAATGTAAATAATCTCCCTTTCCTTTCCTTTCGTGTTTGTTGTACAATCTGCATTGGGACACAAAACGCTATTGAACCGAGGGAGTGTGGGATCAAATTTGGTATAATCATTGATAATGTGTGTAAATGTCTGTTCTTCCTTGTGAAAATTGGTTTTGCTTACACACACATTACTTTCGGTGAGATTGCTATCTTCGTTTCCACATTTTCTACAATAATATATGAGTTTTGAACCAGATTCTTCGTCGATGCGAATATAATACATGTTTTGGCAGACATCACAGAAGTGCATGGTTTTTTAGTATATATAGTTCGTTAGATAATTCTAAATCATTTGTTTTTTTAATGTTGTCCACATAATTTCAGCAAAGGGGATATTAGAACTCTGCAAACCATAATTCTTCGTCATCCTCAATCTCCTCCTCCTCTTCAATCACGTATCGAATTATGAAATCGGTTCTTTCTTCTGGTGTTAGCAATCCCCATATTCTTCTATTCAATTGTGTTACATTATTCTGGCTGTCGTCACCCTCTCCTTTACAACCAAATTTGTTATGAATGTCGAACAGCTCATCAGTTGTTGCAAATTCTTTTCCCCATAATCGTCTATAAACATAGATGAATGTGGGATGCCTATAACCCTCTCCATATATCGAGTTTTCCAAGTCCTGTGTCTGGGTGTTTGTCAAATAAAACATCAAGTCTGTATGTAAAATGTAAGGATTGTAATGCGTTGTGTAGAGCGTGTCAAGTAGAGCAATATCTACTGAAAAAGAACGTATGTCCCTTAAAAGAGAAGGAGGTGGGGATTGTCGTGCGAACGGATACACATGATTTATCAGAACGTCGATACAGATATGCTTTTCAAGAAAATTGTTAACTTCTTGCATCGTGCTTAACATTTGCTATACCAGAATATATATATATATATGTTGTATATAACTACTTTCTATTTAACCTGTTTCAAAGATATTGTTTCGTGAAGCTCACCATATGTGGTGTTGTCACTTTCAACTAGTTTTTTAATGATCTCATATGTTTCACACAAATATTCCTGCAAGCGTATATAGTTGACTTCCACATCCATTGAATAAAGATTGGTTTTTATTCTTTTCCCCTTCCCTTGCGAATTTTCAATAAAAGTAGATATGTGTTTTTTCGTTTGATTATAGTTCATGACAAAATGTCTTACCATATCTGTGTAAAACATACTAAACCACGGCTTCCAATAAGACGGATGTTTGTTGATTAAACGTAAAATAGCTATTTCGGCGTTCTTATATTCAATGATGCGCGTGTATTTGACAAAATCTTGATGTGTTTGCTGTACACCTGGTTCGTTTAAAAGTGGGTCCTTGCAGAGAAGTGTACAAAGTGTGAGTAGTAACGTGCTAATAGATTGACATGAGTTCCATTGATCTCCTCTCCATGTATTTAAAATAGAAATACACACTTTGCCTGTTTTGTACAAATTCGGGTTGAACCGAACGCTGTCTCCGTTTGTGCAAAAATAGACAATGGGTGGAGAGTGTGGGTAATCATTCGGAAAAATTAGCTCGAAAAAATAATATCCATTGAAGTAAGGCGTGTCTTCAGAACCAATAATCATGGCGTATCCTTTTAACATGTCTTCTTCGTCGTGTCGATAAAAGATACCATTTGCTGTGAGAGGGTTCACCATAATTTGTTTTACATCTCTGAGTAATCGGTGAACTGAACTCTTTGAAATAAAAGATTTAGATGGCTTGTTTGTTGTCATGAGTATATATATACTAACAAATTTATTTAAACCAGTTATGCTGTATTGTAATGTCGATACAACAATGACCCAAAGAAAACATATGAAAGAAAAATGAAATAGACAGAAATTTTTATATCTTGTATATACAACACAATGAATTCTAAGAATGATCTCACTGGGTTCCTCATCAGTAATTTGGCAAAAAATAATCCACCAACCCACACGAGAATACCCGATAAAGACCTGAATATCTATGGAGGGGCCTATCATATATCATCCGATAGTAAGGATGAATTCTACAAACACTACCATCAGCAGGTCTTCCGTCACAATAAAAGCGAATTTCTTACAGAAAAACAACTTTCTGACGACAGAGCGGTGATTGCTGTAGATGTAGATCTAAGGTATCCATTAAATGTAACATCGAGACAACATACAGGGGAACATAACTTCGACATGGTTGCGATTTATCTAGAGGAATTGAAATCGTTTCTTAAATTTGAACAGGGTGTTTCCTTTCCAGTGTATATAATGGAGAAGCCCCATGTGAATATTGTAGAAGAAAAAGGTGTGACAAAAGATGGTGTGCATATGATTATTGGGGTTCAACTTAATCATGCTCTCCAGATGAAATTAAGAGATCGCATCCTTAAAAAGCTACCAGAGATATGGGGTGACATTCCGATCAATAATACATGGGACTCTGTTCTTGATGAGGGGATCAGCACAGGTAAAACAAACTGGCAATTGTATGGATCGCGCAAACCAGGAAATGAGGCATATGCGATTACTCAATACTATATGGTTTCTATTGATCCAAAAGATTCTGAGTTCATGATTGCCAAAAAAGATGTCAAATCCATTAATCTAGAGAAAGACCTCCACACGATATCTGTTCGTTATACAGGGTTCGCTAAGTTTGATTTGACCGATGTTATGCGCGAGGAATTACTGAGAATTGCTAGCAATGGGGGCGACAGGTCTTCAAGAGCGCGGAATAGAAATGCGCAACCTTTGCGCATAAACAACGATGACGAGTTTGAAAATGTTCCAATGAATGATATCCGAGATATGAATACTCTAACGGCAGTATTGGAAAACAAGCTCAACTCACTCCCCAAAGATAAATATCATGTCCGCGAAACACATGAATATGCACAGGTATTGCCTGCCAAATATTGGGAGCCTGGATCCCATCTAATGAATAGAAAGGTGGCATTTGGATTGAAAGATACACATGATTGTCTCTTTTACTCATGGGTCATGCTTCGTGCCAAAGCCTCTGATTTTGATTTTGAGACAATTCCCACCTTATATAACAGCTGGAAGCGACATTTTAAAAATGGAACTGGTGCAGACAGAATAACCCGTAAATCAATAATGTATTGGGCGCGCGTAGATGCCGACCCGGACGATTATCAGAAAATTAGAGAAACAAATGTGGATAAGTATGTAGAACAGACTATATCTGCGCCATCGGACTTTGATTTCGCCCAGGTATTGTATAATTTATATAAAGAGCGATACTTATGCAATGGAGTTGGCAATAAGGCAACATGGTTTGTTTATATGGACCATAAATGGAAAAGAGACGACGGCGAAACGTTGCGATTAAAGATATCGCAAGAAATGTATAGCATATACCAGAATAAAATAGATCAATATACTGAAGAACTGCGCGTTGCGACCGAGGACCAAGATCAGGAAAAAATTGAGACGTGCAAAAAGAAGATGTTGCATGTCAGCCAGGTGCAGATCAAATTGAAGCGCACTAGCGACAAGAACAATATAATTCGTGAGGCACAGGCATTATTCTACGACGAAAATTTCAAAACGACAATTGATTCGGATAAGCTTCTCCTCGGCTTCAACAATGGTGTTGTAGATTTCCGTCAAAAATGCTTTCGCGATGGATGTCCATCTGATTATCTCACTATGTCGACTGGAATTGATTTTCGCGAATTCGATGAAAAAGATGACCGCGATGTTGCAGATCAAATTCTCGAATTTATGGATAAATTATTTCCAGACGCTCAGGTAAATAAGTATATGTGGGATCATCTTGCATCTGTATTAGTTGGAACAAATGTGAATCAGACATTTAACTTTTACCTGGGCGTTGGAAGTAACGGAAAAAGTGTATTAACTACATTGATGGAGAAGATGTTAGGAGAATATGCGTCAGTTGTGAATTTGGCACTTGTTACCGACAAGCGACCTGGAATTGGTGGAACATCCAGCGAAATTGTTGGTCTCAAGGGGATACGTTATGGATTGCTCATGGAGCCGACGAAGGGAATGACCATGAACGAAGGTCAAATGAAACAAATCACAGGCGGAGATCGTATTCAAGGTCGCGCCCTGTATTCGGATGTAGAGACATTTACCTTGCAAGTGACACTTGTTGTTATGTGTAACGTCTTGTTCGATATTAATAGCAATGATGAAGGAACATGGAGACGCATTCGCATCGTAGATTTCAAATCGAAGTTTGTAGACGATGAAGCAGATATAGATGAAGAAAATTACAAGTTTATCAAGGACAGGGGCTTGGTAGATAAACTTGACGATTGGGCACCAGTGTTTGCCGGCATGCTAGTAAAACGATGTTTCCAAACAGACGGAAGAGTGGAAGACTGCGAACCTGTATTATCCGCATCGAAAAAGTATCGCCAGGGCCAGGATCACATCGAAGCATTTGTGGAAGAGAAGGTCCTCAAGACAGACAACACCAAGGACAGAATTGGAAAGCGCGAGCTTGTCAACGAGTTCAAGACTTGGTATCAAGAAAACGAAGGGACGAATAAGCCACCTAAGGGCAAGGAGCTTTATGATTATATGGATAAAGTGTATGGTAAATGTAAAACAACTGGATGGCACGGGGTAGAAATTGTATATGCCGACCAAGACGACGACATCGATGAAGCTGGAGATGAACTGGACCGCTAGGACGAACACACATATTGAAAATACAAAATACAACAACAAATTATTTTTTGTTGTATTTGATAAAAGTAAAATAACTGATTTCTAGCCCTTCACAATGTTATTGGTATTGACGAGCAGGCCGAGGGTGGTCTGATGAACACCAACGCATCAGAAAGCAGGTGTCCCCCCTTTGCAATCATATTAAGCTCGAGCCAAAATCCCGCATTAAAAAGAATAACTGCGAATGCATGTATTTTTTGGTCGAATATTGTTTCTGCAAACAATCCTTCGATAGCACCACCTAACCCAATTAGGAGTGGCGGAGCTAAGGAACCAAGTAGATGAAGTTTTCCCGGAAATACCAATGTACCTAACTCTGAAAATGCATACAAGTTTAGTGATGCAGACATAATAAATGGAACTAACGTGGTCCAAGCCAACGGGAACGTTGACCCGCCAGCGGTGTCCCTCCATTTAAAATTGAAAGTTGCTTTATAATCTTGATTACCTAGATAACCAATAAAGAACCCCAATACAGATAACAATTGTAAGCACCCATAAAAATAGGTTGGTCCTAAAACAGCATAGGAGAATGCTTGCAACCCAATATACTGCATGTTGAAAATAAAAAAGTAAGCAACAATTCTAAGCCATTGGTTGTTTTTGTCAGACACAACCACGTTGGTGCTGTCTGTTTCTCCTCTTAGCGGATTATCAAATGGCGCTACTTGCCACCCTTCATATGTATGCATCATGATTCCTGGCAGACCGCCGAAAAACGCGACTATCGGAGAGAGAAGAAACAACAACGTCCTTTGCTCGTCGTTGTCAAAATAGATAGTCCAATTATTACTATGAGTGAGCACAGACTGCGCCATTAGAAATGCGGGGATAATTGGCGCCCAATGAACCAACTCAACCAAATTCAACATGCATACACTGGCGGTGTGATCCATGCCAATGCTGTAAAGGGATTTTTTGGGCGCAGCCTTATTCCATCCCCACGATGGATCAGATGGAAAGCCTTTGGAAAACCATTTGCTGTTCTTATCTGAAAAGAATATACCACTTGTGTTTTTGGTGTTATTATACCCTGTCATTATGCGTAAAATAACATTATCTTTTTAGGTCATTAATCTATATTTTCTTTACAAATATCCTGCCGTTCTCCGTTACAATCATATCATCCCGGTATTCAATTGCTTCATATGGCTCTTCCACGTCGACTAGAGAGCGAGGAGGTTGCGTCTCATCTTTGTGGTCATAGTCTTTATCGGAGTCTGTTTCTGCTTCTTCGGTTTCCTCGTCGTCGCCACTATCGCTATCATATGACTCATCGTCTCCTGTGTCGTCAATACTTTCTTTGTCGTCGCTTTTCTCACTGGGTTCATCTTCTACAACTGGATCCAAAAAATCCAAGAATACCTTCTTAAATTGTTGCATTACTTTTTCCGGCGTAAAGTCAGTATATGCGTTCCAGTCTTTTCCCTTGTCTTCCTGAAAATTGTCTATGTATTCAATCAGTTGGTGATACAGCCGTCCATTGTTCTCGTAAATTTTTGCCTTGTCGCCAAGAATATTAATATGTGCGCGAGACCCAATGTCCGCGCAAAACACCGGTTTGTTTTTCGAGCTGAATTCTCCTATAGAAAGGCCAAATGTTTCTCCTCCGCTACGTCCCCATATCATAGCGTCGCACGTGTTAATAAACTTTACTTTCTGGTGCTTGTCGATAGTTTTTCCTACGTGAATGATGTTGTGTCTCTCTTCGCAAAATGGCTGAGTATTCATGAATAAAAAATATATGTCACCTCTGTGACGATTTCCGGCAATGCTATTCACTACATGTTGTGTGTAAGGCATGTTGAATTGTTCATACCCCCCATATCTTCCCATAACGAGCGCGTCTTTGGGTATGCCCAATTCCTCTCTCATGTCCTCTGTGTGGTCCGGTAGTGCGATCATATGTGGGACGACAGGGACATCAAATGCGTTATTTACATCACCTGATATAACTGCGAAAGCGTCGCCATGTGGTATTGACCCCTCAAACACAGCATGAATAGCTGTTGGGATCTTAAAGTTCATGAGATCATCACCCTGTCCATGTTTCAAAATATATAACAAATCACATTTCAGGTATTCTGCAAATTCGTCTATATTATCTTTGTCAATACCATACGTTTCAAAATTTTCTACAAAATTACACATTACATCATTGTCATTGGTAAGATCATTGGTGTTGTACAATATAATAGATTTGTTCCCTAAAAGTGTCTGGTTATAATGAGCATAATCATAAACAGAAACACACATACCTCGTTCTCCTAAATGATTTAGCCAAAAACAAATTGTTTTCATTCTTATTATGCTTATAAATAAAGAATATAATTTAAATGGTTACTTTGCCAATAAATAAATGAAACCAACATACACCTTGTGTGACAATGATACATGGTGAATTGATTAGTTATCTAGATAACTAGTCAATTGGTAAAACATTAATCTTGTAGATACATATTTTTTGGGATTAGGTCAATGACATTGTTCAATGCTCGAAACAATCGAATAATAACGTGGTGTCCAAAGAAGAACCAAAATAATAACATGAAAAACCGCAATACAACAACACGGAATGAGGGGTTGTGTTTCACAAGGAATGCACATGCAAAGAAAACAACCAATATTACCACAAACAGATAGTAGAAAACATTGTACCATAAACGCAACCCTTCCATTTCTTGATCGCTATAGAAAGCTCGTCTGTCGCCAGTGGTTACATCGCTGGTGGTGTCTCTGATTTTTTTCGTCATATTGGTACTCTGGTTCTCCAATTCAGACGCATACTTTCGTGTTTGTTCTATATTTTTTCCATTGTTCTGCGAAAGAGCGATAAATTGACGTGTAGTTTCAGCAAGATCATTGAAGACCGACTCGTATTCATTGCCTATTTTATCAGCTACCATGCGATATTTGTCTTCGGAAAATTCGTCATAATAGTCATCCCCTTTGGCAAACGTGTAATAAGTTTTGGAGGTTTCTTCTAAATTGTCAGGACCTTCTGTCAAACTCCGCTGAGCCATATCATAGTCTTTCAGCATTGATAACTTCTGTTTTTCATTCTGGCAATCTGGACCACATGAAAGTATTTCAGCACTTTGTTGAATAAACTCGTTTAATACGTCAAGTTGGTCGTCAGAGTTCATCACGGCATTATACTTGGTTTGTTGTTCTTTTAATAACCTTGCTGTCTTTTCGTCGCAAGTTTCTTTGTTGGACATAAATACTTATATTATATAGTCAAAAGATTTTTGACTATATAACAGCAGATTGATCAAAATTAGGCTGTCACAGGGGCAGGGCTACATTTTGTAGTTTCAGAGTACACCTCGAGGTTAGGTTCACATATCCCCTTTGTTGAATTCCATTGTGTCCCATCCGAACAACATACTTGTCCAATACATGTGCGCAGTCCCTGTGCACCTAACGGGTCATAAGACATCTTTTCTGGATCGAAATCAGGAAGTCCGTCCTTTGAAAAACTCCAATTATATTCGTCGTACACCATGTTACTTCTCGCGTGGAGAGAAAGTATGATCATAAGTAATTTATACCCAAAAAAAGCAATTAACCCAATAGCCACAATATTGTAAACGAGGGGAGGGATAATAGTGAATACTTTCTTAACATATATGAACAATACGAATGCTATAATAGACAAGATTATCCATTTTACTAAGGATGTTCTCTCTTGGTATGCCTTGTCGTAATACTGGTTGATTTCTACTACTCTCATCTTGTTGGCCTTCTGCTTGTTTATATACGCAAGTCGTTGTTTTGCTAGTTGCATCTCGCGGTCAATGATCGCGACCGCTTCGGTTTGCTGATTTAGCGTCTCGCTCGATTGTTCTAAATTTGAACTATAATAGTAATTGAGACTTCCTAAAGCATTTGACAAGTTGACACGAGTTGACTGGATGAGGGCGATTGAAGTTTCCAATGTTTTTCTTTCATCGGGCGAACGAGCCATTTCTAATTTGGTGGTTAGTTCATCCTCTACCTTATTGAACTCGTTAATATACCCTAGGATTTCTTCGTTTTTTTCTTTATAGACATTTACTTGAGACATTGTATAAATTAAAAGGAGAAATTATTTTATATAATGCTGTTATTTCTGACAGATGATTTCGATGTGATTACTGCTTCAACTTGGTTATTAGTTTTCCACCAATGATTGCTGTAGCGATACCAACCACCGACCATAAAACCAGTTTTACTTGCGACTCGTCCACTAACAAATTGCTGTCGTAAATAATGGAATCGATATTGCGAAACTTAATCGTATTGGCGCGTTGTGTGGGATCACCGAGTTCGGGTTGTAGATTGCGGTTCGCAGATAAAGGTGTAAACGGCTCTCTAATTGGGTTCATGGCTTTAGATGTGGGGTTTACTGCAGTAGGGTTCTTTCTCTCGCTTGTATCATGGTACACATTATTAAATAGGGCGTTTGTTTTTGTGTTCACTGCTGTTTCTGTTTGTTGAATGCCTAGATTAGATTGTAAGCCAGATTGTGAGATCCGAACATCGACGCCAAACTTATCTGCATCATCCCTTTTTTTGCGCCAATCATCCTTTAATGTTTGCATGGCTGGTTCATTTAAAAACCTATTTCTGTCACACAATGATGATTTCATATACCCTGACCCTGCGGATGGATAATTCCCGTACATTACTGATGTTGTATTCGTCACATTCTGTTCATCGCATCCAGCATTGAATATCTCTGGATTAGGTTTGACACGTCTCTTGACAAACATGCTATTGCGTTGCAGTTCGGATATTTTTGTCATAACACCATAATCCTTCAAGTATGCAACCTCTGATTGTGGCTCATATACGACACCAAAACATTTTTCATTCTCTAGACATTTCTTTTTGGCTTCCTCTATATTTTTAACACCTTGTATTGGTTGTCCCGGAAGGTCATTTCCTGATAGACCTCTTCTTTCTTCTACATCCATAAATGTGTTGTCTCCGACGATATCGGACGGGTTGTATTCATGCATTTTTCCATTGTAATCGACATATCCCAGTTTTCCGTACAACGACGGATCTCCAATTTTGTCAAGCGCATATATCGCTACATTTCCCTCCCCTGACGTAGTTTTGTTGCCATCAGCATCTTTTGTGCAGGGCGACGATATTTCTTCTATTTTCATGGAAACTCCACTGCCATTCGGTGTAATTTCTAACATGACCTTCCCGTCAGGAGCAGACAATATATCGTTGATATTGAGCCACATGTTCGAGCCCGCTATGTAATTTCTACTTCTAGCCTTTCTAAAGTTTTGTTCGTTTGATTGGGCTTTCTTCAACGATTGAATTTGTTTTCCTGTAAGATCAACCCCAAAATACGAAACATATCTTCCCACAGGTTGTCCATTCTGAATAAGATTATCGACCTTTCTTCCACGAAGATTGATATATTGTGGATAAAGGGCAAACCTAACCAACTGCAATCCAGGAGGAACCTCTTTGAATAGTTCATCAAATTCTTTTCCTAAGCTATCCACACCTTTTACTATTAACATGTAATCTGTTATGATGTCGTTGGGGGGTGGTTTTACCATAGGCCATTTAAAAAGTATTTCGCCATTTCGGTGTGATTGGCTATAAAATTCTATTCGACCATCGTTACCTACTTTAATTGACTTGATAGGAACGTCCATCTTAGGCGGGATAAACCCAGTTGTATTTATTTTTAGGAAAGGTTGTGCATCCACCCTTTCTACCTTCATTGACCTGACCCGGTCATTCCAGTACGCGTTCGACCCAGGTATTCGTTCGCATAAACTCTGTCGCCTTCTTCCACGAAATGTAGCAGATTTACCTGTGTAATTCTCTTTGTTATAGACAGTAACAGATACATCTGGTGACCAAGCCTCAATCATTGATGCAGTAGATATATTTTTAAATACACCTTCAGGGAAATCTGTAACAATGCGCGCTTTTCGTGTGTCTGGTATATGTGATCCCACAGGAATATTAAACTTCCATCCAGCTCCGTTGCAGTGCTCCATTACTTGCACTTTATAGTCGTTTTTGTACATATCCTCCATCTGTTGTCGCATTTTTTGAAGTCCATCGCTGGTATTCATGTAAGCTAATCCGCGCTCTGCGTTTCCGTTCTCGGTAGAAAACATGGGAAGAATTAATCCACCCCAACCATGACGCTTGTCTAATCTTTTTAGTCGCAAATACTCGTGTTTTTTTCCAAATATTCCTCCAGATCTTCTAGAGAATTGTCTTACATTAAACCGAACACCTTCACGATGGCATCTGCGATGAACACATTTATCTCCTACAACCATATTCGACGTTGGCATTTTTATGGTAAGTATTCTATTATTGGATCCACCTACATGGAGTGGTTCCCAGATAATCACATCCTCTGGATTTTCTTTGGGCACCCACGCACCCTTTGAGTTGAATATCGTTTTTTCTACTTTAACCATATTGGATTTGCGAGTGGATGTTGCTAAATTAGCGTTATCGCCCAATAAACAGCTAGAATAACCTGTCTCTTCATTGTAATTAGAAAGACCAAAGACAGGTTTGCCTTGTTGTGTTGCCACATATTTACAATCAGCATATGAAAATACGTTTGTTTCGTCGCTTTTTGTGTACTTGTCGGTATAAGGTGCGAGAGAACTGGAGGTTTCGTAACATCCAAGCGAATCTGCTTCCGCTCCAGCAACAGTACCCACCACAAATACGTTCTTGCCTTCCAATCCACAGCTCGTGTTTCCTGATTTATCATCGGACATAGTTGTCACTGCAATAGGATTAGAAACATCATCCATTGTCATCTGTGTTTTGTTCATTTCACTTGACGACGGACACTTGTTAAAACTGGCAGTATTGTTAATGGATTTGTAGGGTTGAAAATATCCTAGATTATTAACGTATCCTTTTGTGCCATCAACAAGTTCTACATTTTTGTTGCTATACGGATTTTCTGGACTGATGCGATTTGCGTATGCATTTAGTGCATCCTCATACTTTTGCTGAGCTTGTATAGCAGTCTCATTCATCTGTTGGTATGTTGACTCCATCCGTTTGTTTTCTGTTACGTCTTCTGGTTTCTCTTCAGTGTCTTTGAATGTATTATACGACATTTCAGCACGTTGAGATTTTTCTACAGAAGTTTGGTAAGCAGTATCCTTGTAAGGATGTGCGTTACCATTCTTTATTATGGAATTATTTGTCATGGTTCTTGTATATATATACTTCTAATAAATTATTTTTATACATATGTTATCTTTCCATCATATACGTTCGCTTCCTTGTAACTGCTACATAGGAACTGAATAGATGTAATAAAGTATGTATATAACCAACAAAAATACGGCTAAATAGGTAAACCCTAAAAACCAGAGCACAAAAACAACAAGCCATGCCGAAGTAAGAATATTTACAGGAATACCTGTTACAACTACGATTCCCGCTAACACAATAAAGAGCAATAAAAGTATAAATATTCGATACCACAATAAGCTTTGTGTAGTGCCTAACTGAGTGTCCCCTAGACCAACACTGATAGAATCGTATTCTTGTAACATATTATCCAGGATTTCACGCTGATCCACCAGTTCATTGTGGCGGTCGGTTGTTTTATCCTCCATTTCGTATGTGGCATCTCTCCAACTATCTAGGTCGTTTCTTTTCCATTGGGTATTTGCGGTTAAAATCTTTTGATTAATCCTGAGTAATCGTGCGTTCAGATGCTTGAGCTTAGCAATCAACACCATGAACTGGTTCACCATAGCAACCCCCCCTTCCCTTGTTCTTACTTTGCCCATTCCTGTTCTTAAATAACAGCCACCGCGTTTTGAATTGGGATATCGTTTTATAAATGATGCGCCTGAACAGGTGTCTCGTTTCTCACATTTCTTTTTACACGCTTGAGCACTGCGAACAAACGTGGTTTTGTCCTTACCTTCCCCCCAAAAAACTTTATTTTTCATTACAACCAATCCTTTTTCTTCCTTAAGCTTCTTCAGTAAGACAGAAAGCTCTTTTTCGATGCCATCTCCGCTACCTGTCGGGGTTGCTTGGTTCAAATCTAAGTTTCGAGGTGTATTTGCCATTTGAAAATATTGTTCGGGAGCACCTATTGATCCAATGTCGGCGGTAAATGTGTTTTTATACATGGTGTATTCTTTCATTGCCATCTCGTAGTCCTTCAGTTTTTTATCATATTGTGATTGAAGCATGGTCAAATATTTTAATGTCGGGTCTGGTTTAGGGCTTTGTGTATTCATATACTATGGTAAGAAATTTATACTATATGAAAAAATAAGAAACACTATTCATTATCTCACTCTTCTATTTTTCGAAATGTGTAAAATAGTGTCGCGCCAGACGCAATGACACCAAACAACATGGACCAATTGGTCAGATATTGTCTTGTGTAATTTGCTTTAAAGTCATCAGCCAATTGATTGGCGCCACCTAATTCTCCTGTAATGAAGTGTAAGTTTTCTTCCAACGATGTTTTGCTGTCCTCGTTGATTTTGATCTTCTCCAAGTTTCCGTCGGATTCAATTTGCATTTCCTCAAGTGCTCGTTCAATAATGTTATTCAACAAAAATAATTTTTTAGCTAGTTCAAGTAGGTTGTTTTTTGTATTTTCGTATCCTTTCGCGTATTCGTCATCTTCTGGATATTGTTTGGTTAAAACATAGTAATCTTTAAACGTTTTCAAGTTGCATGCGTAAGATGTTTTCAATGCGTTCAATTGATTTTCATAGTCCTCTGGAGAAGTTGAGTATTCGCAACTCATTTATACTAAGTGATTATTTTTTACTTACACACATATCCTATAATAAGGAGCTAAGATGGCGCTTTTACTTGGGCGCATTATCGCACAAACTTCGCCTGGGCGCATATAAATAGATTGTGCTACTGGATCAAACCTAGAGATTTCAGGAAACTGATTATTGTTGTTAATGTTGTATTGAAGTTTAATTTTATTCACTTCTTCTTCAGACATAATCCTGTGTTTGGGGACCATTGTGTGGTTCTGAATGTTGAATTGGAGACGCTTAATATTTTGTATTACAATAAAGTATCCTTCAGTTTCCCATAAATGTTTTAATGATGACATCAATGTATCATTCACCTCTTCCTTAGAAACAATAAAGAGGGTATCGTCCTTGGTAAGCACCTCATCGGTAATATACAAATCCTCAATGAAATCCTGTAAATTATTTGGACGAATAAGCTTGGCTAAATAATATAATACATAGATCTTTCCCTTCTTACCAGTTGCCGGATCTTCTTTTTTTTTCTCTAATAGCATATCAAGTTGGTTATTACTATACTTTGCATTTATCTCACTTACATTGAAATCTACATACTCTTGTGTGTTGTAATCCATGTACTCCAACTGCTCAAGTAGCACATTTCTAGATTTGAAAATCGAGGCGATTAATGTTGAATTTTGCATCCTGTCTATATAAATGTGTACAGGTTTTTATGTTGTTTCATTTTTATTAAATAAAACAACAGATGGTAACACATGATCTATTTACAATAATTAGTTTACTATAGCGGGTTACATATTAAAGTCGACTTTTTTAAGAGCTCCTGCTGGTGCAGGAACATCTGATATGTCGTCGATATCCTCGTCGTCGCTTCCTTCTTTGGAACTTTTTTTCTTTTCTTCCTCGACCTCCAATATAGAGGTTTTTGTATTGTCCTCATCTGTCCCAGTGGTTCCTCGTTTAGATTCTACCCGTTTTAAGATATCTACCTGTTCTTCGCTGGTTAATTTGTTCAGTTGTTCCTTATTCTGAGGAGACATTGTATTGTAAATACTAGTTAATTCATCATTTTCGAATTTCTTTGTGTCGGATGTTTTCTGAAACTCATTAGAACTCGATGCTAGAGGTGTATCGACGGGTGTTATTGGTTGGTTTGATTCGGTATCTGTATCACTGGACAACGGATTATATATGGTGGATTCTGTATTATCACTTTCTTTGACAAAGGCATATTGTTGCGACGATGAGCCTATTTCATTGGGTTGATCAACTGCACCTGTGGGTGTGTTTGGTCTGTTTGATGTGGTTGCATTGACTTCTTGATTTGACTGCTCAGACAATGCGTCTCCCTTCGAAGCACCTGTATCGTTTGATGTCTCTGTATCAGTAACCTTTTTAATGATTGTTTTGTCTGTTGCGTTAGCTAATTGTGTAGTCAGCTTGTCCGCCATGCGTTTGTACATGTCAACATGTCGAACAATATTTTCGCTAGTGACTGGCTCCTCAAATGATATCTTGTCTTTGGTCAGTTTAATAATGTTGTCCGAGTATGTCATAGATAGCATGTTGTTCACATTGTCTTCGGTAATTATTCTGAATTGAACATTCATTACCTGTAATTCTTGTATAAGTAATTTGAAACTATATGGAACTCGCAGAACACTAAACGTTCTCCCATACTTGGTTGTTTGTTTCACGTTGAGAGTGTCATCCAGTGTTGTGTGAAACTTGATAGGTCCGTCCAATTGTGGGCTCATGAAAATATTCTCGTTTATATTGTACACTGCAATCATGCCAGTTTGATTGCATACAGCCATGTAGTAATCGTCTGCCCTGTCTAAAAATGATTCGGACAAAAAATGAGCACAGCCATGCGAGATCACCCCATCTCTTTCCATCTCTCCTATTCGTAACCCTCCGTCATTCGCTCTTCCGTGTACTGACTGACGTGTTAATGCGTTGTTTGGACCACGTGCGCGATAGTTAATTTTGTCTTTCACCATATGTTTTAGACGCATATAATACGTTGGGCCAATGTAGATGTTAGAGGATAACTGTTCTCCTGTCATTCCGCTATACAATATCTGATTACCAGATGAATGAAATCCAATTTTAGTCAGCATCTCACCATATGTTTTTACATTTGGACCCTTGGTGGTATAGGCAGTGCAATCTCCATATCCACCATACCCACAACATGCTTTTCCAAACAAACTTTCAATCAGTTGTCCAATAGTCATTCTACTTGGAATGGCGTGTGGATTAATGATTAAATCTGGACGAAGCCCATCCGGTGTATATGGCATGTCTCCTTCGGGGATAATTAGCCCAATGGTTCCCTTTTGGCCTGCTCGAGATGCCATTTTATCACCGATAGCAGGTATTCTCTCTTCTCTTATGCGAACCTTAGCTATACGGAACCCTTCTTCGCCATCTGTCATGAACGATTTGTCTACTACACCTAATTGTCCTTTCTTGGGTTTAATTGACTGATCTGTTAACATATCTTCGCCTGCACTTACTTTTCCAATTAGCATCATTTTATCGTGTAACGCGGTTCCCTCTTTCACAATACCATGTTCATCCAAATAATTGTAGTCGTATCCTTTTTTCAAATCGGTAACGTCTTGTTTCGAAACATCGGTAAAATACGAATTCACCATGGATCCACTGACCTTTCCACTTTCCTCGCGCGCTTCGTAGCTGGAATAATAAGTGGTTCGAAAAATACCGCGATCCACAGCCCCTTGATTTATTAAAATAGCATCCTCCACATTATATCCTGTATATGACATGATTGCTACTATGGCATTAACACCATACGGCTGTTGTTCCTTGTTGATTAAATTCAAATATCTCGACTTCAGAAGAGGCACTTGTGGGTAGTTCAATACTACAGACATTTTGTCGATCCTATTTTGGAAATTGCTGTGAAAAATAGAAACTGCTTGTTTACTTTGACCACATGAGAAAGCATTTCTCGCATAAGGGTTGTGTTCGGGATAAATAACCATATTTCCCATGACGCCCAGAAGTAGCGAGGGGTGGATTTCAATATGTGTGTATGGTTTATTGCTTTTCAAATCTTCTTCTGTAGTGGCAATTAGGGAGACGTCTTCTTCCGCAGCATCGACATATTCTGCCAACGCACCATATTTTTCAAACTCGATGGTTGTGTTCCCATAGAGACGCGATGTCTCATATATTTTATTGTGATTAATGGAGAAATCTGGGTCCTGTTTTGGTTTGAACCCAGAAACGATATCTTGCCATGTCATAGTTCCCTCTCTCAGTTTGGTTGCTATCTCACCTCTATCAAAACTGGGCTTCCCATCGGTTATATAATAAACAGGACGCATCAACCTCCCCCCATCAGTGTACAAATTTAATTCGTTAGCTTTAAAGTCAAATGAAATACTGGTATAAATCGGAATAAGTCCGTTTCGTTTTAATGTTTTCAGCAATTTGGTTATTTCCAATGGCTCGTCAATGAGACCAATCCAGTTTCCATTCACAATAACTTTGGTTAATTTTGACATACTGGCGGTAGGACATTCTTGCAACAATTTTAGCGGAGTATGAGATCGTAACCATTGAATTAATGGGTATGAAGACGACCCACTTGTAATATGAGCTATAATAGAGAGGTGTTTATGCAAACCAATGTTTCCTCCGTCGGGTGTATCAACAGGATCAATAAAACCCCATTGAGACCCATTTAAGTGGCGAGGGCCCACCACCTTGGCACTAGCATCTAAAGGTAAATTCAGCTTTCGTAGCTGTGAAATAAACGAATTGTAACTCAATCTATTTACATCTTGTACCACGCCCAGCTTTTTGGTATAGCTCTGTGCACCCCAATTTCCCTTGAATGCTTTCTTCAGTCCAGTTTCCACATCTCTAGTTTTGAAAAACTCTCGATGGTTGTTTTCGATGAGATTTGGAAAGGTTGTTGGGTCTTTATACTCTCCAATATGGAAGAAGTATTCTCTGTCAATCGCAAGGAATATGCTATGCAGTTGTATTAAATAATATTCTCGAAACAAATCGTATATCAGCTTTCCAGATTGTTCAACACGCTTGTATTTAAAATTATCGCGGTCTGTTGGTTTGTCTTCGTTCGTATGAACACGCAAGAGCTTTATTGTCATATGACCTACAAAATAGGCTTTGTCTAGGAAATTGTTCACACCGATGTGAGGAAGAAAATAGTTCATTAGGATGTCCATGACATAAGACACTGACTGACGCTTGGTAAAGGTGGCAATAAACTCCAGAGCAGTTTGTTGTGTAAATATCTTAGATGCGTCATGAATGCTTGGGATGAAATAGTCAATATACCTTTCGTTTAAATTCAAGTCCAGAATACATTTCTCTATGATATCTTTATCGCTTACTACACCTAATGCCCTCATTAATATAAACAAGGGAACTGGTTTTCTGACGTTGGGAACATCAACTACAATCTGATTGTTAGAATGCGTTGCTGATGGCGCAACCATCTTCACAGAGGATGTGCGAACAGGTTTGGAGGTGTCCTCGGAAACAGATCGAATTTCAGAAGAATAACTATACGTCTCTCCGTCCTTATATTTTCTTACATACAGCGTATTGTCGGCAAACGTCTCCTGTGGAATTATCACCTTCTCTTTTCCATCAATGATGAAATATCCACCATAATCGTTCCTACACTCTCCCATATTGAAACAAACCTCGGGCGCGAGTTGATTTAAAATACAAAGGTTGGATTTTAACATGATAGGAAACTTTCCCAGATATACTCTTTCCAACGTGAGCGTTTCCACCTTTTCATCTTCTGAATTCTTGTTGAGAATAATATCTACCTCAACATCGTAGTGTATGGTAACTCCGTAGGTCATATTCCTAAGCCTTGCATCATTAGGATACATAAAATGTGTTTGATGTTCATCATATATGATTGGTTTTCCGAAATAAATTTTTGTTCCGTCTTTCCCACCTAAATAGAGCAAGCACTCCTTGTTTCCCTTTGTTTCGTTGCTGTCTGGTTCCAGAAATCTGACGGGGTTATTCTCCTTAAAAATTTTATTAATACCGGATTGAAAAAACTCGTTATAAGAGTCTATGTGGTGTGCTACAAGAGGTCCCACATTGTCTTTAAAATAGGTATCAATGAGTTTCCATGATATAGATTCCATATGTATATATTATATACTGGTTATTTTTAAAACGTATTTCTTATCTTTTACATATTTTAACATTTACACCTTTTCTCATATAAAACACACATTTTATATGAGAATTCATAGATATTTCTTCTTGTTTTTCTTGGATACATATTTATCTGGTCTTTCATAAGCACTCTTAATTATTATAAAGTCGGTGTTTTACATTATAGACCTGATAACTCAGTGATACTTGTGTGTAGCATATACAGCTTATTTACTAATCATCATAGCACCCAGAATAACAAACATGAAAATGAATGGTAACAGCACTAAGAACCACGACAAACTTGAATATCCATCTTTACAAATTAATTGCAGAACATAAGTCCAAAATAAAATGTAAACGAGATTAAATAACAACACTAACAACGTGCTAGAGACCTTGCATGAAAAGAGACCAAGAGAGAAAACATCGCGGTTTCCTAAATTTTGAACCACCATAATTACGAATCCAAGTAAAGATACTACCAAGTAGAATGCTGCCGGTGTGCAAAGTTGGTTAAATTTTCGCGGAAATGCCATATAATATTCGTTAGATAATAATATTTTATCACGTCGATGTCTAGTTAATCTTCACCTTTAAGTAGTTCAGGTTATCTTGTGATCTATCTCCATGAAAAACCTGATCTTTGAATGGAAGAGGGCTTGGTACAGACGATTCTCCCATAATAGATCTATACCCGTTCACAACATCATTCTGAAGCTGGGAAAATACATTTAATCCCATCAATCCTCCTTTCTGATGATGTTTTTTCCCTCGCCTCCTTTTGTTTCCTCCCACCAAAGTATTCGTAGAGGTTCCTTCGTCAATTGGAATACGCGTTGGCTGAACGTCGTACTTGTTGAGTTCGTAGTAATTTCCACTATGTGCACCAGAAACACCGGGGAGTTGGCTCAGATCGGGTCCGTATGGTGCTCCCACAAATGTTTTGATTTCCCCACTTCCACCACAAGTACCAGAACCTCCTCTTTTCTTACGCGACACTATTTTTTTTGATTTTTTTCTGCGCAACGTCTTGGCTTTGGCTTTATAGTGACGTCTTTTTTTACCACTCTTGGTTGCTTTCCTTTTTACACCCGTTTTTTTCTTATATTGAGATTTTCTTGTAATACGAACCATATATACTATCAAAAGAAATAAAAACTCGATCGTTTATTTCTTTTTTTTGTGGTATCTTCTCACTCTACTTCACATCGGGTTACACCTTTGAACATTCAAAACGCCGACTTCATATACAATTCAACGCGCAAGTTATAAAATACTACTCTTAAATGTCTACGTGAGTAAGAATGTGTCTCCTGCAACAGATGCGCGTTAAGCCTAATTCGTCCATCACCACACCCTCGTGTGTTTTTTCGTTGAATTCCTTTGTCAAATACAAAACTTGATCAAGTTCTAACTGATCTATTTTTTTATCAGCCAATTTTCTCTTACGAACCTCCTCTAGATAATACCTATATTTGTTTGCTAGAACATTGCCACATGTAAAACATTTTACGGGAATGATCATGATATCTGTTATACTATATATCTAATATGTTATTTTGTTATTTATTTCATTTTTATTCTTATTGTGTGCATTTTTTGTCTTCAGGACACCCTTTTCCATAACACTTGTTTTTGTAATAGTAGTAATCGACTGGTGCAACATCAATGCCAGTCGGTCCATCCTTGTTACCAGCGACACATTTGTTATTGCTTGTAAAAATACAACATCCCACGTTCTTACATTTATATTCTGACAATTTCCCACATTCTGTATTTGCTGTATCACTATCATTGTTGTTACATTTGCAAAAACTTTCACCCGGTGTCATTTGAAGTTGCTTAATGTCGCGATTGCTTACTAAATCCGTATACATGTCCCAAGCACTCTGTTCTTGTTGTGTGTCAAGATTGTTCACATCAACAACTGAATTAATCCCAGCATTAGGGTCATAAAAAGAAGGTATAGAATATGATGGTGTATTAGGCGGACCTTGTATTTTCTCCTCAGACAAATCTATTCCCACAGACGGAGCAATATTTCTTAGTTGTGTATTTAATTCACCAATAGGACTATTTTCGCTAGGGAAGGAAAATGCTTCTTTGACTGGTTTGTTGAAAATATTTAGGTTCATGATTTCTGATAAATTCCAACCACTCATTATAGTACCCAGAGAGATTTTTAATAGAAATGTGGAATTAATAAATCAGAACGGACAATGTCTATCCAAAAACGAAAATCCAACTCGGGATAATAGGTCCGTCGCTTATTCTGTAGAGTTACATACATTTCATCCAACCATTCTTGCGATAGCTTAGCAAAGTCGTCCTCGTGTTGCAAGAACAAAATAGGCAGTTCTTCGAAATACCTATGCCAACGAGTTTTCACGACTATAGGAATGCACCCACAATAAAGAGCATCGTAAAATCGAAATGTATCTAGGGCATTTCCCCTCGGACAAATAGCGAATTTGCTACTGCATAAATTTTGAAAGAAGTTATCTCGAGATAAATGTTCGCTATGCTCATACGCCAAAAAAGGACCCATGTGTTCAAATTTGATAAATGGTTTGTCTTTCAGACTATTGTAAATTTTTTCTCGCACCGGGTGTGTATCAACAGAAAAATTGCAGTAGCACAATGTTGGCTTACGTTCACTAGGTGTAAAAGAAAATTGAGGAATGCTTCGCCGATCTCTCCCCATTGGGAAAAAATGGATCTTGGGATGAGGATAATCAATATTATTTGCATAAATCCGAATTACGTTTTTAGGTATACACAAAGATCTTGGTATTGTATCGTCAGTTTTTCCAACAAGAACCACATATTGATAAAGCTGTTTTTTGTTGAGGTTTGAAAGTGTATATTGTAAATCTTCCAAAATGTGATCACATCCTTTTTCATGAGAGCCCAAAAACAACATGCATGATTTATCGGGTATGTCCTCGATCTCATTTCTTATAGGCAAAGAGACAAAGTTATGTGAATTGTAAAAAGAAGAGTTGTGTACCAATAAAATGTTTTCCATATTATAATCACAGCAAAACTAATGTTTTGATTATACGTAATACTGATTATGCTCTTCCAAAGTCGTCCTCGTATCTGATTATATCATCTTCTCCTAGATAACTTCCTACCTGTGTTTCTATAATTTCAAGAAGGTCTTCTCCTGTATTCTCTACTCGGTGTACACTCTGCAGTGGTATATGGATATACTCGTTTGGTCCTAAATCAACAAAATCTTCGTTAAGTTGCACTTTAGCATGTCCTCTTGCAACTACCCAATGTTCCTGTCTGTTGTTATGGCTTTGTAAAGACAACCTCATCTTAGGTAATACAATCAGTCTTTTTACCTTCACGCCACTATTATCATTTCCATCTAAATTTTCATACCATCCCCACGGACGATACACTTTCTGATGCAATGCAGTCTCGGGTCTCTTCTGTCTTTTTAACTCTTTAACCATTTTTTTAATATCCTGCGTTTTATCTTTGTTGCATACCAAGAGTACATCCGGTGTACTCACAATCACTAAATTGGAAACACCGATCGTGGAAACCAATGTTTTCTCTGTATAGATGATACACTCTTTGGTATCAATTGCTAAATTATCTCCTTTTACTACATTAAAATTCCCATCCTCGGTTTCGCTCATCGTTGTTAATAAATGCTCGTGTAGCGATTCATAGGAACCAACATCACACCACATTCCAGAATAGGGATATGCAAATACAGGAATATTGCAATTCGGGTCTTGAGTCATTCTTTCCATAATTGCATAATCAACAGAAATGTCTTCGCACTTTACAAAATGCTCCTTTGATAGGTTTATAATATTGTCATTGCGTGTGGACCCGGCGAGAGTAGCAATGGATTGTTCTAGTATATTTGGTTCATATTTGCGAAAACAATCCAACATTACGCTATTTTGGAATAAAAATACGCCTGCATTCCAGTAATAATTAGAAGCAGTCATATATTTTGTTGCTGTTTCATGGTTGGGTTTCTCGACAAAAGAGATTGCTTCATAGTTATTGGCTATACCAGACGTTTGTATATAGCCATACCCAGTAGCGGGGTGCTTAGGTCGAATTCCAAACAAACAGATCGAATTCTTGTACGCTGTAATTTTTTCGGAAATTAGCTTCATAAAAAGTTCATCGTCAAATACATGGTCTGAAGGTACCACTAAGCTCATCTCGGATGGTTCTGCATGTAATGTAGAAATTGCGATGGCGGGGGCAGTATTTCGTCCTTCAGGCTCTGTAATAATGGTTGAGCGATTACGTATCGACACATGATCATCGTTTTGTGATGCTAGTTCTAGATCAAGCTCATCAAGTTGTTGTTGGATAATAAAAGAATGATCCACATTACAAATAAATGTGAACTTGTTTATTGACATACCATTTGTATCAGGTATAGATGTAATAGAATTCAGACGTAAAATGGTGTTCTGAAGCATACTTTTAGAATTTACAAGTGATAAAAATTGTTTGGGTAGTTTTTCACGCGACAACGGCCACAAACGACTACCCGATCCACCACAAAGAATAACAGCATTCAATTTCTGTATTGTCATCTATTCATTTTTCATATTAAAAAGGTAGGACTTGAACGTAATTTCTAAGGAGGAACAGACCTAAATCAAATTGTTTTGTACAGAGAAAAGACACATTCGCGAACAAATCTCTCTTCAGAATCTACATCGTAATTGAAGTAACAATGACCACCAAAACTTTCTCTACTCACAACTCCTTCAGATGAGAAATCAAAACAATCATGCATTGTAGGAAAGGTGCCTAGGTTATGGTCCTGGATCATTCTTGAGAAGTACACGTCTTCATTGTCTTTTGGATCCCGAGGATATGTCCGTATGATATCTATCATAAGCTGTCTTGTACGAAGACTAAATCCTCCATTCCCAGCAGCAATTTTGAGCCCAGATTGTTGCACCCATTCTTTATCCACGTTCCAAGGAGCACCAATATAATCAAAATGCAAGAAGTCCTTAATGTTTGTTTTGAAAATACAACTATCTTCTTGGTGAATGAGTATTTTTTCTCCCACAAAGCGATTCCAAAAAGCTTCACTAGTCAAAAGCTTGTTATAGTCTTCCATATCGTCTATGTTATCAATATTCAACTGAACAAGACGGATATTCGTCGAAACACGCTTACATAACTCTTGCATAAATGCCAAGTTTTTATTTCCACAGATAATGGTGTGAGACCATCCTGTCCCCAACTTAATAATCGCATTGCGTATAATAAATTCGATATGGGGAAAACAACGAAAATCCAAAAATACGGATTCGTGTTTAGTTTCCTTAGGAATATCGGGGAGAACTTTGTCACGGATATTAGGTAAATATTTCCAACATAAATAGCGCTGTCTTACTTTCATACCTTCATAAACCCCTGAATGATAAAACTCGTGTTCAGGAACATTATACAATCGCATGAATTTTTTCTCGGATAATTCATCGTTAAAATAGTCAATGGACATAGGATCGCGTTTTATTCAATATGTAATAATTGTTAAATAGTTTAAAAATATATTATTTTAATATAACATATATTTATTAGAAATGGCGTCATATTATGTAGAAAAACTCCACACAGATGGAGTAGTTATTCTAAAAAATGTTTTCAATGAAGAATTAGCCAATAATGTAGTTCAAGATTTTGAAAAATGGTCTGCAATAGAAGAAAACGATTTTACTCCTGGTACTAGGCAACGTGTTACCAATTTCCACACATTTTCTAATAACACGAAGCAGTTAGTTACAAATCAATGTGTAAAAGAAATACTGGACGCGTTTTTTGAAAAAGAATCCGTCGTATACTCTTCATTGTTCTTCAGAGAAGGAACGTCTCAACATTTTCACCGCGATACACCCCATTTTTATACTAATCCTATGGATTTGTATTGTGGTGTTTGGTACGCTCTGGAGGATATAGATCAAAAAGCGGGTCCTCTGAAATACTACTTGAAAAGTCATGAATTACATGTACCCAATGGCATTGATACATACAACAGGATGTTGTCCAATAATACGGATGACTTTCAAAATAAGACCTATTCACAACAGAACTTTGATTGTCTCTTGGAGTATAATCGTGTATTAGAAGACGAATGTAAAAATAAAGAACTGGAGTTCCGCGACGAAAGCAATTATATTAGCAAGATAGAGAAGGGAGACGTAATTATTTGGCATCCAAAATTAGTTCACGGAGGTTCTAATGTTATTGATCCATCTTTAACTAGGTATAGTATGGTTACACATAATACACCCATAAACACACACGTATTTAACGCCGAACATTTCTTTCAGAAATTGCCTACACGTGACTACATATTCAACGAGTGTCCTTATACGTATCTAGAATTCAATAGTGTAAAATATGTGGATTTTAACTCCATGCCCAAAGTTCAGAAAACGTATATTTAGAACATTATAAAGGTTCCCTCTATTCCTGATACCCATATAAATAGTTTTTCCTTGACTACCTTGAATATATCTTCAGAAATCACACGATATTTATAGGCCAGTGTTTTGAATATAATTAGAAACCAAATCACCCAAAAACTTAAGTCTGCCTTCTTCTGTTGTTCATGCAATATCAAGTTTTTGTGTTCTTTGTTGTAAATGGTTATCTCAATAGGAATTGCCTTCTCCAAATCTTGATACATCACCTTGTATCCTGAAATGATTCTTTTTATTTCTTTGCTATGATACACAAAACGTGATAACTTTATATGAACATTGTCATCTTGTTCTTTGCTTCTTAAATGCTTGAAATAACGCACTAACTTTTTACTATCATTCGTATCATCATCGGAAAACAGTAGCACGTCAATATCGCTTAATCCAGGCAAGTAATCTCCCCTAAGAATGCTTCCATAAAAGTACAGGGGTTCATTCATAAACGTTCGTAAATTAGATAAAAAAATGGATTGATTATGTGTAAGAGGGTGTTTGGGTAATTCCATATGTTTAATATATGTAATTACGAGAGAATTTATTTTTTGCATTTACAATGCCTCTTCGCTTTTCATTAAGTTGTAGGCCACTATATCACTATCTTGATTGTTGATGTCACCAGTCATCATGGATGATTCGTAAATTTTCCGCACTACGTCTGTAGGGGCAGTGCTACCTACTTTGATTAGTCCATGATCATGTAGATAGGATTTGACCTCGACTAGACTTTTTCTTCGGATAGCTCGTTGAGCATCTAATACCTTTTTTCTAGTATGTTTATCTTTAATCAAGACACCTACCCTTCTCTTCCCTTCTTGTTTTCCCAACTTGTATTTTTTTGTGATTGTTTTCTTAGTGCGCGATGGTCTTTTTATAACAATAGGCGTGTCGTAGTGTATTGGTTCATTTGTCGATGCCTTTGGAAATGATAATTCAGTAACTTCGGGTATGAGCATAGGCTGAAACGTATCTATCATGGAGGGTGTGGTTGGTATATCATCCTTTATAATCAATTCGGGATTTGTATCTGCTATCCCTACCTGTGGAGAACGCGAAAAAGTAGGAACAGATTGTTCTTTGAACTTATCCTTTAACTTTTGTAGTCGAAGCTCTCTATCGCTAGGTTGGTTCGTATCAGAATGTTGTAACTGAGAATTATTGTTTTCTATAACAATAGGCGCGCGGGTCTCTGATACGTTATGTGATGACGTGTTCCGAATTGTTTTGTTCCATGTTCTGTATGTAGGCTTTGCTCCCCCTTTTAAACATCCGTATGGCGGAGACACATAATTTGTGGAGCTAGGTGAAGACAATGTGATTGAGGAAGACGTTCCTTGTGCCGAAGGAGACACAGATTGAATATTTTGTAACTCAGCGGGTAGGTCTAGCTCTACATGCACATATGGGGTTTCCGTAGTGTGTGCCAGTTTGGATGTCCTGGTTCTGGGTGTTGTTTTTGGATATGGGCTCGAATTGTCTCTTTCAGACGCTAAATTAGACAAATATTTTAACGAGTCGTTAAACTCGTCATGATAGGATGTTGTTGACATATTCGTATTGTCATGTAAAAACGTAGAATGTGTCGAGTTTTTTGTTTTGCTATCTTTTGTCTTATGATGTTTAATTCTTTCAATTAATTTTTTTTTCAATGCATTAGGCTTAAGAACAGGTGATGCTTTGATCGTTTTATTTCTTGATTGTGATTTTCGTTTTGGTTTCATTCCAAAATCATCGAGATTTATTTTGATGGTCTTTTTATTACTAGACATAATTAATAGTAAGAAAATGATATCAAAAAAATAACCAATTGTCCTCTCAAAAAAAACGACGAAATGAAACAATATAAAATAAAATGAATGAGAATGTCTTCATTTCTCTGTGTTTATCAAACAAGAACATGGATCTAGAATCTAGCCAATACATCGAAGAACCCTGGAATATTATCCAATCATATTTCAGTGGTTGTCACTTAGAAAGATTGGTAAGACATCAATTAGAATCCTACAATGACTTTGTCTCACAGCAGATTCCTAAAACTATTGAAATGTTTAACCCTGTAAGAATTGCATCGGAAAATGATTATGATCCCCATTCTGGCAAATATGCGCTAGAAATATTTGTAAGCTTTGAAAACTTCCACTTGTATCGTCCCCAAATTCATGAAAACAATGGCGCCACTAAACTTATGTTCCCACAGGAAGCAAGGCTTCGCAACTTTACATATGCTTCTTCAATGAACATTGATATTAATATACAATATGTAGTCAGATATGGAAACAACTTGGAACAAAGCGAAACATTCTTTAAACAATTGCCTAATATTCATATTGGCAAATTACCCATCATGCTAAAGTCGTCTATATGCGTGTTGACGCAATATAAGCATATGGATACAAATTCCACAGGAGAATGCAAATACGATGCAGGTGGATACTTTGTCATTAATGGTTCAGAGAAAACTGTATTGGGACAGGAACGTGCTGCCGAAAACAAGGTCTATTGCTTCAACATTAGCAAAAACAGCACCAAATATACCTGGATGGCCGAAATTAAATGTGTTCCTGACAACAAGTGTATTTCACCCAAACAAATTAATATGATGGTTATGACAAAGAATAACGGATTTGGGTTTCCTATTGTGATCCAAATTCCAAGAATTAAACTACCTATCCCGTTATTTATTGTATTTCGTGCCATAGGAATTATATCAGACAAAGAAATTTGTGAGTATGTTATCCTTGACATTGAGCGAGATGAAAATAGAAGAATGTGTCAAGCACTTCAAGCTTCTATTATTGATGCCAACAAACACATTACCCAGGAAGAATGTATTCAATATATTACTAGTCAGGTAATGTATACGCCTATCAATGTAGATAGGGAAACAGGAGCCCAGAAAAAACGCGAATTCACTATGGACATTCTTAACAATGACTTGTTTCCTCAGTGCAAAACTACTAAACAACGCATCCACTTTTTGGGATATATGACAAACAAACTTTTGCAGGCTGATTTTGGAATGAACAAGGCAGACGATAGAGATTCTTATCTTAATAAAAGAATCGACCTCACAGGCACCCTCTTGAACAATCTGTTCAGAAACTACTTCAACAAATTGGTAAAGGACATGGAGAAACAAGTGATTCGCGAGATCAACAATGGTTCATGGCGTTCAACAGATGATTATAACAGGATCATCAATCTTACCAATATCTATAAAATCATCAAATCCTCTACCATTGAAAATGGTCTTAAACGCGCTCTTTCGACAGGTGATTTTGGCGTGAAGCATTCAAATAGTAACAAAGTAGGTGTGGCACAGGTGCTCAACCGATTGACATATATTAGTAGCTTGAGCCATGCAAGGAGAATATCCACACCGACAGATAAAAGTGGTAAGCTCATCCCACCTAGAAAGTTACACAACACAAGCTTTGGGTTCTTGTGTCCTGCCGAAACTCCAGAGGGTCAATCGGTTGGCATTGTAAAAAACCTAAGTTACCTATCTCATGTAAGTATTCATTCCGCATCCAATCCGCTGTATAGTTATATCGAACCACACATTATTGGCATTGAAGATCTTCCCATCCGTGAGATGCAAGACGGAGTAAAGGTGTTTGTCAATGGCACCTGGTTGGGAATTGCAAAAGAACCTATCAATTTGTACACCACACTTAAGGAAATGAAATACAAGGGGATCATCAACATTTACACATCGGTTATCTTCGACTTCAAGTTCAAGGAGATCCGCGTTTGTAATGATAGTGGGCGTCTTCTTCGACCACTCTTGCGTGTGAAAAACAACAAACTCATCATGACACGCGAAATCGTGGAAAAAATAAAAAAGAAGGAACTCAGTTGGGACGATTTATTTACAAATTGTAAGCTAGAGGAGTCGTGTGTAGAGTATGTGGATCCCGAAGAACAATCGTGGGCCATGATTGCCATCACGCCGAAAAAGCTTGGTGAAACGAGGTCCGCAGAGCAGATCATTCATTATACGCATTGTGAAATTCATCCTAGCACCATGTTTGGGGTTCTTGCTTCATGCATTCCGTTCCCAGACCACAACCAGTCGCCTAGAAACTGCTACCAGTGTGCTCAAGGGAAACAGGCAATGGGTGTGTATACCACAAATTACAATCAACGAATGGACAAGACTGCTTATGTATTGAACTATCCTACCCGTCCCTTGGTGGATACGCGAATTATGAACATGATTGAACTGAACAAGATTCCCTCGGGCGCCAATGTCATTGTGGCTATTATGACCCACACAGGATATAATCAAGAGGATTCCATTCTCATCAACAAGGCGTCGCTCGATCGAGGGCTGTTTGTGGCAACTATTTACCACACAGAGAAGGACGAAGATAAGCAGAAAATTAATGGCGACGAGGAAATTCGTTGCAAGCCCGATAAGACTAAGACAAAGGGAATGAAATTTGGAAACTACGACAAGGTCAATCACAAAGGGGTTGTTCCGGAGAACACCCTCATTGAGAACCGCGACATCATTATCTCCAAAATGATCCCAATCAAAGAGAATAGAAACGACCACACCAAGCTGATCAAGTATGAAGACCAAAGTCGTATTTACAGAACAGACGAGGAGACTTATGTTGATAAGAACTACATTGACCGAAATGGAGATGGTTATACGTTTGCAAAAGTAAGATTGCGCACATTGAGAAAGCCGGTAATTGGTGACAAGTTTTCCTCGAGACATGGTCAAAAGGGAACAATTGGAAATATTATCCCCGAAGAAGATATGCCATTCACCAAAGATGGCGTCAAACCAGATATCATTATCAACCCTCATGCCATTCCCTCTCGTATGACTATTGGACATCTAAAAGAAACACTTCTTGGAAAAACATTATTGTCGTTAGGGCTATTTGGTGACGGAACCGCATTTGGCGATTTTCATATCAAAGACATAGCCAAAGAACTATTAAACGTTGGATATGAAGCAAATGGTAATGAGTTAATGTATAATGGACTTACTGGTGAGCAGTTTGAAGTGAGCACGTTCCTTGGACCAGTCTTTTATCAGAGATTGAAGCACATGGTGAATGATAAAACACATAGTCGTTCCATCGGACCAATGGTAAACTTGACAAGACAGCCGGCGGAAGGAAGATCGCGTGATGGAGGTCTGCGTTTTGGTGAGATGGAAAGAGATTGTATGATTTCACACGGAGCTGCAAGATTTACCAAGGAAAGATTGTATGATGTATCCGATAAGTACGAGGTGTATGTTTGTAAGAAGTGTGGATTGACTGCTTCATATAATGAAGAACAGCATATCCACTTATGTAGAACATGTGACAACATGACAGATTTCGCCCTTGTAAAAATACCTTATGCATGCAAACTGATGATGCAGGAATTAACAACAATGAATGTGTCGCCTCGTATTATTACTGAAAAATAAGCACCTATAATTGTGAAGATAAATTGTACAATGGAGAATATTTTCGAGTTTGATGAACTCCAAAATATTTTTCTTCTTTCATTCTCCAATCAATACTCACCACATTACGTTATGATGTCGTTGATTAACCAAGGTTCTTCGCAGGAGTATAAATAGCAAACATGGGACATGATTTGGAATTGCCCATTTTACCCGACTTGGCTGGATTGCATGGTTCGCTCTTGTTCTTATAAATAATTTCGTTTTTAGGTAAATTGCTGTTGCTCGTGTTGATCGCGTTTTGATTTAACCTCAGATTGTAAGTACTGCTCGAAACCGCACCCTGTTGCGCAAATTGACTATTATTAGGTTTGTAGATTACACGACCGCATGATGATGTCGGACAATAACATTGTGGGACAAAGTACGTATCTGGTAGAGAGGTATCACCACTCGTATTCACCTTGATATAATTGAACGAATTCTGTTTGAATGTTTTACATCTATCTTCGAGCAACTGAATATGGGTGGTTTTATAGTTTTTGCTAAGATTAGTCGAGGCTGGTAGCGCACGTCGTCTAGCTTTTCTCTCCTCGTTACAACAGAAAGTTGGGGTTTGTGACGATGGTAATGGGTTATTTGTTAGAAACGGGACGTTGGGATAATAGTTTGCTGATACGCAAATTCCCCCGCAGTTTGCGTTTTTTTCATCCAATGTATTTTCTTTCACGCTGTATCCACCAGGATTAGTTATCATCTGCGAAACCAGCGTTCCTTTCGTTGACGACCTTACATCACGATTTAAATTCCTGTCTATTTCAATGTATTCCTGCGAGGATACCGATGGAGCGATGTCTTCAATACTCACTCTCGGAAGGGAGCCCTTTCGTGAATGCTTTATGGGTCGTGGTTTCCCAAAAGCTCCCTGAAATGTATTCCCATAGTCCTTGTTGGTGAGGGGGCGCATAGATCCGGCTGTAACGCCTAATGGTGTTTTTGATAACCCTGTTCCCTTCCATGAAACATATTGATCAGGTGCCGAGCTTTTATGAGTGTAACCAGATGCTGGATACGATCTCATACCTAATGGATAAACTGCAGAAGACATAGTATATTATTATCATAGAAAATAAAGTATTGTCCTACTTTATAATGCTTATTAACTTACTCATCGTGTTTTTTCTTGTTCTTTTAATCTACCAATCTTGGTTCCAAGAACCCGTTTTAGAGGGACTGGAGGGACAAGCACTCACAGATCACGATGAATTGGTGAGATTAAAAGCGGAAATAGATACAAAATACAGACCACTTATTATGAACAGCGAAGGAAAACCCACAAATATCCTAACACGCATCGCTAAACTTGAAGGCGACGTTGAAATGATGGGGAAACGTCTTGAAAGTAGCACTATGTCACAAGCATCTGAACTAGAAGAACCGAAAATTAACGGGGAGTAAAGAAATGCAAAATTAAAATAATATCTAAGTATATAACCACAATATGTCATTCTTCAAAAAGGCACACAACAATGCCAATAAATTATCAGAAAAATTATTAGGACCCCCATACGACTACAAGGGAAAGGTAAAAGGACCAGGGGCACTTGGAATGAGCGATAAAGGGACGCTACAAGCACTGGGGAAAGATGTTCGAGGTTTGATCGGATACTCCGATATACTCACAAGGGGTGGTGGTGTCGCTTCTCGCGTAAATGGTGCTTTAGGTAACAAATTTTTCTTAAAGACAGGAATGAAGTGCATCAGCAAGAAAACTGGTAAGAGCGTAAATAGATACATTTATATGAACAATGTGCCTAATGCGCCACTTGCGGGCCTCATTAAAGGTACGACCACAGGCATAGATTCATTAAACCCTTACCGGATCATGGGATCATTTGGTGCTGGAGCTGACCCCATATGTCGCCCAATCAGTCTAGAAGTCATAGACAACAACAATTCTCGGCGAAGAGAAACACATTATATGACCCTCAACGATATCAAATATCTGCGTCAAGGATTTAGTAACATGGAATTGGAAGAAGACCCGCTTGATACGTCTGATGAAATTCAACTACCTGAAGACATTTATATCCAAGCATATTATGTGTTTTTAGCAACCTTCGGTATATATGTAATTTATAAATTAATGGGTAAGAAATAAGAAATTTTTGGGTAAAAAATGTGTAAAAAATGTGTAAAAAATGTGTAAAAAATGTGCAAATCCACACCACAATAGGTTTAGGAAATAAATATTTTATACACTATTTATATAATGTCTAAGAAAATAGGTGTAAATGAGAGTTGTCCATGTGGTTCGGGTAAAAAATATAAAAAATGCTGTCGTCTTCACACATTTATTGAGGTTGGACCTGCGACATATGAACAAAAATATTGGCAGGAAATGACAAGACATATATTTACAGATATTAAAGAACCTCATTGCCGTATTTGTGGCGACACAAAAAAACTTATGAAATTACAAACACAAAATGGAGAGTCAGTTTTTTGCGATTTTTGTTTTAGTGTTCAAATGAGTATGTAAGACACATAATTTCAGTATTACGTATGATACAATATTATATATTTGATTAATCCAGA
>ERZ807291.1729-NODE-1729-length-34633-cov-5.057725_pt1 | contig 34633 bp, 32 predicted proteins | sample MGYA00521257_ERZ807291 | MGnify/ENA primary metagenome ERZ807291 (study PRJEB31413, sample SAMN03169783) | marine metagenome | biome: Marine; feature: Water; material: Subsurface seawater | place: North Sea | collected 2011-04-28 | depth 1 m m ...
GTGGGCCAATTACAGTCACCCATAAAGATATTACAAGATTTTTTATGACTATACCAGAAGCAGCACAACTTGTCCTGCAAGCATCTTCAATGGGCACTGGCAATGATATATTTATACTTGATATGGGAGCTCCTGTAAAAATTATTGATTTAGCATTTAAAATGATTCATCTGCAGGGCTTAAAACCTTATCTTGAAACTTCAAATAAACAAACAAACGGTGATATAGCTATATCAATTACTAATTTAAGGCCCGGTGAAAAATTGTTTGAAGAGTTGATGCTAGGTGAAAACTCAATAAAAACTACACATCCAAAAATATTTAAAGAGAAATTATCTGGTATTGAATCGGTCGAATTGAGAAAATTACAAAATTTGTTACTAAAAGCGTGTGAACTTGGCAGTATAGAGGATATAAAAGCAGTACTTGTTCACCCAAAGATCGGACTTAATCACACTGGTAAAATTGTAGATAAAGTACTCTTATGATTCATAATCTGAAATCATTTAACATTATCCCCAGAGCCTCGGCCAAGAAATGTTGAAATGATTACTTTAATTTCTAATGGTATCGACCTCAAAGCGATGTAACGCTTATCCCATTCAGCTAATTTAGTTGGAGTACTCATATCTATGTCATTTATTTGCGACAGTCCTGTTATACCTGGAAGAACATTATAAACATCATGTAACTTTCTGGCTTCATACAACTCCTTTTGTCCAGGCAAACCCGGCCTTGGTCCTACTAAACTTAATTCCCCTCGTATAATATTTATAATTTGAGGTAATTCATCAAGTTTTGACGATCTTAAGAGTTTACCGATACCGGTAATTGAATTTTTATTTACTTCATGTGTGCCAACATTTTCAGTTCCAATATTCATTGTTCGAAATTTGTAGCATTTAAATAACACGCCACTTTTACCAATTCTTTGTTGAACAAAAATAGCAGGACCCTTTGAGGAAAGTTTAATTACGAACCATAGAATAATTAAGAGCCACCAGAAAAATAGAATTATTGCACCGGCAAAACTAATATCTAAAAATTTTTTAAATATTTTAAATATCATATTTTTATTTTTATCGTCTGCAATATATATATTTTTAGGAATTATTTTTGTTTCAATTACTAGTGAATCAATACATTCAATAACACTTTTTACACTTACTACTGGAACTATACTTGATAATATATTAAATATAATCTTACTGAATCGGTTAGGTAATAAATTCAAAAAATTTAATTTTCCATTAAATTTTTCTCCATAAATTTTTGGGCAGAAAATATTAAAAATCTCTAAATCTTGATATTTTTTTTCTTCTCTTAATCCAAGTTTCTTGCTTTTTATATAATTATTTTTTTTACCCGTAAATACATGTAATGTACTTAAATTTATTACTTTTTTAACAGAATTCTGTGATGCAAAATTTAAAATTTCCTCGTATAAACTAACATTCACATTAAAATAAGTGCTAAACGGTAAGCTTGAATTATTATTTATTACAGCCAAGTGTATTATCACATCAAATTTAGTATGCAAACTTTTCATATCTTCATATGTAATTGCAATTCTATGTGGGAACAGTTGATTTGTAACTTTCGGATTACGTCCAACCAAAACTATTTCATAATCTGTATCATTAAAATGATCTAATAAGCATTTACCAAGAAATCCAGTAGCCCCTGTTATAAGAATTTTTGTCATTCAAACTTCAACCTATGCATAGAAAATAATAATCAGTTTTTCAGTATGTTATCTTTTAATATCATATAGAGATAAATGTTTATATTACAGCCACCAAATATTATTCTCATATAATATATTATTTTAATATTATACAAATAATTTGTATTCTGAACAAATCTAAAGTAGTTAAATTTAAATTAATATAATATTGAGACTTAAAATCATGCTGTTTCAAAAATTCACTGCGTTAAATCCAATCTTTTATGTAATATTGTATACATTAATATTTTTCATTCCAGACAGTGCATATTCTGATAATATAAAAATGAGTGCATGGATAAATATTGACACTAAACAACCATCGTTTAATAATTTGAACAGAAATGAAATTTCGCAGAATGCTTTAGGCTTTCATGCGAATAAGACCTTTACCAATATTTCATCTAAATTAGCGCTAGGCTATAGTAATAAACACAATCTTTCATTTGACCAATCTTATATTCAATTAAAAAGTAAAAATAAAATATTTGGTATTGGTAAAATCAATAGAAACTGGTCATTTTCACCAAATACATCCCTTATTCTATCTAATTCCGCCCGACCAAGTAGCTCAATTTATTTCTTGCTTGATAACAAAAAGAAATCACAAAACGGTCTTTTCTCTTGGATGGGACCATGGTCATTTGAAACTTTTAATTCATTATTATCAAATCAAAATGGCATTAAAAACCCCATGTTGCTTGGTATTAGAGTAGTTATCAATCCAACTCATAACTTTAAGTTTGAATTAACAAAATCCTCACAATGGGGAGGAAATGGCTATAATAAAAATTTATCTGCTTTGGCAGCTGCAATTTATGGGAATACAAATGAATCTGCAAATTCAAATATCAATCAACTAGCTGGTTTCGGGTTTTCTTTTCTGTCCAATTCTAAAAATATAAATTCAAGGATTTATACGCAATTCATCGGAGAGGACGAATCTGGGAACCTTCCAACATGTTATATGAATTTGATTGGAAATGAATTGGAATTTCTGCCAGGTACTTTTTTTACGAAAATTGGATTTGAATATGTTGATACTAGAATTGGTTCAACTTCAAATGGACATTGTGGCGCTAACACTGCCTACAATAATAATATTTATAACTACACAAATTATGACACTGTATTAGGTACCGCAATTGATACTGAAGGCAAATCCCTCGAAATTTGGGCATCATCAAAACTTTCAGACAGAACTGATATTAATTATTCCATAAAAAGAATAACCATCAATGATGCCAATTGGTCAAATCACCGCTTGAGCACTAACAAGCAACTGGGATGGTTAACAAACCTTGAAGCAAATTGGAAAATAAACTCAATTGAAATTAATAGTAGGTTGACTTATCAAGATTTCTCCCTTGATAAGGCTAAAATTAAAGATGGAATAAGTTTAAAAATAAGCACAAAGTATATTTTTTGATTTTTGCTGTATTTCCAAACATATATAAATATTTCATATTGATTATTTAGAATAATTTATTGCTGTATTAAATACTAGCTTGCATACTTTAAATTTGAGTAAGTAAATTTAATATTTTAAAAAATATACTAACATTTCCACGAATCAAAATCAGTATTTATATTTTTTAAAATGAGATAATTAAAAACACTAAATCAAACTTTGAACAACAAAATTAGCTATGATTAATTTGCAAATAAAAACTTCGTGTGATAGTTAAAAATCAAGTTATAATGGATTTCAATATGCAAAATTCCCCTGGCACATCCACAGGCGATGAAATCGATCTGGGCGAATTGTTTTCGGCATTGTGGGCACATAAATTCTTTATTGCTTGCATATGTGCAACCGGAATTTTGCTAAGTGGCTACTACGCTCTCTCAGCAGATAAAAAATTTACTGCAGAGGCTGTTTTTAAACTAGATAATAATCAATCAAGTGGAATACCTCTGACAAGTGAAATGAGTGCGGTAGCAAGTTTAGCGGGACTCAATATGGCCTCAAATGAAACTGAAATTCCATTTGATGAAGTAATGGGAAGAGAATTCATCGAATATCTAGATCAATTAGTTAATCTTAGAAAAGATTCTTATTTTAATACTTATACACCCAATACAGTAGACCCTGCTTGGAAGACTTTAATTAAAAATCTAGTGGGTTGGCAGAAAAGCCCTACAAATGTTCAAGAAATAATATGGCAAGGGATCGCAACCAAATATTCTGATAATGTAGTAATAGATGCAACCGATGATGGCGCACTAAAAGTTATGGTTACACATGATAACGCCCATCGAGCTGCTAAAATAGCAAATACAATTATGACTTCGATTATAATCAGGAAAAAAAACAAGCAAGATTTACGCCAAGATCAACAGCTCGACTACCTAGCGCAGACATTGGCTAATTCTCTAAATGACCTAGAGAACGCTCAAACAAATCTAAAAAATTTCGCATTAGAGAATAGTGCACTTCCGTTGGAAAATTTTGCTGCAGTATCTATGCAACTTGACAACCTTCGAGAGCAACTGATCCGCACTGAAGAGTTTTATAATGCTTTAGTTGAAATTACAAATTTACTAAAGTTGGAATCAACTAGTGATAAAGATTATCTATTACTCCAACAAAAAAATCCAGTTGTTGACCAAGTGGAATTTCGGAGGGTATTAGGCCAAAATGAAATTATAAATTCCTGGAACTGGCCCGATTTAACATATGTTAATGCAATTTCTAACACAATGTATGATCGGATGGCACGGCTTAAAAGCTCAATAAATGTGAAACAACTTGAAGCTAAGCGTTCTGGAATAGCACTAGAAAAATACGCAAAACTTGAGCGCGAATCAGAAATTGCGGAGGCAACTTACACAGTCTTAATAGAACAAGTAAAAGCACAAAGTATGATGGCAGGATACCGACCAGATAATTCAGAAATCTATGAATACGCCTCTCCACCATTAATTCCTTCTAAACCAAAAAGAAATTTGATATTGATCATTGGCGCTTTACTTGGATTATTCACAGGTTGTGCAATAGCTCTTTCTTCAGCGCTAATCCGTGGTGTTTTTTACTCAAAAAGATCATTATTTGCAGGTGCTGAAGCACACTTTAACCTGAATGTACGACCTTTGATGTCACTTCGCAAAAGACAACTTAAAGAAATAAATAAACGCTTAAACAAGCGTTCACGTATGATTCTAAGAGACCTTGCAATGGAAATCTATAAGAGTGGAGCAGATCAGATCACTGTGACGTCCTCAAAGTCAAAACTTAAGGGGATTGATATTGCAAAGGTACTTTCAACCTACATGCAGTCTGAAACAGAAACGATAGCGATAATCAACTTTTCAGAAAAAAATAATAAAAAAATATCTGAGCAAAAAACTACTTTATCTGAATCATTTATTATCTGCGAAGAGCAAGATCAGATATCAGTTTTACACCCAAACAATAATTTAGGTGCTATTGAATTATTAGGGCAAAGAGATTTTAAAATAAAACTAGAATTGCTAAATAAAAACTTTGATATAGTGTTTCTTTGTGCTGATAATGCAGAAGCTATCAGCCTTGCAAGCGCCTTGGCTAATGAAAAAACAGTGCATATTACAGTTGCAAGACTTAAACGAAGTAAATGGAAGACATTAGCTCACATGCGTACACTTCTTCCAATTCAAGGGTTGCTACATGAATAAATTAAGATTTATCATATGCCTGATTAGCATTAATTTTCTGACTCAAGGATGTAAAGAAATTCTTGAGCCAGTATCATTTGTTGGAAATCTCGCTAGTGATGCAACAAATATTCAAGAAGAATTCTCAATTGATATTAATAGCCTTACATTTGCAAGCGCACGAAAAGCAAATATGGATCCATACCCAAGGCAAATTATGCGTACTGGTTCAGGTTCACAAGCTAATGTCTTTAATGAAGCAGATTTTTTGACAGCAAGAGTGCCAGAAACGTCAAGAAAATCTGACTATCTAGTTGGAATTGGAGATGAGCTGTCATTTATCCAACTTAACGAATTCTTGAACAAAATCCCGGAGTGGCCATCAAATTCGACTTCCGAGAAATACCTTCTAGGTGTTGGTGATCAACTTACATTTGTACAACTTAAAAGTGATATGTCTCTTATGACAAGTTCAGTGAAACTCACTGAAGAAAGTAAAGCTATTCCTAGTATTATTTCTAAAGAAGCGATTTTAGAAACTGTAGGTGTTATTGGAACAGACGGTAATATCCTATTGCTAGGTTTAGGGAGCATTAGTGCAGCCGGGCGTACCCTAAAAGATGTTAGGGGGGAAGCGCGAAATATTTTAATTAGAAACGGCTTAGTTCCAAACTTCCAACTTGAAATTACAGAATTCAACAGTCAAAAAGCCTATTTAACAACAACCAGAGGCGAAAGCCAAGTAATTTCAATAAACAATTTGCCAATAACACTTCAAGAGTTGGCATTAAGCGCGGGCATTTCTGAAGCTTCTAAAAACTTAGCCATTTTGACACTAATCCGTGATTCAAAAGAATATCGCATCACAGCAGAGCAACTATTTAATCTCTCTGCACCCAAAGTGAATATCAAAAACAAAGACCAAATTGAAATGCAAATTGTTGCGCAAACATCCACTAGTACAACATCTATGGTTGGATCTAGAGGAAATATTCTCTTGCCTGGTGTGGGCAAAATAAAAGCAGTAGACAAGACACTTAAAGACTTACAAATAGAAGTTAGTAAAGCATTATCCAAGAAGGGATTAAGACCAAATTTCCAACTTGAACTAACAAATTTTGCAAGCAAGAAAGCTTATTTGGTTAATAGAGAGTCAGGCAGTGTAGTTATCCCATTAACAAATAAAAACATCACTCTAAGGGAACTTATACTCAATAGTAACAGTCCAACCACAACAAAAAAAGGCCTTGCAGTCTTTACTTTACAACGTAATGGTCAAGTATTTCGTGTAACTGGAGACCAAATTATAGATCCAAAAAATCCACAAATATGGATACAAGAAGGAGATCAAATTAGTATCGAGACTATGGTTTACAAGCCTGGCCAAGTTTATGCATTAGGAGGTTCGGGCAGTGCGCAAATTGTACCTATTGATCCATCAAAAAGAGAAACATTAGCAGATATTCTATTTGTGAACAACGGTGCTCTCAGTAATACTCTTGCAAAAAGATCAGAGGTATATCTTCTTAGAGGGCGAAAACCATCGCTAGCCTACCATCTTGACGCACGGAATGTGTCAAGATTGCTCGTAGCTGCTAAAACAGAATTACGTCCTAATGACATAATTTTCGTAGCAGATCGCCCTATAATATCTTTTGCAAGAACATTAGCTGAAATCAATCCACTTAGAGTGCTGATGCGTGATCTTGATAATGGTAATATTCCATGAATTTCATAAAACTTAATATATAATATAATTGAAATTAGAAACGTTTTTAGTTTTTTATTCTCGAGAGATACTGCTTAGTATAAAAAGGGTGAATAGAACTTAAATTCATTTTTTCTATTCACGCGAATAAACATCTTCATAGCGAATGATATCATCTTCCTCTAAATATGCCCCTATTTGTACTTCAATAAGGATCATAGGTACTTTTCCTGGATTTTCCATACGATGAACAGATCCAAGAGGAATATATACAGACTGACCTTCAGTAATTAACTTAATATTTTTATCAATCGTTACTTTTGCAGTTCCCTCGACGACAACCCAATGTTCAGATCGATGATTATGGCTTTGAAGACTAAGCGCTGCGCCTGGATTTACTAGAATTCGCTTCACTTGGAAGCGATCTCGTAGTGCAAGTGTTTCAAACCAACCCCATGGTCGATGATCTTTCGGAAATACCTCCGCTTGTTTTATATTTTGCAATTTAAGACTTGATACAACTTGCTTTAAATCTTGTGCCCTATTTTTGTCAACAACTAGAACTGCATCAGGCATTCCTATTGCAATAATGTTTTTAAGTCCAAGTCCAACAATTTCTTGACCAGAGCTTTCAGATCGCAATAATGTGTCTTTGCAATCGATTGCATGTGCGTTTTTAGATACCACAACACCATCTTGATCCGGGCCCATCTCTTCCCAAACAGCATCCCAACCACCCAGATCAGACCATCCCGCAGAAAATGGTACAGCAACTAAATTTGATGCATGTTCCATTATCGCATAATCAACTGAAACATCTTTACACTTATTCCAAGCCGACGGTTCAAGTCGAAAAAATCCTAAATCAGATTTACCATTTTCAATTGCCTGTTCAACCGGTAACATAAGATATGGCGCAAAAAGCCTAAATGCTTTTATAAGGTCGCTTGCGCGAAACATAAAAATCCCAGCATTCCATAAGTATGTTCCAGCATTAAGCATTGAAAGTGCAGTTTTTGCATCTGGTTTTTCAACAAATTTTTTTACAGATACTGATTTTTGTTTTGTTGCTTCAGATAACGAAAGATACCCATAACCAGTTTCTGGTCGTGAAGGGAAAATTCCAAACGTAACAATCTTTCCCTCAAGTACATCATTTAATCCAACATGTACTGCATCATGAAATGCATCATTATTTGGTATCACATGATCTGAAGGTGCTACAAGCAAAATAGCATTAGGATCAGCAATTTGCGCATAGAGTGCCGATGCCAAAATAGCGGGTGCTGTATTTTTACTTTCAGGCTCAATAAGTATTGGTCCAGGATCGATACCAACTTTTTGTAATTGCTCTACAGCTATAAACCGAAAATCACAATTTGTAACTGTGATATGTTTCTCAAATACAATCTGATCTGACGAAGTTAGACGCATTGCACTTTGTTGAAAAAGTGTATTAGTTCCAATTAATTTAGAAAATTGTTTGGGATAAGATTTTCTTGACAAAGGCCAAAGTCTTGTGCCTGATCCGCCCGCTAAAATAACTGGTGTAATAGTCGTCATATCAATTATAATTCCTTATGGCTCCAACATGTTTTATGGCATCCATATACCCCTGAACGCTGCCACAATCAAAGCGACAACCATTGAGCATTACAGCTTCAACATTTTTATGTATTGCCTGAACATTAATAGCATCTGCGAGTTGAATTTCACCACCAGAGCCTATTGTTTGATTTCGCAATATATCAAATATGTCTGGTGTTAAAATATAACGTCCAATACTAGCCAAATTTGACTGTGCATCTTCTAATTTAGGTTTTTCCACCAATCCCAATATAGATCCTGGCTTATGACCAGGTACAATAATGCCATATTTGGAAATATCTAAACTATCTACATTCATGACACTTAATTGGGATTTCCCCAATTTCTTATAACTATGTACAAGGTCACTAGTTACGCCAATTCCATCATATGTCAAAAAATCATCAGCAAGCAAAACAGCGAAAGGTTCATTACCAACTGCACGTTCAGCACAAAGTACAGCATGGCCAAGTCCTAATTGCTCGGGCTGGCGAACAAAAATACACTGAACCCCAGCAGGTAGTATATTTTTTACCATTTCTGCTTGTTGTTCTTTACCCTTAGCACGCAATGCCATTTCAAGCTCATAATTATTATCAAAATGATCCTCAATTGCACGTTTATTACGACCTGTAACAAAGATTAAAGTATTAATTCCTGCTGAAATAGCCTCTTCGACTGCATATTGGATCAATGGTTTATCTACCACAGGCAGTAATTCTTTTGGCATCGCTTTTGTGGCAGGCAAAAAAAGTGTCCCAAAACCAGCCACAGGGAATACTGCTTTACGAATTTTTTTCATTTTTGCCCTTAAGATCAGTCAAATAACTAGGGTGATGGATGAACACATCAAACATACTGTCACTTATTATAATTTATTTATGAATACAAATCGATATTGCTATCAATCCTATTTAAGCATCATTTTAATTGACAGTACACGGATAGGATATATTTTCAACTTAGCAAAAATTAATTTTATCAACTTTATCAAATCAAACTAAATGCACTGCTTGAGATTTCAAACAGTCATTTACTAAGTGATGTTTAATTTCTCCATAAATTTGATAAACTCTTCCCAATTACCGACTGAGCAATCATGATGCATGGGTAGAGAATTGGAATCACTCAATTTATGTAAATAACTAATTTTTGCTGATTTTCCTGCTTCCATATCTGAATTTTTATCTCCAATAAGTAAACAGTCATTTGGCGATACTCTATAACAATTAAGTGCATCAATTATCATCTGTGGCTTTGGCTTTCTACAGTCACATCCACCAGTAAAATCTGGATGGTGTGGGCAATAATAGGTAGATGAAATAGTTACTCCCATCTTTTTTAAAAAGCTATATATCCAATTGCTAAATTGAATAAAGTCTTCCTGGGTATAATATCCTCTAGCAATTCCTGCTTGATTAGTAATTATTACTAACTCATAATTCTGACTTAATAAGTACTTAGCACCTTTAACAAAACCTTTACATAAATTAAATTTCTTTACAGAATGTACATATCCAAGATCAGCGTTAACAACACCATCTCTATCTAAAAATGCTATTTTCTTTGTTTTTGTATTGTGCACTTGCTCGTGAAAAATCTTCTGGGACTCCAAAATCAATAAAATCTCCTACCATTTTATACCCCACTTTTCTTTGTCCTATCTCGTATTTAAGAATATCATTTTCAAAAGATAGTGGCGGCTTTAAGTTTATGTTTTTATAAAAAGATTTCTTTACTAAGACTAATCCTGAGCTGGTTCTTCCATTTAATTTATTTGTCTGATTTAAATCAATAATATGGGTATCATCAGTATTAAAATAGTTAAATCTTTTCCCAGTCATCTTCGATAAAAAAATTAGAAAATTCATATCACCATCTAATTTAGACCAAATTATTTCAGATAAATCTGGAATAATTGTGTCAGCATTAGATACTAGAAATACAGATGATTGGACTTTATCTAGAGCAGATAAAATAGCTCCTCCCGTTCCAGATTGAATTTTTTCATTCGAAAATAATATCTTGCCAGCTAATACTTGAGCTTTGAATTTCTCATTTACAAATTTATGGATATATTCACTTTTGTTTGCTGTAGCTAAAATTATTCTTTCCGCTCCAAGATCTAAAAACTGCCATAATAAATGATATAAAAAAGGGTGCTTTCCAATTTGCATCATACATTTAGGTAAACCCAAACTTAGAGTATTTAATCTACTACCAAGTCCACCAGCTAAAATGATAACTTCTTTTTTAACCATTAAGTCCAATTACCCCTCCACGTAAATTAAAATCTATAACAAATTTATGTTAAAAAGTTCCAGTCTCGCCACCATCTAATAAGATAGACGATCCATTTATATATGATGACTGTTGAGAGCATAAGAATGTAATAACATTAGCTACTTCTTCTGCTGTACCGAGTCTGTTTTGAGGGTGGTTCATCTCTATCATTTCTTCATACATTTCAGGTTTACTAGCTTTGAAATCATCCCAACCTGTTCCTTCAATAAATAATGCACTAGGGGCAACTGAATTAAATGTAATATTTTTTGAAGCAAATTCTGTTTTCATAGCTAAATTTTTCATAAGTGTTGTTTGTGCAGTTTTTGCGATATTAAACCATGGCCTACCTCCACCCATCAAGCCATAAATTGATGTTACAGAAATTATTCTACCCCATCTACGTTTTTGCATTTCTGGTATAACTTTCAATGTAAGATTCAATGAACACCTGTAATTTTTCTGAAGAACTTCATCCCAGACATCATAATTATTTTCCAGAATATCTTCTTTACCCCAACGCCCACCACCACCAACATTATTAATTAATATATCTGGGCAAATTCCTTCATTTTGAATATCAATATATAACTTATCAATTGAACTCATGCTTAAGGCATCAAAAGAAAAAATAAGACATTTACAATCAAAAGACGATAATTGTTCCTTTGCCACTTTCAATTTATCAAAATCTCTCGCAGCACAGATTATGTTACATCCCTCGCGTGCTAGCGAAATTGCAGATGCCAAACCTATCCCATGACTTCCACCAGTTACCAAAGCCCATTTATTCTTAATGCCTAAATCCATTGCTTTCTACCTCAGTCTTATAATAGCTCTTCTAATTATCCTAAGATATTTTACAAAAATTGATAATCGAGAAATGATCATAGCCAGCATTATTTGTCGCCATTTGTACCCAAAGTAAACTAGGTACCCAATAACCAATATTTGATTTCGACCTCTAATACCTACTAAAAATTTTGGCAAATAATACCACTTTTGTTCACGGCGCATCATTTTCTTTAACTTATCAATTATTTTTATTTCATCATACATTGAAATAATACGCCGATATCCCTTTAAGTCTATCATAAGTCTATTAAATTCTCCAAAATTTAAAAAACTATCATTATCACCCCTAAAATTGATTAAGTAGTGACATGGCACAAGTAAATGATGTTTTGGGTTTTGCAAGATACGCAAAATACGTACTACATGCTGATAGTTTCTGGCCTTAGGTACTTCACCAGAAGTTACATTCTGCCATGCTGATCTGTTGACAACTATTACACTCATGAAACTAAACAGCCCACCTATCGAACGAAGTGAATCAAGGTAATTTATGTAATCAGTAGAATTTGAGAAATTTATTTTTTTGTGTGTTTTAAAATCCACCCAACTAGTTTTTTTTATAACTGTCAAAAAATAGTCACATATTATCCTGTCATACAGAATACAAGCAGGTTGCTCTGAAATATCATTTAAAATTCTGGAAATACAGCCCTTGGTAGGCACATCATCTGCAGATAAAAACCAAATATATTCTCCATTACAGAGATCAGATGTCTTTTTTAAGTCTATATCAATACCAGATTTTTTGCCAAAATTATAATACTTAATATTTTGATAAAATTTTGAATAAGCAAGTGATAGCTGTTCAGTATCATCAGTCGAACCTCCATCACCAATCACAACCTCACAACAATCAAAATATTTTTCTTTTATTAAAATATCTATGTTTTTCTTTAAAAAAATACCATAATTATATGTAGGAATACAAATTGAAATTTTATATTTTTGATGCATATCATTCATAACTTCATACGGCTGACATAAAAATTATGATCATCATAGACTTGCTTCCAAATACTATTAATATCAAAAAATTTTATTTCACTTGATGATATTTTTTTTGCCTTATCCATAAATAGCCTAAGCTCGTCTGAGCTACATTCTGGCAGACCAAAATCAAGTGACGTTCCTGTAAACTCTGGTATTTCAGGTTTAGCATTATTTTCATCATAAAGATAAATAACTGGACGCGAGGAATAACACGATAGTAAAAAACTTGTATTCCAATTATATATTCCACCTCGATTTGTGAATACGATGCCGCTTGAAGCAGCAATCAAAGATGCTAATTCATTATTCTCAGTAAATCCGATAAACTTTACACTATTTTGTAAGTTTTGATTCTGAATTATTTTTTTCCATTTTTTATAATATTTTGGATCGACATTACAATCTCCAGCGATGATTACAACTTCTGAAGTTGTATCAATATTTTCCAAAAGCAACTCGATATTTCTCTTTGCAAAAATAAATCCAAAAACTAAAAAAATATCCAAATCATATTTTAGATTAAGAGAATTTAGTATTTCTTTTTTATCAAAGATTGTTTCAGTTTTAAGAATTTGCAATGGTGCGGATTGCACATAGTTTAATGTAAAAAACTTTAAAACCCATCTAGAATATTTTGAACTTCGCTCCCAAAAGTCTTCTTTAACTACAAATATATTCTTCGTAGCTGACCTAAGTATAAACGCCTTGACCCATCCGGCCCTTGAAAGTTCTTCGTGCCAAGTTTGATAAACTTGAAATCCCAGTATTCTAAAAATTAGTGGTGAAAAAAGGTATGTTATAGATGGTTTTGTAGAAGGGTAATGAAAATGAGCAATTGTATTTTTTGGATCTAATTTTGGAAGTATTTTATATAGAGCATTCAAACTCCATTTATCTAATATAAAATGATTTGAACTTGCCAGATCATCATCTGGATCTATATGGCCATAGTTTAAATTTTGTCTAGCAGAATAAATTGCTGAAACATTCGTATACCTAGATCCAGCTTTCATAAGCATTCCTGCATATCGGCCGATTCCACATTTACTATTTGGACCAAAATAAGAAATTGAAATATACATTTTATTGTTTTTGATAAATAGATACTGCAAAAGTATAATCGAAACCATCAAATCTGATAACTGGCTCAGTCAAATCAAAAGTCTGTGATGCTTTTATTTTTTTCATGGCGTTACTTGCGGCAAAATCATCCATTTTTTTGATTTCATCTGTATCAAAAATAATCCATGAAAGACCAAAATGTTGTTTATCCATTATATCGATCTTAGTTGGCCAATAATCATAGCTAGCAATAAAATAACCCCCAGGTTTTAAAACTCTAGAAACTTCTCGAAACAAACCCGCACCATCATACCCATGCTCAATTACTGAAATTGCGGAAACGCAACTCATCGATTCACTTTCAATTGGCATATTGTAAAAATCACCCTTTTTGAACTTGAACTCATGAGGATCTATTGAAAATTTAGTATTTTCATTGAGGTCAATTCCATGAAGATTCTTATACCCCGCAGCATGAAGTATTGGTACCAACTCAGACTTATGGCAGCCTAAATCTAAAATATTATCACTAAAATTAATTTCATTATTTACAAAATCATAGGTATAATTTACATCCCAGCTTTTAAGATAATCTCCAAGTCCACCTTCCCGATCCCTTATAACTCTTCTCAAAAACCGCTTGAAGTTTGAGTCTATAAAAGACAAATTTTTTGATTCTAATTCTTGCCTTGCGTTATAAATCTCATCGAATTTTGTTAATACTGATGTTACCATTTTATTTTTTTTCCGTTTAATATTGTTTTAATATTTATTACCTCACGAATAATCAAATTTTTCAATAGAGGTAATATTGAATAACTGTATTGCCTATAAACTTTAATCATTTCTAAAGCAGCAGCCCTAAAATTTTTAGAAACTTTGCCATCATCGTCTCTATGTATTGAAACTTTATTGGAAAATATATGTTTAGGTTTTTGGATGGAATATGCACGTAGCAACCATTCAATGTCATTGCAATATTGTACTGAAAGATCCAATCCACCTATCAACTTCAAATATTTTGTTTTTATCATCATCGAAGGAAAATTTAATCCCCTACCATTCTTTAAGCAACTCTCAATATCATGATTTTGATTTATTCTTCCAGAGCATTGCCCTATTGCAGAATACATTGTCATAGATCCCCAAAACAAATCGGCATTAGATTTCTCTAATTCTGTCACTGCATGAGATAAAAACTTGGATCCAAAACAGTCATCAGCTGCTAACCAAATCACATAATCCCCTTTTATGAAATCTAATGCTTTATTAAATGCATCACTAGTTCCATTATCAAATTCAGATATGAACACATCCACTAGAGTACTATACTTCTTAATGATATCAACTGTACCATCCGATGATTTACCATCAATTACAATATATTGAAAATCATTAAATTCTTGCTCTATTAAAGATTGGATTGTTCGTTCAATAGAATGCTTTGAATCTTTTACAATAGTTATGATAGTTACACGAGGTTTCACAAAATTACTCAAAAAATTTATTCCCATCTATTATTTTTGACCAAACATTAATTGGGCTATGATTTAGTTTAAATTTCGTCAAACTATTTGTAGCTATTAATTTACACAAATCAGGTTCCTCTTTTAATAATTGAAGTGCATAATCTAATTCTTTTCCATTTTTAAATGGTAGATATTCTACATATGGCTGCAAAAGCTTATTTAAAGCACTGCATTCCTCTGCAACTAAAACTGTTTCGGCTGCCATTGCTTGAAACATTCTTCCAGAAGTGTTTTTTACTTTTCTAGATCTATGAGTTAAGTCTAGTACAGCAGATGATTTTCGAATTATCGCATCATATTCAGATTGATGTAAAAAATTTTTTGATGTCCGCTCATTTGATTTAAAAAAACTAATTAGTGAATTAGGTAAAAAATTATCAACAAATTTTTGTACCTTTAAAACATACCACAAGCGTGAAATATTCACGACGCCTGAAAAGAATATAGGAATAGATTTTTTGCACCCAGGGTAATAACGCTTAACAGAACAAGAGTATGGAATATAATGCAGTCCCTCAATCTTTGTATCTAACATTTCAATATTTGAATGAAAAATACAGTCGATCGCAGTTAACCAAATTCGTGCACAATTTACTCCATGTTCATCTATAAAATCACCAATATGGCCATAAATAGGTATATTTGTTTCTTTTTTAATTCTAATAAAATCGTCCTGGTTTAATGTGAACTCATTAGGAATATAATTTGCATCAAAGAATATTAGTTCAGTACCAAATATTTTTATTTCATTAATAACATTATCAACGTAATCCTCCTTCTCGAGCAGAAAACCTGGCATAACATTATACATAAACTTATTAGCAACACTAACTTTATGAATTATTCCAGCATCATTCGACGTGTCCCTCCAAACGTCCAAAAACGTTGCTGGAGTTTTTTTAGAATCATTTTGATTACCATCACAACAAATAAAAAATACCCGTTTACCCTTCACGCGTGATGATCGATCCTCTAAATTAATTTTATTTGCTGGCGGTGACACAACAGAGAAGAACTTATTTTTCTTGTTCAACGAATTTGAAAACTTTACAAATTTTTTATATTCTATGAAGTTTTTAAATTCACTATTCTCAAAGATTTTTTCACGAAATAAAATTTTACGCATTAATCGAGATAAAAAAAGTGCTAAATTAAGAGGTGCATTTCTTATTATTAAAAACAATATTTTTTCTAATTTTTTTAAAACGTGACGCTTGATTTTATTAATATTTAACATTGATTAATTCATTGGCTTTAAATTAATTGTTTTTGTAAAAATGTTTAAAAGCTTTTTGTCATGTGTTACTATTACTGTTGTAATTTTTTCACTAATGTCACTGATTGCCTCTATAACTGAGTTTTTATTTTCATCATCTAGCGAACTAGTTGGCTCATCCATAAACAAAACACTAGGTTGACGATATAAGGCTCTTGCAATTCCAATTCTTTGTCGTTGCCCACCAGAAAGTGCTTTACCATTTTCCCCTAAATGGCGATCTTTACCGTGTTCAATCTTAGAAAGAAATTCGCATAAACGTAACTTTTTAAGCAAGATATCAATTCTTTTTTTATCTATCTTATTCTTTTTGATTCCAAACGCCACATTTGAATATATGTCGTCATCTAAAATGAACACATTTTGAGCAACATATTGAAACGAACTCTTTTCTAAAATTTCCGGATAGAACCTTTCTTCCAAATTTACACTAATTTTCCCTTTACTTGCCTCTTGAAAACCCATCATTATATCCATTAGTGTGGATTTACCTGATCCACTAGGTCCAAAAATACCTAATATTTCGCCTTTTTTTATTTCAAATGATACCCCATGCAATACAAGTTGCTTTTCGAATGAAAACCATAAATTATCAACTTTTATAATTTCAACTTCACTAGCATGTTTAATCTGAAATGCATTTAGTGGGGTTTGCTTATTTATAAATCTTGATTCGTCATTTTGTTTAAGGCTACTAAAGTCTGAGGATGATAAACTTTCAAAAAGCTTAGTGATTGAAGGGCCACCATATCTTAAATTTTGAATCCCTGTTATCAATCTGCTGATTGAAGGACCAAGCCTTATAAAGGCTATGAAAATTATTCCATAACTTAATAAAAAATCAGTAGCTCCAATTTTAAAATATTCCAAAATTAAGACTGATAATAAGACAGAGACTAAGAAGATTATTTCTAACCAATATCTTATAACATTAGAAATAAAATTAGATTTTCGAGCTGCAATATTTGCTCTTCTATTTGAATACTGGTATTTTTTTAAAAAATACACATCCGTTCGAGTTATAAATATCTCCTTTATCGAACTTAGTATTTCTTGAAGTGTATGCAGCTTTAATTCAGCATATTTCAACCGCTCTGATGCATACTTAAGTAAAAACGGTCTACTAATTAATGCGAATATAAAATAAACAGAAACCATTAAAATAATAATTGATATAGCTTCAACTGGTTGCACATATAATAAAAAACACGCTAAACCAATTATAACAAAAGCTTCAGTAAATACGAGAAGCGATGGCATGATTATGTATCCGCAAAATAATTCAATTTCAGTAACAATTGTTTGAATTTTTGCTGAAGAATGAGACTGCTGATGTTTTCGATATTCTGTTTTAAGGAACGCACTTAAAGTGATCTCATTAAGTTCACCCAATACTTTAAAAACAAATATATTTTGAAACCAAAATATTCCACTTAAAACAACTGATTTTATTAAAAAAATAGAACAAGCAATCATTAAAATTAGTTTTGGCTCACCCACAATAGAAAAATATTCTAAAATAAATCCTAAAGGAACTTGTTCTGATTTTTGATCACCGCTTATTGCACTTAATAAAGGAACAAAAATCGCAATTGAAATTACTTCAAATATCATTGATACAAAAAATAGAAAAATATTTATTGGAATTAAAAATATTATAGCTTTTGGTAACAGGTACAGGATGTACTTTAATTTCACGAAATTAGTCAATGTTGATTACTTGAGTTTAAAACTGTACTACCCGATTTTTCAAATTTAAAATCAACAAGTGTAAGAGAACTTAATTTTCTTATTATATTTCTTTGATACTCTGGTTTAGCATAAACTAACAAAAACCCTCCTCCACCAGCTCCTAATATTTTACCCCCAAAGGCGCCTGCCTTTAATGCAACTTCATAAGCTTCATCAATTTTTGAATTTGAAATTTTTGATGAAAGTGATTTCTTCATAATCCAGCTTTCATTTAATAGATTACCGACACCGTCTAGATCTCCAGATTTAAAAAGACTATCGGCTTCAGATACTATATCACTCATTCGCTTCAAATTTGAAGCATTTTGAGTAGTTTTTGACACCTGTTCTTTTAATAGTTCACTTGAATTTCTCAAATTTCCATAAAAAAATAATAGTAAGTTATTTTGAAACTCTTTGTTTTTTTCTTTTGAAATCTGCATTGGTTTTAATTTTATTCCCCACTCATCAAAGTGTATTCGATTAAAACCTCCGCATGCTACGGCAACTTGATCCTGGCAGCCAACAATTTCTTTGTTAAGTTCTTGTTCAACAAAAGTGGCTTTTCTGGCAAGCTCCATTTTTGAACAATCTTTACCTGATAAATCAGCTAATGCATGTATTAATCCAACAGAAAATGTTGAGCTTGAGCCAACTCCAGAACGAGCAGGAAGGTCAGCATAATGAATTATTTCCACATCTTTATAAAATTTCATCAAATTAAGTACATTTTTTGCCGTAGGATGCTGAATATCATTTACTAATTGTATTTCTTCTCGCTTATAATAACGAAGTCTTATCTTATGATCATAGATCGGTAAAAGTGTTCTAACATTTAAGTAAGAATAAAGATTGATGCTTGTACTTATTACTGACGAGGGGTTTTCTTGATACCACTCCTTAAAATCTGTACCACCACCAAAAAATGATATTCTAAATGGTACTCTTACTAATGACGATTGAATCTTCATCTTAAACAGTTCCCTCGTACCATTCCAATGTCCGCGTCAAGCCTTCAGTCAATGAAGTGGATGGAGACCAGCCTGTCAAGTTGAACATTTTAGATCCATCCATTGTTCTATAAGGAATCATACTTGGTTTACTAGTATCAAACTCAAGTTTTGGAGATGTATCAGTAGCTATTTTGAGGGATGATATTACATCCTTAATTGTAGTTTTTTGTCCACTGCAAATGTTTATAGCACCAACATAATCTGTTTTTATCAATTTGAGTAAGCCATCAATAAAATCATCTATATATAGAAAGTCTTTTACATCGTTACCATCACCCCATACAGACATTGGATTTTCTCTTTGAGAAAATCTTCTTGTTAATGCAGCAATCACTTTTGATTTTTGAGGGTCAAATTTATCATAAGGTCCATATAAATTTGAGGGCCTTACTATAACAGATGGCATTGTTTCTGGGATTTTAGACGCATACATGTCACACATAATTTCACTAAATAATTTCATCCAACCAACTACATGGTAACCTTGATAAAGTTTGTAGTTTACATCTGCCTCTTTAACTGGAAAATTAGTATCTGGGTATACAGTGTTACTACTTATGAAAACAAATTTTTTAACTTTGTTTTCATAAGATGCTTGCAACATCTGAGCATTCATTACTATGTTTGGTGTAAGGTGAGTTAAGGGCCGTTTTGTCATCACTTCAGCGCCAGATGAATTTGCTGCACACATGATTACTAAATCAATATCACGAGTAGCTTTGTCGCAATCTTGTTCTCGAGTTAGGTCACAATTAATGTATTCACATCCTTCATACCGTCGCTTTGTTTCTCTAAAATATGTTCCGCGAACATCGCAATTCATATTCACGAGCCTTTGAACGAGATTATGCCCTACAAATCCAGTTGCGCCCGTTACAAGAATTTTTTTTCCAGAAAGTTCCAACATTTTAATCAGTACTCCAGTTTATAGTCACGAACTGACGTTAATGGATTTTCAAATGGCCAGAATATATTATGTTCAGCACTGTTCCAGGGAATGGTGAACTGGCCACTTCTATTATAAATTGTATTCTGTTTGTAGTGAAATATAGCTGTTTCACTTAAAACATAATGGCCATTACCAAATTTAGGTGGTATTAAAATTTGTTTAGGATCTTCAGCATTAAGTGTAAAAGAAGTCGTCTTTTTATATTCTTTACTTTTTGGATCATTATTAACAACCACTAAAAAGAATTCCCCATGAATACATGATACAAGCTTCCACGTTTCATCATCACCGTGAATTCCGCGCAAGACATTTTTTTTTGAACATGATATGTCATCTTGAATAAATTTTACATCAATTCCATGCTCTTGATACAAAGGTTCATTATAACTTTCTACATACATACCTCGAAAATCACGAAATATAGTTGGGGGAGTTATAGAAAGCACGCCATCTAAATCTGTTGTATTTATTTTCATTTTAATAATCCTTTTTGTATTAGTGAAGAACGCGGATCTGTTAGAAATCTAACATCGTAGATAGTATCTATTAAAGAAATTATAGATAATGCGCCCAGTTGTTTAAATTCGTCATTTGCAAGTATTTTTCCAAAATCTAATCTTGGGATTTTTACAACAGGAAATTCTGATATTGGCTGAAAGCCTTTTATCTCACTTATTTGAGGGTCTTCAATTGCAAAAAATAGATAATCTGGGTTCTTGCATCGATCCATTAAAAGGTAACCTTGGCCTAGATAACTCACTAGAACTCGAATACCTGACTCTTCATATATCTCCCGCACTATTGCTTCCGTTGGAGTTTCTCCCGTCTCTATACCACCAGCAGGAAATTCTAATGTATAAGCTTCCAGGTTTTCTCTATATTGGCGAATGAAAATGAGGTTATCTTTGTTGTCTAAAACAACAGAAATCGAAGATGAATTAGCATTATACCTATAATATGGTTTGTCAGTGTCAGAATTCTTTTTTTCTAGTGTAAAAAAATCAGTTTCGAAGCACGGTTTAAATTGATGTTTAATTATTTTTTACCTCATAAGAAAAGAATTACCATCTTTGATAATTTTTTCCCTCCAATAGTTTAATAAATCCTCCATTGTTTGTTCAAATGTGTATAAAGGTTGCCATCCAGTATGATTAGTGAATTTAGATGAGTCAGGCACCTGCAGGTCTGCATCAATTGGGCGAAGGCGCATAGGATCAGTTTCTATTTTTATCCCATCAAAAGAAGACTTGGAAATTAGGAAATCTAGCATTTCTCCAACTGTGCAAGAATGATGCCCACCAATATTGTAACTTTCACCTGCCTGTGGGTTCACAGTTAACAACATATGATAGGCCCTAACAGCATCTCTAACATCTGCAAATGTTCTAAAACTGTCTAAATTCCCAACTTTAATTATTGGTTCACTAAAACCAGCCTCAATTAGCGCGATTTGTTTAGCAAATGTAGATTCCGCAAATACATCGCCACGCCTAGGCCCTGTATGTGTAAACATACGAGTACACATTATATCCATATTATATGCTTCTGCAAAATATCTGCCAACTAAATCTGTACCTACTTTTGAAATTGCGTATGGTGAAGCCGGATGAAAACTACAGTTTTCATTTATTGGCACAAATTCAGCCGGCACCCTTCCATATACTTCTGAAGAAGAACAAACATGAATAAGTGCATTTGGGGAGTGTAATCTAATGCTTTCCAATAGCGCCATTGTGCCATTTATATTTGTTGTGAACGTATCAAGAGGTGCAGTAAAACTCGTTTGAGGATAACTTTGCGCAGCCAAGTGGAACACGAAATCAAACTTAGTTTCTGAAGCCATCCGTTCCAACGATATAGGATCTGTCAAATCACCATAAACAAGCGAAATTCTCTTTCCATTGTTTATTTTGCCAATCAAATGCTGTAGATTATCTAACGGGCTTCGCCAGCGGGTCATTCCAACGATATTCCAATCAGTATTCTCAAGCAAAAAGTCAGCTAAATGTGAGCCAACCATTCCGGTAATTCCAGTAATTAGAGCCGTTTTGCCCATAGTTAGGTAATCCTTATATAATTATTCAAATTCTTATTTAAAGTAATTTTTCTTATTTTTATGTTCTTCAGAATTTTCTAGGTACCAATTTAGTGTATCATATAAACCCGATTTTAAATCGATCTGTGGCGTAAAACCATAAGTTTCTTTAGCTAGTGATATATCCATTACTCTTTTTGGGAATCCAGCAGGTTTTTCTACATCAAAAAATGCTTCAAATGGCTTTAATTCTTGAAGCGTTTCTACTAATTTTTTGATGCTTACTCCGAATCCTGCACCTAAATTCAATGCACGCCCATTAGTTCCGCGTGCAGTAGCCAACAGCATTCCATAAGCAGCATCGTAAGCATGAAGAAAATCACGTTCAGCAGCTCCATCACCCCATATATTTACTGGCGTATCTCCACGTACGACTTTGGCTATTAAAGAAGGGATGACCATAGCATTTTCAATATCAAAATTATCTCCTGGACCATAAATATTTGAAGGCCTGACTATAGAAAATTTAGTTTTTTTATTTTCTATTTGATAAGCTTGAATTTGAAGTTCTGCCATACGCTTTGCCCATCCGGGAAACATATCCATTGGCGGCTCTGCAAAATCATCTTCACTTTCTATAAAAATTTCTGCTGGTGAGTAAGCGCCTATTGAGCTTGTATATAAAAAGTTTTCAACACCATTTTTCACAGATGCTTCTAACATGTTAGTATTCATTAACACTAACGGCACATAAAACCTTGCAGGCATAGCTTTTGTAACATTCACAGAGCCCTTTATACCAGCGATGTGAAGTACTATCTGTTGATCTTTAGTAATTTCCATACATTGTTGAGAATCTGTAATATCAGCTTTTGTGTATTTTACGCCATCATCCCAGGACAAATCATCTAAAGAAACACATGTAATTTCACAATTAACAGTCTTTAGTAGCTTGATAGCCTGCCTGCCAATCATCCCGGTACCACCCGTTACCAAAACCCGTTTATTTGTAAAAAAATTAAATACATCAGTTGGCAAATCAATATTTAAACTATCTTTATTATTTGTCATAAAATTTTCATTATATATATCACTCATTATATTACCTCAGCCTCTAAAATTTCACATATTAAATGATAAATTATAATATGCATTTCCTGTATCCGTGGCGTACTACTTGAATTCACGTCAATACAAACGTCACTAAGTTTATTTAATTGCCCACCCCCATTACCACAGAGTGTTATAGTATCCATACCTAATTCAGTTGCTTTCTTAATTCCATTAACAACATTTTGTGAATTTCCACTAGTAGATATACCCCAACATAATGCTGGTTTATTGCCAAAAGCTTCTATTTGTCTTGCAAAAATATCTTCATAACTTACATCATTAGACCATGCCGTAATTACAGATGTATTTGCATTTAAACAAATAGCATTAATTGCCTTACGTTCCTTAAGAAACTTACCAACCAATTCCCCCACTATATGCTGTGCATCTGATGCTGAGCCACCATTGCCAAAAACTAATATAGGCGCACCATTTTGAACAGCCTTATTAAGTAACTCTATGGCTTTTTGAATATCTTTAGCAATCGATTCATTATTTAAAGACATCATAAGTTCAACTACGTCCTCTGTCCTATTTTTAAGTAAGTTTGAAATTTTCATTTTCTCACAATCTCCATCAATTTTTTTTTGAGAATTAAAAATAATGTTAGCAGTTGGTAAATAAGCTAAAAACTTATAAATCGTAATCTAAATTACCAAAGGCCTTTATTATTATGATATGACGTATAGTCTTTATAAATTTTATTTAAAACAGCATCTGGTCCCAAAAGATTGTCCTGCAATTTTTTATTTGGCAACCATTCTGGATTAAATGAGTATTTTTCTATTGTGGCAGCCTTTTTATTTATAAATTTTTCAGTAACAAAGTCATTATAGTTATAGCCCATTTTTTCAAAAAAATTTCTGACCAATTCACGCGCAAGAACAAATTGTCCAGTTCCAATGAATATATCGTTCATTAACTCTTTTTTTGAATGATCAATAATAATTTCCATAAATTGGTTCGCACATCCCCAATCGCAGTAAAAATCAAGTGTATTTACATTTATTTTCACATTTTGAGAATTAAGCGCACTATAGCATTGCGTCACAAAGTTGGGCAAAAAATATTTTGACTTAATTCTCCTAATAGATTCGTGATTACTTAACCAAATTACCGCTGCATTTACACCATAAACTCTTCTATAAAATTTGATAGAATCTTCAACTATCAATTTTGAACGAGAATAAAGGTCAGTCGATTGCCTACAAAGCCATGGATCTTTATCAACTAATTTATGGATACTATTATTAAAAACTTTAATTGAACTGAAATATATAAAAGAACATTTTCCATCAGCTTTCCGACAATAATTCAAACAAATATGAGGGGCATGAGTATTTATAAAAAATGTCTCATTAGCTACTTTAAAATAATCAAATCCACTTGGCCCATGGCTAGAAGCACAATAGATTATCATGTCAGCTTTAATTTCCCCAAGAGTATGAATAAGGGCTTGAGCGTTAAGAAGATCAACATATTTATATGTAAATAATGCATTGCTTTTAGCAATCAGATTTTCTGATAAATTTTCAGACCGCCTCCCAATACCTACAACTGAAAAATTATTTTTTAAATAGTGATCAGCTAAATAACTGCCATCTTGACCATCTACACCAATTATACAAACTTTTTTCATTAATAAATAATTATGGATATTGAAAGTGTGGTAAAGGATACACCAATTTTAAAGTGTTAAACTTTTCGGAATTTTCAAAGAAGCTTCTGAAATGCCATGGTAGTACTATAAAATAAGCACCCGGATCAGAAAGTATATCTTCTTGGGGAACTATGCTTATTCCCGACCCAGGTGTATTTTTTCCATATTTATCAGGATTTACTTCGCCAATAGCCTTTATCAATGAACTATTAAGGCCACAATACTGTAACAAAACATTTCCTTTTGTTGATGCACCTAAACAATATACATTTACACCTTCTTTTTTAGCTTTACTTATAAGATCCTCAAATTTATCTGATAATGAAAAAACCTCAGACTTAAAATTATCTATTATTTTATCTAATTCAGAATAGTATTTTTTTTCCTGAAGTAATGCTTTTTTTAAACCTTCAGAAGCTTGTAAAGATTGGTTAGAACTATGTGTTGCAGTAACAGAGAAGCTGCCTCCATTTACTTCATTAAACTCACAATCTACCAACTTTAGATTTGCATCATAACAAATTTTTTCAACTTGCTTTAATGCGTAATATTCAAGGTGTTCATGACAAATTGTATCAAAAGAATTATTTTCAAACATTGTAAACACATAACTCTGTTCAAATACCCAAATTCCTTCTACATCTAAGTTTGTTGCAATATTTTTTGCAAATTCGACAGGGTCTTCGAGATCATAGAACATAGAAAAGCTTGTAATTACTTTAGCTTTTTTATTATTCATTTTTTCTTTTAAAACATTATTAGGGAAAAAATCTGAGATTATTTCAGCATCACTTCTATAAAATTCTTTAAATTTTTTTCCTGTTGGATCTACGCCAATTAATTGATATTCATTTTCCTTGTAAGCTCTCAGGGAAGTCCCATCATTACTTCCAATATCGATTATAATATCATCTTTTTTAAGTAAATCCATTTTCTTAATTTTATCAATTTTATGGTGAAGGTGTGTTACCATTGAGCCATTTAGACCTGAGCGATAACCATAATTATCACCATACATTTCTTCAAGACTATATGTTTGCTTTAATTGAATTAGGCCACAACTATTTTCACCGCCACACATTACTAAATCAAGTGGACCAGTTTCATGTCCTGAACCACTTTCTGTTTCTAGAAAACACCCCGTTTGAGCAATTGGCCCCAATGAAAGTATTTCATTCAATTCTTTAGATCCACATATCCTGCATTTTGTTATTTCTTTAAAGTTCATATTTACTTCTTTTCAGTTTTTGAATTTTGTTCATCAAGGTCAGACATTGTCATATCTCTTACCAACTCACAAAATGTAGTTGATGATTTCCACCCTAGTTTAGTTATTGCTTTCGAGGCATCCCCAAGCAATGTAGAAACTTCAGCAGGTCGAAAATATTTTGGATCAACCGATATTATTGCTAAATCAGTCTTATCTTTTTGCTTGAATGGAGAATTTGTCCAATATGCGCACTGGGAGAGGCCAGTTCCTTCCCAGTGCAACTGCATATCTAATACATTTGCTGCTTCGTTAATAAAATCTTTAACGCTATATTGCTCTCCTGTAGCTATAACAAAGTCCTCAGGATCTTCTTGTTGTAACATTAGCCATTGCATCTCTACGTAATCTTTAGCGTGACCCCAATCTCTTTTAGCATCTAAATTTCCTAATAAAAGTTTATTTTGTAAACCTAATTTTAACTTTACCATTGCTTGAGTTATTTTTTTTGTAACAAAAATTTCACCACGTCTAGGTGACTCATGGTTGAATAAAATTCCATTACAACAATACATACCATATGACTCACGATAATTTATTGTAATCCAATGCGAATACAATTTGGCTACAGCATATGGACTGCGGGGATAAAACGGTGTAGTTTCACTTTGTGGACTCTCCACAACTTTGCCAAATAATTCACTAGTGCTGGCATTATAAAATTTCACGCTCTTTTCAAGCCCAGCCAAACGAATTGCCTCTAAAACCCTTAATGTTCCTAAAGCATCAGCATTGGCTGTATATTCAGGTTGCTGAAAACTTACAGCAACATGGCTTTGAGCTGCCAAATTATAAACTTCATCCGGCTTTATATCAGATATGAGGCGAACCAAACTTACTGTATCTGTCATGTCACCATAATGAATATAAAATGAATCACTGTATTCACTATTCTCAATAATATGATCAATTCTTTGAGTATTAAAAACAGAAACTCTCCGCCTCATACCATGAACTATATAACCTTTTTCTAATAAAAATTCAGCTAGATATGACCCATCTTGACCAGTTATTCCCGTAATAAAAGCTATTGGTGCATCAGTTTTTTTTGATGTCATATTATTTTCTCTTCCATACAAATAAATTATAACCTTCCATCATAAGAGAACCAAACCCTAACCTTCTGCATTCCAACAGCTCTATAGATCCTTGTTTCTCCAATCCTTCAAGCTTAGCTATTAAGCCAGCTGAATAACCCCTTCTACCTTGGAACATACTCGCCAAATAATCCTCAAGAACTGTTTCATCATAAAATTCTATCGCTGGTTCAATATGAACGTATATACCAGCTGACTGACTCAGAAAATAATCAAAAACATTATCTAATTTTCCAGCAAGTTGCTCTAACGCTCCAAAAGTCAAAACACCTGACCCATTTTCTAATTTTAGATTTTGATTTGGTTCTAGCATATTAAATATCTCAGATTTTAAATCTATTCCTTTTGCTTCACCAACCTCTCTAATTAAATCTACAGCTGATTGAACAAAATCAGTACCAAACATTTTTTTCATAGGAAAAATAGATGATGCTGCGACCAAATTATGGCCTGTACCAGCACCAAATTCATATATTGTGTCACAATCTTCCATAAATTCTGTAAAAACATACGCTCTTAATACATCGATATAGCTTTTTTCAAATTGTTCATTTTCTGGCATCCAATACTCTTGCTGCCAGCGTATTGGTTTTTTACTTCGTACAAATTTTGGTAATAAAGCTTCTTCAGAATTTGGTTGCAAACGAAAAGCTTCTAAGTTTTCAGCCCAGCCGTTGTACCAAGTATCAGTACGATCAGATGCCCCAACTATTTGTTTATCCTTAAAAATTCTATCAACTACACTAAGAATAAGTTGGTCACGCTCATTTCCTTCTATCTTCGACAACTGAAAGTCATGCTTTTTTATTAAATCCAAGCAATGCTGTGACAATTTTTTTGCACCAAAGCTTGATAAAAACTCAGATGTGCTAATTTCAATTTTCATCTTAATTAAACTCCATATCTTTAACTCTTAAAATGGGCCACGAAATTTATTTTCATGACTAAATAGCAATTTTGTGTCCACATTGCCGTAGTTTGCATCAAACATTATGTTAACCGCATCAATAATATCGTTTGCATCACAATAAAAAGAGTTTTCGAGTTCTCGTGCTGTTGGGCAATGAGTATCTTCAAAACCCAATCGAACTATAGGTTGTTTTAATTTGGAAAAGTGTTTTTCATAAATTTGGCTAGCTAATTCAGCACCATAACCACAGTACCGCCAATCATTGTCAGCTACCAAAACCCTTCCAGACTTAGCAATCAGATTACCAACTTCATCTGGCAAAGGCGCTTTAAGATCACTTACGCTCACAACTCCAACGCTTAATCCATGTTCTGCCAATTTATTTTTTGCAACGTTAGCTTCAGCAACCATCCAAGATGTTGCTATAATTGTAAGATCATTTGCTTCTCCAAATATCTCAATACCGTTTTGTTTCTCGTACTCTACTTCATCTAATATTTCACCTTCATTCCAATACAGCCAACGATGCTCAAGAAGTATCGATGGGTTATTTGAACGAATTGCTTTTTTTGTCTGATAGTAGGCATCTGAAACACTCACTGGCGCATAAACTTCAAGCCCAGGCACATGAGCGAAAGTTGAAAACATTGATTTACTATGCTGATAACCTTGCCCCCATCCACGCCCTATCACTGCTCTTATGGTCAAAGGAGCAGATTGTTTCCCATGATTGCCAAAGTTATATGAATTTACTGCATTAGTAAGTTGATTCATCGCTAACATTAAAAAATCCACTCTAATGTGAATAAAAATTGGCCTGGAGCCACTAGCTGCCGCGCCCAAACCAAATCCAGTCAAACTGTCCTCACTTATTGGAGTATCCAGACATCGCGCAGAACCAAACTCTTCTAAAATTCCATTGGTTGTACCAAATATTTTTTTATGGTCTGGAACACCTATACCATAGCAAAATGCAGTTTTATCTTCTCTCATACACTCAATAGTAGCCAGATTAATTGCTTCACAATACGTAGTCACTTTACCCATCAAACATGCTCCAATATAGATTTAATATCCGCAAATTCTGCTTTGCGGGCACTTTGAATGGCCGCATATGCTCTTTGTTTATTTTCTTTTTCAATATTTACAAGATCTTCACTACTAACCTGCATCGAAATAAGCGAATTTCTAGTTTGTTCTAGAGGATCCCAATTAAACAATTCCTCATCAGACGGTTTTTTTCTATAGCCTGCCTCAAAATCTGTATCAATACCAACATGTTCAAGAAGCCTAAACCACTTTGCTCTTAAAAAGCAGGGGCGCCCATGTTCTAAATCATTCTGCACCATTTTCTGTATAGCTTCCATTACTACCGACGCATCAGCACTCTCAACTTCATGATAAGAGATCCCGAAAGATTCAACCACAGATTCTAAATTTCTCCAATTCAAACCCTTACGCACATCATCACTTGTATGAACTGCCAAATCATTATCCAAACACAAAAAAACCATTGGTAATTGATGAAGACCCGCAAGATTTAAGCTTTCCCAAAAGGTACCCGCATCAGTTGCACCATCACCAAAAACCGCAACTGGATGGATATTTTTTTGTTGAAGTTTTGCTGTATATGCTGCTCCTACAGCGACAGATATATTACCCCCAACTATCGCTGAACTATTAAACATACCCTTATCAATTGCACACAAGTGCATCGATCCACCTCTTCCACCGCAAGAACCGGAGACCTTACCAAACATTTCACCAAAAAATTCCGTAGGATTATTAGTCACTGACAGATGAAGTGCATGTGTTCGATAAGTCCCAAAATATTGTCCCCGATCACCAAGAATTTCAACAAGTGATGCTATCGGCGCCTCTTCACCCCACGACATGTGCATTGGTGTTTTCATTTCATCCTTATGATATTCAGATATTATGGCCTTTTCGCACTCTCTAATTAGGCTAATCTTATCAAATATATTTAATAGTTTTTTTGTATTATCGGTCATTTCATTCCATTTCACTGTATTAAACTTTATACCTTATTACCCAGTATGACTTTGTCGAAAAATTGTTTTATAATTAGTAAGTTAACTTATGTCCATCAACCAAATATTACTTACTAAGTGTGCAACCTCATTTGCATTTCCTTATTTATAGATTTAATTATTAATTCTGGATTAACAACTACTGCTAATATTATGACAGAAGCACCACACACATAACCTGGAGACCGGAAAAAATATAAAATCACATACGAAGCTACCATTCCAAAAAGAAAAGATTTTTTCATGTGTTTGTTACCAATAAAACATTTTGTCCAAATTTTAAGAAGATAAACTGTTAAGAATAATGCAAATATACCAAATTCACCAACTAATTTGGCAAATGCAAAACTTCCATCATATTTATTAGGTTCCTCATCTGTTATTTTTGCAATAATATCAGCATAAAATCCTTGACTTCCATTGACCCCAAACTGATTCACCCCCAAACCCATTAGCCGTGTTTCTGTTAGATATATGAAAGCTTGTTGCCAACCTGAAAGGTAAACAGCACCAGTTAGGTTAATTGAACCAGCAGCAAAAGAAAAATCATTACTGGTAGTCCATAAAAAATATACCATTAATAAGGAAAATATTACAACTAAATACTTTTGAAACCGCTCAGCTACAACAAAAAGCACACACATTAAAACTAAAGTGCCAACCAAACTTCCAATGCCAACTGCGAAAGCTAAAGCTGCAAATAAATATATTAAAAATACTCCTCTAGTATAATAAGAATATTTTACAAACAGTAAAAATGCAGTAACATAAGCAATATGTGATGGTTCTGAAAATATCCCAATAATAGAGTTTATTTGCCCATTTAATGGAGATATGTGAGCAAACCTCAAAAATAAAACCATGTGAGAATAAATTGCTAATGCAGTAAAAATCTTAAAATTATTAGTATACCAATCCTTAGCCTTCATATCATTTAAATAAATATGTGAGAAAATGGACGCAAGAATCATTAAACACATAATTGCCAAACTTCCTTGAATCCATCTTGTCAAATCTGGATCCCTACCGTTAATGGCATTAATATAGAAAGAAATTGGTGAATATAATAAAAAAAATACAATTAACCACAACATTCTTCGTTTAGCTGAACTGCCAAATAGTACCCTCAAGTAGAAAGGTGTCAAAGTAAGTGCACAAATCACAATTCCCAATGAATAGCTCTGTCCTATTCCATGCATAAGTGGTGGGAAAAATAAAATATAAGATGCGAAAAAATCTAAATTATTTTTTTTAATAATCCTTTTTGTTGATTGAATTTTAACCATTTAAATTAATTAATTTTAAGGTAAATATTTAAATAAAGTCTGATATAAGAACGAATATGGTAAATAAAATACTTTATTTTTTTATGGCTATCACGCCTTGCGTCATGTCTAACAAAAATATCATTACATATTAATGTAGAAAACCCCGCTCTCTGCATACGCAAACTGATATCTACGTCCTCACAATACAAAAAATACTTCTCACTCAAACCTTTCATTCTTATATAAATTTTAGATGTATATAGATGAAACATGCCAGCACACCAATCAACCTTCATTACAGCTTTATTCTGCTCACGCTTAAATTTCTTATCAGAATTAAATAACAACCTATTAGTCATATTTAAAAATGTTGGAAAGCTGCGGGCACTGTCCTCTAGATTACCAGTCTCATTTACTACGCTTGGACAAACTAAGCTTTCAGGGTTATTATCAATTACATTAATTAATTTTTTGAAAATTTTCTTATCTATAATTTTCAAATCTGGATTCAATATAGCAAAATATTGAGATTTTTTAATTTCAAAATTTCGATTATGATTATAACTAAATCCTGCTGGATATAAGTTTTTTACGTGCGTGCAGTCTAAACCCTGCATATTGATTTTAACACTCTCATTAACATTTGAACGAACCACAATTTTGCATCTTTCAAGATCACATAGAGCAAGATCAAAAAGCAAATCATTCACCAACTCCATCTGGCCATGACTTACAATTGAAATTAAAAGATTATATGGTCGTGACATTTAGTGCCTAATGGTAATTATTTAAACTTACTGAAGATACGTTATTAGATATAATAAATAAAAAAATAAGTCTAATTTTTTAAATCGTAAAAATTCTATACATTTTATTATAATTTAATCCATGGATTTATAATGCAATACAGTTAAAAAAATTTATGAATAAACTTTATTTGTCATATATATAATCGGTATCTTCTAATCCTACTTCATGTTTGAGAGCATTAATTTCTTTGCTTAAACAAATAAATTCTTCATGTTTGTAAACAATAAATTGATATGTAAGTTTTGACTTTTCTCTTATTCCCTTCGGAGTAAGAATATAGGAATATTGTTTTTTTTGAGAATTGTTTTTACATTTTTGTATTTTTATATATCCAATTTTTATTAATAGATTTAGAGCATAAAAAGCTGAACCATTAGAAATTCTCAACTTTCCAGCGATTGCACGTGTTGAAATTAAAGGATTTTCATCAATTAAACGCATGATTTGCAAGCGCGCCTCTTTTTGCTTTTGTGACCGATTGCTAGACAAGTATATTACTGTTAATAGCTACCGCATCAAGCCTCGCAATGATACAGTGCTTGTTACTACAGTTTAAAAATATTGATACATAAAACATATGATAATCAAATTTGAACAGTACAATATTTTTATATTTAGTCAAATCATTTAGCATCTTTATGAGATATTATTAGATATTTAATATAGACAATACATCATGAAAATTATTGATTATTATAATTTACGAATATACAAATTAATATCAAATATATATTATATTATATATTAGATTTAAGGTTTTTATTTTAACATGCTCACTTTTGAGCAAAATAATCTATTGGGGAAGCCAGATGTCAAATAGTAATTGGTATTTATTACAATTTAAACCAAATTCACAAAAAATTGCAGAACGTAATTTAAATCAACAGGGCTTCAAAACCTTTTTACCAACGCAAGAAGTTACAAAAAGAAAAAATTCTCGTTTTATTAAAAGTGAATGCCCCCTTTTTCCAGGTTATATGTTCGTGGCTTTTGATGAACCATCATCACCTTGGTACAAGATTAATAGAACATATGGCGTATCTCGCATTGTTAATTTTTCTGGGAAACCAGCTTCTGTACCTGCAGAATTAATGTCGGAATTATTTCTTCTTTGTGATGCTGGGGGAAAAATACTGCCAAAAAAAAAATTTAATGTAGGTGAGCAAGTCAAAATAATGTCAGGCCCATTCTCTAATTATATCGCATCAATTGAAAAGCTGAGTAGCGATCAGCGGGTATGGATCCTTATGCAATTATTAGGGCAAAAATCAAAATTACAAATTAACGTAAATGAGCTCACTCACTATATTTAGGTTCATTACTAATGTTTATGTTATATCAACAATTTAACTTCGCTGATTACTGTAGAAAAATAAATATAGTACATAGAATTTCTTACAAAAAGCTCTAAAAGTAAATAAAATATATGTTGCCATAAATTACTATATTGCCTCTTTGTTTAAAAACAGCCAGTATAAAATAAAACAATGATGAGTATCAAATATGACTACTAATACTCCTTTAAAAGCACGCGGAAAACCTGCCACTTTTAATTGGGACGATCCCTTTTTACTGGAGGATCAGCTGACTGTAGAAGAACGCATGATACGCGATACCGCAAGAGCTTATTGCGAAAATAATCTGATGCCAAGAATTATTGAAGCTAATCGCAATGAAGTATTTCATAGAGAAATTATGAATGAAATGGGTGAACTTGGTTTGCTTGGCTCTACAATACCTGAAGAATTTGGAGGTGTTGGTGCTAACTATACATCATATGGATTAGTTGCACGAGAAGTGGAGCGCGTTGATAGTGGTTATCGCTCAGCTATGTCAGTTCAGTCATCTTTAGTAATGCATCCAATTTTTGCATATGGGAATGATGATCAGCGAAATAAATATTTGCCTAAATTAGCATCTGGTGAGTTAGTTGGATGCTTTGGCCTTACTGAGCCAGATCATGGTTCAGATCCCGGCGGAATGCTAACACGAGCAAAACAAGTGGATGGCGGATATTTAATCTCAGGTGCAAAAAACTGGATTACAAATTCACCAATTGCTGATGTTTTCATAATTT
>ERZ807291.1730-NODE-1730-length-34627-cov-6.282338_pt1 | contig 34627 bp, 35 predicted proteins | sample MGYA00521257_ERZ807291 | MGnify/ENA primary metagenome ERZ807291 (study PRJEB31413, sample SAMN03169783) | marine metagenome | biome: Marine; feature: Water; material: Subsurface seawater | place: North Sea | collected 2011-04-28 | depth 1 m m ...
ATATCTGAGTGTAAGTGCTCAACTCGAACATCATGATCCCTAAGGAAATCAGTAAGATCCTCTGACATTCTTTTGGTTAACGTGGTAACGAGCACACGGAAACCCTCGGCTACTGTTTTTTTAATTTCGCTAATAGAGTCTTCCACTTGGCCTTTGATTGGGCGCCTTTCCATCTCTGGGTCAAGAAGACCTGTGGGTCGAATAAGTTGCTCTACAACAAGGTCTGACTGTTGGATTTCAAAGGGGGCGGGGGTTGCTGAAACATATACCGTTTGCTTGGAAGCCTCTTCGAACTCATCGGGCTTGAGGGGACGGTTATCTAATGCGGATGGCAAGCGGAACCCAAAATCAACCAATTTTTTTTTGCGTGCATAATCCCCGTTATACATGCCGCCAACTTGTGGAATAGTCACATGACTTTCATCTACAAATAATAGAAAATCATCGGGGAAAAAATCAATTAAGCACCAGGGGCGTTGCCCTGGTTTTCTTCTTGAAAGGTGCCGCGAATAATTTTCTATCCCATTACAAAAGCCAATTTCTCTGAGCATTTCCAAATCATACTCTGTGCGCATTCTGATTCTTTGTGCTTCTAGCAAAAGTGCCTCTTTTTCAAACCATTGAACTCTTTCCTCGAGTTCATTTTCAATGGCTTTACACGCTCCTGAAAGTTTGTCTTTGGTTGTGACATATTGATTAGCTGGGTAAATGCGGTAATTTTCAAAGGTTTGTAATGTTTCTCCTGAGATGGGATCAATCTCACGAATTGCCTCTACTTCGTCTCCCCAAAATTCAATACGAATGGGGCTTTTTGCGTAGGCTGGAAAGATATCTACAATGTCGCCCCGTACTCTGAACTTACCGGCTTTTAGCTCCACATCATTACGATTATATAAACTGTCAATGAGGCTTTCTAGTAGGGTATCTCTTTCTAACTCTTGACCCACTTTGATCTCAATAGAGAGTGCCTTGAAGTCATCTGGAGAACCCAATCCGTAAATGCAGGATACACTCGCAATAACGATAACATCATTTCGGCTAATTAATGAGCCAGTAGCCGCGAGTCTTAAGCGTTCTATTTCTTCATTTATTGAAGAATCTTTCTCAATAAATGTATCCGTTGATGGAACATAAGCTTCTGGTTGGTAATAGTCATAATAACTTACAAAGTATTCAACAGCATTTTCTGGAAAAAAAGTTTTGAATTCAGAGTATAACTGAGCAGCCAGAGTTTTGTTATGGGAGATAATCAGAGCTGGTCGTTGAAGGTCTTGGATAATATTGGCCATGGTAAAAGTTTTACCTGAGCCTGTTACTCCTAATAATGTTTGTTTCTGATTACCATCGCGCAGTGAATCCACTAATGCCTTGATCGCTTTGGGTTGATCGCCTTGCGGTTGGTAGTCAGATTTAAGGTTAAAATCCACAGGTTAAGAAGATTTATTTTTACTCACTTGATACTGTAGGTTTGTAATAGCCGGTTTCACCCTCAGATTTTCCAATAATTACGGCCGCACAACTGTCCCCAAACACATTTATTGCTGTTCTTGTCATGTCTAAAATTCTATCTACCACATAGACAATACCAACCCCTGTAGCTATACTTTCTGGAGGGAAACCAACTGCTTGTAGAATAACGATGATAGCTACCAAGCTTGCGGAAGGTATGCCTGCCACACCAATGGATGTGAGTAAAGCCATTACTACGACTGTAAACTGAGTGATGAAACCCATTTCTACACCGAATAACTGAGCTAAAAAAACTACGACTACACATTCAAAAAGTGCGGTGCCATCCATATTAATTGTGGCACCTAATGGTAGCGTGAAGCTCGTTATTTTAGGAGAAACCCCCGCACGCTTTTGGATACAGTCCATCGTCAATGGGAGCGTTGCCGAGGAAGATGCAGTGGAGAATGCAGTTAAGAGGGCAGGGGACATGGCATGATAATGCTGTCGGAAATTTATTTTACCCAAAAGCCAAAGGAGGAGTGGTAAAATAATTAATGCATGTATCCCTAAGCCTAACAAAACAGTCAGCGCAAAACTCCCCATTACACTAAATGTCTCCAATCCAACTTGCATCAAGGTTGGTGTCACGAGCCCAAAGACTCCGAACGGAGCAAAGGAGATAATTAATTTGGTAATGGAAAGAATAACTGCATTTAAACTTTCCCAAAACGCAGTCTGCGTATCCCTTGCCTTGGGGTTTAAGCGTGAGATAAAAAAACCGAACAAAAGGCCAAAGAAAATAAGGCCAAGTAATTGTCCTTCGGCAGCAGCCTTGAATAAATTTGATGGTATCATGCGGTGAAATATTTCAAGTAATCCTTGAATCCCCTGATCCGCATGTTCCAATGCTCCCTCAATCTTGTGAGATTGACTATCAGTCGAGCTGCTTATCATTTTTTCCCTTATTTCATCATCAACGATCCCAGGATTAATCAAATTAACACAAAGCAGTCCCGTGCAAACTGCAAGGAAACCGGTGAGAGTATAAAATCCAATGGTTTTAAGTCCCAGTCGACCAAAGCCTGACTCTCCTCCGATCTTGGCTACACCGCAAATAATTGAAGTCAGCACCAATGGAATGACCACCATCTTGAGTCCGTTAATAAAAAGGGTGCCGATAAATTGGCAGGTTTCTTTTAATCCAGTAAACCAGGTAGGGGGAGGAGATTGATTATCGATGCTCAGGTTTGACCAAAGTCCAATAATAAACGAGAGCATTAATGATATTAAAATTTTCCAGTGTAGTTTCATTCTTTAGCACTCTTGATTAGATCTTCCAAAATGGAAAGATCGATTTCGTCTAACCTGTCTACTACTATTTTTGCCCCTTTTTCCAGTAGTCTCGATTTGGTATTGGTCGTCGTAATTCCGACAGGATTCATTCGGGCTCTTATTGCAGCCTCAATTCCATGGGTACTATCTTCAAAAACAATGCAGTTTTCGGGATAACATCCAATCGTTTTCGCGGCTTTAAGAAAAACTTCCGGGTGTGGCTTTCCTTTTGATACATCCTCCGAGTAAATTGCCCCTGTGAAAAATTCATCCAATTGATTTTGTTTAATCGCAAGGGCTACATTTTTCTTTTCTGTTGAAGTTCCTATTGCGGTAGGAACTTTATTTTTTTTTAGAAGATCAAGAATTTCTTTTGTCCCGGGAACCATTTTGATCATTTGTTGGTTAGCAAGTTCCCTGTAAATTTCTTCTTTACGGATTCCCCATTTGATAATCTCGTCAGAATTATCACTCCATTTTAGTATATTACCGATAATAGTCTCGTTTCTCTTGCCAAAACCATTTTTGAAATGATTGATCGGTAAAACATGATTTATTTCGTCGGCTAGAACCTGCCAACTTTCTTCGTGTAGGTTTGCAGAATTGATTACTACCCCATCCCAATCAAAAATCACTCCTAATTGCGGCATGGTGTGAATAGGGTAATGAACAGAACGAGTTTAAGGTTGTTTCTTGCCTGGGATTAGATTCTTAAAGCGTTTTAAAAATCCTTTTCTTTCCGATGAATTGACCTCTTTACTTTCATCTTCATCTAGGCTAATCGTTTCATTCGCTTCTAGAATAGTACTTTGATTCAAATCAATTGGAACGATCTCCTCGATGAGTAGCCTTTCAATAGTAGAAGATGTCGAATTAAAGTCCGATTCTACTTGGGAACTTTTGTAGTCGTATGGTAAATCAGTACTGTTACTATCATACGATGAATTATTGTCCTGGAAATTTTCTAGAAAAATAGGAGTTGCAGAATTTGGTGTTTGAGAAATTTCATCTGTGCTATTCTGATCAAGAAAAATATCTGGAGTTGCCCGTTCAGCAAGAATCTCATTAAGCAAATCTCGTGTTTTTGTAACTTCAGAATGGTCAAACCCAAGTAGTTTTTCTTGTTTTGCTAAAACATCTCCAAGTACTTCCATTGATTCCTCTTTTCTATCTTCTAAATAATGGAGCCTTCCAATCCTGTATCTGGTCTGCAGGGTCATGGGATCCAACTCTCCCATAATTCTTAATTCAATAATCAAAGTTTCGTTACTTAATTGAAACGCATCAATATGTTTACCGGCATCCATGTATAGATCCGCCAATTCATTCATTGACCTGAGTGTTTCTGGATGTTCAAGACCATTTTTTCTTTTGAGTCTAGTGTATACAGAGTATTGAACTTCTTCTGCTTCGATCGGAAGTTTTTGAAGTCTTAGAATCCTGGCAATTGCTTTGAGCGTGGAGATGGTCTCAGGGTGCATTTCACCGAGCATCCTTTCTTTGGAATCAAGGATTTGTTCATAGAGATCTAACGCCCTTGGGAGTTCTTTTCTTGATACAACAATTTCTGCAAGGGCATCCATCGCCCCAAGCGTATCCGGATGAGTCTGACCCAGGGCTTCTACTAAACTTGCTACCAAATTCATCGAGAGTGTTTCGGCTTCGTCAAGTTTCCCTCCCAGTCTAAGTGCTTCAACTAAAACTTGGCCTCTTATTAAACTAACTGAATTTTTTTCTCCCAGGCTAAGTCGTGATCTTTCAAAAACATTTCTGCTCATGCTCTCAGCTTGTGCAATTTTATCACGTGCTAAAAATATTTTAGCTAGTTCATTCATGCATTTGAGCATGCGGGGATCTTCAGTACTTCTATTTTGGTCCCTGATCTGAGTTAATGCAGAAACACATAGATCTTCAGCTTTTTCTACTTTTCCAATGCGCCTATAAACGGTGGATAAATCTATTTTTGCGTCAATTACTTCGTCATGGCTATCTCCCAGTTCACTTGTTTTACGTTCGAGGAGAACTGCGAGCATCGGTTCTGCCTGCAAGTAGTTTCCTAGCGCTTCATGCACAAGGGCCAGCTCAGTAAGAGCTTCGAGTTTCACGTTTGATTCGCCCTCGAACAATTCAAGGGCCCGTTCAAGTTGATCCTGAGATTGATCATAGGCTCGTATGGAACGGTATGTTTTACCGAGGTAAGTTCTCATATTTGCTTCCATCTGAGGTTCAGATGAAAGTTCATTGGCACGCTTTACTCCCTGGTCCAGCATCGTTTTGAGCAACTCCGTATCCATACCCGATGTATTTTGGGGATCCAGAGAGAAGAACAAACTTTGTACAAATTGGGTTATGATTTGAGTTTTCGCTAATTCATCAAAGGCTGCTTGCCTTTCTTTTACCGCCAACTTTTGGGCGTCGCTAGCTTTTTGTTGTTGAAAGAAAGCATAGGTGGCAAGGCCGATTCCAGAAAAAGCTAAAGTGATGGAGATAGCAGTTATAAGAGCAAGCTTTCGTTGCCTCGCAATCATATCCCTTTGTTTGATCTCATCGAGTCCCAAACCAAGCATACCAGCTACTATTTTAAGCAAGGCATCTTTTTCTCCGTCTTTAGCCTCTCTAAGGTCTGCTGCACCTGGTTCATCTATCTCGTCTAGTAAGTTGCCTTCTCCATCCACTTTCCTTCTTACAGCAAGCGGTAGGCATTCCTGACCCTTTGAATGCGTAATATCATGGGCCATTGGTTCACCCTCGAGAATTAAGCACAAAATTCGATCCCCTTTTCCCATCTGCTTAAATAAGCGGATTTCTTCATTAACCCATCTTGATTTCACTGCATTTGGTGAACATAATACAATCAAATGAGAGGAGTCAGCTAATGCCTGTTCGATGACAGAACCAAGTTGTGCTGAACCTGCCAGTTCGTCTCTGTCTCTAAATATGGGATATAGACGGGATGGAATCGTGCCAAATTTTGTCTTTTTACCAATTAAGTTTTTGGGTATAGGAAACCTTTCAAGCTTGTTCCTTAACCATTGAGCACGAGCTTCGTCTTCATGGGCATAGGTAATAAACGCCCTGTACTTGAAAGATTTATCCATTTAAAGACATCTTGTTTAAATCCAAAACATTACACAGGCAAGGCACATACCAAGAAATGGCATAAATATGTGAATTAACAGTAAACTCATTGGTGAGTTTACTAAGTTTTGGGAACTAATTTAAATAATGTAGGGAATTATTTTTCGAAAATGGAACAAGCTCTATCCCAATCCACTAGATTCCAAAATCCGCCAATATAATCTGGTCTGCGATTTTGATAGTTCAAGTAATAAGCATGCTCCCACACATCCAAGCCAATCAAAGGCACACCATTTTCTTCAACGATGCCTTCCATTAAAGGAGAGTCCTGATTCGGGGTAGAAGTAACTTTAACTGTATCGCCCTGCTTGATTAACCATGCCCATCCAGATCCAAAACGCGTAAGCGCCGCTTTTGTAAATTCGTCTTTGAAAGAATCAAAAGAACCAAAAGCAGATGTTATTGCATCATTGAGCGACCCTGTTGGTAAGCCACCTCCAGATGGTGATAAAACTTCCCAAAAGAAACTATGATTCGAATGCCCGCCAGCGTTATTACGGACAGCATTTCTGATGCTATCTGGAACTTGTGATAAATCTGAAATTAATTCATCAACTGATTTTTCGGACAAAACTGAATTCCCATCGAGAGCAGCATTTAGATTGTTAATGTAGGTTTGATGGTGTTTGCCATGATGAATTTCCATGGTGCGTGCATCAATATGAGGTTCTAATGAATCTACAGAATAAGGTAAGTTTGGAAGCTGGTGTGTCATAGTAAGATAAATTTCGTTAACTATCTATACAATCTACTGCAAGCCAAAGGTCAAGCACGCTAGATGAATGAGAATATTTAAGTGCGTTTTTATTTTTGTTTGATCCTTCGTAATTGGAAAAAAGTCTGCATCATTTGCAAGCACTCTTTTTCCATGACTCCAATATTCACAATAGGCTTGTGGTTTGATTGAGGTAATTCATGTAGAGATATGGCTCCTCCCAATCCGCCCATCTTAGGATCTTTGTAAGCATAATAAACCTCTTTAAGCCTTCCAACAACCGCAGCCCCAGCACACATGGGGCATGGTTCCTTCGTTACATACATTTTGCACTCGTTCATTCTCCAATCTCCGATTTTTTGAGTGGCCATTGTGATTGCAAGCATTTCCGCATGAGCAGTCGGGTCATTACACTTTCTGGTTTGGTTATAAGCAGAAGCAATCACTTCGCCTTGTTTATCTACTATAACTGCACCGATTGGTACCTCATCTTGTTCCCATGCAGAAATTGATTCGTTGTAAGCTAACTGCATGTAAAAATTGTCATCTTTTTCCAATTGAGAAGGGAAGAGTCTGGGGAAGGGACATTCGATGTATTTCTTCATATATTAGAGTTTTTTAAGACGAGGCTTTTCGAAGGAGATTCTTGACTTGATGGTACAACATGGTGTGATGGTGGTTTAAAATTTATGGCAGAAGAAGATATCGTAGAAGTAGAAGGTAAAATAACAGCAGTACTACCAAGTACAATGTTTCGAGCCGAGCTAGAAAATGGACATAAAGTCCTTGCCCATATTTCGGGCAAGTTGCGTAAGCATTTTATCAAAATCACGGTAGGTGATATTGTGAAGATGGAAATGAGCACTCAAGATTTAGAGAAAGCGAGGATCGTTTACCGCTTGAAAAATGCAGAGGTAAACCGAAATGCGCCTATCCGCAGCTTTGGACCAAGAGGTAAAAGAAGGTAAATTATCATGAATATTATTGAATCAATAGGAAAAACTCCCTTAGTGGAACTTCAGAAAGTTACGCATGGAATAAATGCTAAGATCTTTCTGAAATCCGAGTTTTTTAATCCCTTAGCCAGTGTTAAAGACAGAATCGGGGCGGCAATGATTGAAGCTGCAGAGAAAGACGGTACTCTTCATTCAGATAGCGTTGTTATCGAACCGACTTCAGGAAATACTGGTATTGCATTAGCTTTTGTCTGTGCTGCCAAAGGTTATAAGTGTATTTTGACAATGCCCGAGACCATGTCCAAAGAAAGACGATTACTCTTGAGGCTCCTTGGGGCAGAGATTGTTCTCACTCCGGGGCCTAAAGGCATGGGGGGAGCTATATCCAAAGCCTCCCAGTTAATGGAGAAGTACGGCGTAAATGCTTACATGCCGCAGCAATTCAATAATCCAGCCAACCCTGAGATCCACCGCAAAACTACAGCGGAGGAAATTTGGTCAGGCATGGATGGGCAGGTGGATTGTCTGGTATCAGGCGTCGGGACAGGAGGGACTATTACAGGAGTCTCAGAAATTATTAAGCAAAGAAACCCTGATATGCAGTCAATCGCAGTTGAGCCTGCGGAGAGTCCGGTTATTTCTCAAACCCTCAACGGGGAAGAAGTCAAACCAGCTCCACATAAGATTCAAGGAATCGGTGCTGGATTTGTTCCCAAAAATTTAAATCTAGATATCGTGGATGATGTTGAGCTTGTAACCAGCGAAGAGGCGTTTGATATGGCACGGAAATTAAGCATAGAGGAAGGTATTCTAGGTGGAATTTCAACAGGTGCTACTGTCCAAGCAGCTTTAAGGGTCGCGAGTAAACCTGAGATGGCAGGTAAACGAATTGTTGTAATCGGAGCGAGTTGTGGAGAGCGTTATCTGTCCACACCACTTGCCGCCAAGGCTGCCGCTGAAGTTATGGACGCAGTTGCGGTTGAAGATTAGTTTGCAGGATTAAGTTTATCTCTCAATTAACCTGAGAGGATTAGCGATATGAGACTTTTGGTTCGCAGGGTTGAAGATGCAAAAGTTGAGGTTAATGAATTAATAGTTGGACAGATTGGTGCCGGTTTAGCCGTTTATGTTGGAATCGAGATGAACGATTGCCAAAATGACATTGAATGGAGTGTTAAAAAGATACTTGGTTTACGGGTTTTTGATGATTCTGACGGAAAGATGAATTTACCAATTACTTCTCAAATGGGACTACTTATTGTGAGCCAATTTACACTTTGGGGTAATTTAAAAAAGGGGTATCGTCCTTCTTTTAACCGGGCCGCCCCTCCTGAATTTGCTGAATCTTTTTATGGTTCATTCCTGAGTTCACTTCGAAATTCCTTTCCCGGTGACTTACAGTCAGGAAAGTTTGGTGCTCAAATGAGAATTGAATTACATGAGGATGGTCCTGTAACCATTTGGCTTGATTCGAAAGATAAAAACTATTGATTTTGTTAAAGAAGGTTATGTTGGTATCGATTTTGGTTTTCAAATAAGTAATCTGGTGCTTAATTAGTAGAATGCCCGTTAAAACTTACCCATGGTTCTTTCTTGTTCTCATAGGACTTTTCGGTGTGGGCTGTCGAAGTACAGTAGAAAGTGATTATCCTATTATTTATAACGCGTGGAACGCTAGGTATCAGTATAACCCAACCACTCGAGAAATGCTTCCGGTTGTGGACGAACAGTCCATTGGGCGTGCTTGGTCAAGAGATGAGTTTGGAAGGTTGAATTCAATGTACTTTTTTTCAGGTGTAAATGGGAGAGATGAGGATTTATTGCACACTCATAAAGTCAAACTCGATAAGAAGCGTAACAGGCAGTGGGAAGTGGAACGAGAATCCAGAATATCACAGGTCAGGGAATTAATTGCAGTTAGAGAATCGAACCAATCAAATGAAATTGACCCCAGTGCAATAGTCGTTGAAGAGGCTGCCGAGGATGAATTCGATGTATTCACTCCTGTTTCCAATATTGACTCGACGATCCCGGAAATGGATCCAGGACCATCCATGGAGGTTCCTTCAGATGATGGTGTGCCAGAGTTGTCTCCTTTTGCTCCACTTCCAGAATTACCCTGATGCTTAAATTAATTACCAACGGATTGGCAATATGCTTTTCTTTAGCAAGCATTTGGTACATGTACACGCTTCTGTCTACAATCGAACAGGAGAGAGTTTTAATTGATACAATCGTAGCCGAAGAAAAAGATTTAAGTAATCAAAAAGTAGCTCTTAATAAAGAGCACGCTGTTAGATACAGTAGGGAAAGAGTTAAAAATCAAAAATTGGATGATGAGAAATTCGAAGCTAAATTAGAGGAGTCCACTCAGCAAAAAGCAAGGGATCAGTCGGTCTCATTAATCTCGGATCTAGAAACTTCCGTTGCAGAAAGTCAAAAAGCCATTGAAGAAATAAAACTTAATTCATTAACAAAGCAAAAAGAGTTCGATGACTTAGAAACATCGCATATACAAAATAAAGCAGCCTTACCTGCGTTGGCCGCCCGAAAAAATGATGTAATCAATAATACTGAGAATCTTCGCATAGAAATATCTAGTATTAAGAAAACTCTACAACACTATGATTCTGTAACATCAATCCTAAAGGAACACTTTAACCAAACTACAAGTTCACTTTTTGCGGACAAGTCTTCTCGGAACTGGCTAGAACAAGGTGAATTTATTACGATCTCATATATGGAAATCGATTTGACTAGCGGATTGATTGGATTACCCGTTGGGCAGGAGGATGGAATTATGAAAGATAAAATTTTCGCAATCCGAAGTAAGGGAGATGAAATATGTAAGATTAAGATTATGCAAGCCGAGCTCAAGCAATCAGTCGGGTCCATTGTTCCTTTGATCGGAAAACCTGCTAAACTTTTAACAATCAGCGAATTTGACCTCTATCATCTTTAGAATACTGGCTTGGGGGGGTATTGCTTCTGCAGGGGTTATGTTTTTTTTGAACCAAGAAAAATTTGTATCCTTTGACGCAAAAATCAAGAAGGCGGAAAGTTCGAGGGATGAAGCATCTTTGGCTCTCGAAATCGACAAAAATAAATCTTCTGATTTGATTAATGGTTTATTTAGGGAACGAGGGAAGAGGAGATTGGAGATTGAAGATGCACTCTCCAACGCTGAAAAATTAAAAGAAGAGGCTGAGCTTATTTTGTTTAAAGAAAAAGACCTAAATGAACGAAACAAAAAGTTTTTAAATGAGTTATCCAAGGTTAGGAAAGAGCTTAAAGAGCAGGAGGCGGAAACTGAGGAAAAGAAATCTCAGGGTGAGCCAATTCGAGCTCAAACAGAACAACTCAAGGAGGAATTAAGCCTTCTCGAATCTGAAAATCAAAAAGAACAAGCGATTAGGGATAACCTCGATGCAGAATTGTCGGGTCTGAGGACTAGAAGAGAGGTGGCAAGAAGGACTTTTGAGGAAGAAAAGGGCAGGTTACTGAATGAAATAGAAAGACCCCCGTATCATTACTTTGGTGATGAGGTTGAGATTAATGTACTTAGCGTTTCACCTTCTGGTGCCGGGGTGTTTATCAATGACGGTTATAAAACCGGTTTCAGAGACGATTTTAAGTATCTAGCTTATGAACAGAATGCACCCGATAGTTTTTTTTATTTAAAAGCCAAATTGGTCCAAAAAGGACTCACTTTTTTGGAGTTTACAGGTGATTTTCGTAAAGATGCTTTGGAACTGATTCGAGACGACCAAAAACTTTTCTTGATTCGCACGGGTGATTCCAATACTACAATATATTAACTTCTAATTTTTACCCCCATACCCATTATTCTCCGCAAATGAGTGACTCTCCAGATGAGCCTTCAGACGATGAATTATCCGAGTTGATCGACGACGAGGACAATTCGGCTGATTCTGTATCAGATGAATTGGAAGGTATGGTTGAAGCTGGTATACCTCCTGAAGTGGATGGTGAAAGCGAAATTGATGCGAGTGAAGAAAAGTTTTCTTTAGATGATTTTGATTCTGCAGATGTTGTTGAAAATCCAATTGAGGAGCAGATTGCACCTGCAGCTAAAGCGGTTGCAGAAGATGTCACTGAGGAAGGTGATGCAGAGGAAGTTCCAGATCCTGAGGATGAAGAGGTAGAAGAAGACAGTGTCGAGGAAGCATCCGAGACAAACGGAACTGGCGGAGTCTCTGAATTTAGAAAAACCTTATCAAATCTCTCACGACAACTGGAAATCGACCGATTAGCCTTCTTGCATCAGGCGATGAAAGATCGAGGAGAAAAAGTACCAAGCCTTTCACAAATAGCTGCTGATATTCAGGGGACAAAACCTTTGGCACCTCGTGGGGACTCGGACCAATACGGAGGTCGTGCAACTGCTCGACTCGAGGGCTGGGTGTCCGGACTATCTTTTGGTGCTAAAAGGCGGGCTAAAAAGTTCTCCAAGTAAAAGTTTTTTGTAATTTATAGAGGGCAATTATTATGGATTGTTCTTTTGTAATTCCTGCTTACAACGAAGAACTTTTCATCTCCAAGACCATCAATGCCTTAGAATTTGCTATTAAGGAGTCTCAATCGTTCAAAAAATGGGAAATCATTGTAGTTGATAATTGTTCAATTGATCGGACAGCTCAAATAGCAAAGGAGTTAAATGCTATTGTAGTACACGAACCTTTTCGGCAAATCGCGCGTGCTCGAAATACAGGAGCTGCTAAAGCAAAGGGAAAAGTCCTTATTTTTTTAGATGCAGATACGATTGTTGAGCCAAATATACTTACCGATGTCTGTTCTGCTCTATCAACCGCTCAAGTATATGGCGGAGGTTCAATTATCAAATTTGATGACCATCAAAATAAATATTTTCTTGGAATTTTAATCCCTTTTTTCTGGAATTGGGTATCCCAGACATTCAAATTGGCAGCGGGAAGCTTTATTTTCTGTACAAAACAAGATTTTAATTTGGCGGGAGGATTTCCGGAGTCGGTATACGCTGGCGAAGAAATAGGCTTTATTCTGAAACTTAAGAAAGTGTACCGAAAATCAAAAAAGAGTTTTATCATACTTTCAAAGCACCCCGTGGTTACATCTTCCAGAAAACTTTCCTGGCATAGCAGTTGGCAAATTACATTACATATGCTTTTGGTTCTTTTTTTTCCGTTATCCGTTCGCTTTCGGACACTTTGTGGTTTTTGGTATAAAAGACCGTAGGTTCTTTAATGTTTAGTCCATCGGGTAGATCAAACCCCATTCTTTTCTTATTTGATCAAGCTGTGTCATTATTTCCCTACTTTCACATAAAGGCATAATTGGGCTTTCTTTTGTTCCTTCCAGTAACAAGTTGCTAAAAGACTCAGCTTCATAATTGAACCCATTCCCTTTAAAAGGCATCTCAATGATCTCTTCATTGTCACCATTGGTTTCCGTAAAAGTCATTTTCTGAGGTTTCCAACACTGTTTGTGAATACGGACATTTCCTAAGGTCCCCGAAATGAAGGCCTCTTGTCGTGTTTCACATTCGATGGAAGAAAGTAACATGGCTAACCCACCACAAGGATATTTAAATATCCAGGAAGATTGTTCGTCCACACCTGTTTCTCCTATGTTGGCTAAAGTTTGTACACTTGATGGCATACCAAAGATCATGGAAGCGAGAGAGATAGGGTAGATACCAAGATCAAGGAGTGAACCTCCGGCAAGTTCAAGATTCAACAACCTACCTTTAGGATTCCGCTCTTTTGGCAAAAATCCAAAATCTGCATGTAATACCCTGATTTTTCCGAGTTTTCCATTTTTTATCCATTCTCTTAACTTACACATTAAAGGAGGAAAGCGGGACCACATACCTTCCATCAAAAGAACATTGTTTTCTTTGGATACAGAAATCATTGCATCGACTTCCTTAGTATTTACTGCAAAAGGTTTCTCACAGAGGACTGCTTTTCCATTTCTCATGCATAGAATCGAATTTTCTGCATGTGAAGAATGAGGGGTGGCGATATAGACTGCATCCACTACATCAGATTGGGCAAGATCCTTGTATGATGCAAAAGCGTGCTTAATCTCCCATTCCTGAGCAAAAGCATTTGCAGTTTTCAAGTTTCTCGAGGCAATGGCATAGAGCTTACCGTTTGAAGTATATTTGATGCCCTCAGCAAATGCTCTTGCAATCCTACCGGTTCCGATAATTCCCCATCTTATAATTTGAGCTTTCATCTTTGGTGGGTGCGGTCTTTAAATTGAAATTTATATATATTCTTCATGAGTTGACGGAGAAGAAGTTTTGAGTGATTATGAACCTAGATCATGCGAGCAATCTTAATAAATAGTAAATATTTATGTTTTCTGATAACTGTTTCAGTTAGTGCATTTATTTCTAGTTGTGATGTCAATCCGCTAAGCATCGACCCAGAAGTTATAAGTAATGAATTAAATGAAACTTCGCCCATTATCTCTGAAGTTTCTGAAAATATAATATCTCCTGCTTTAGCATCTAAGGATTTCGAGCGATTTATTTTGGAACAAATCAAATTACTTGAGAATCAAATATCGGCAGAACTCAAAAAAATTGATCCTGCTAATGGCGATCAAATCCAGCAAATCGTGCAAAAAGAGTTGGTTACTTTTCTAAAAGGAAAACAGGATTTAAAATACCAGTTTCTCTGCGATGAAAATGAAAGGTGGATTTATCGTTGTAACCGTATCACTGGTGAAATCGAATGTTTTAGTATGTCTTCCAATAAGTTGCGCTTGCTTTCCAGTACGCGATAATTTGTATTTTAGAAATGAAATTGAAATCTCGATGCCCAATGCTTTTTCGAATTCTTTGTTTTTCTTTTTTTGTCATTCATTTTCAGTCCTGTTCAAAAACTGATTACCGTAAGGATGTGAGCGTAGAGCAACGGTTAATTATTAATCCTCCATCCATGGTCGAAAAACTTTGGTTAGCAAGGCATCATTACGACGAGGATAGAAGATTGATTATTCCCAAGGTTGGAGGTTCCCGTTGGGGTGCTGTGCAGGAGTATACCGCTGAAGGGGATTTAGTTTATCGTGATTGGTGGGTTCGTAACCTTAAAGTAGAAGATTTAGAAGCTTCTCCATCTTTAGATATTGAAGTGGTTACAGAAGAGGACAGCACCGCTCGTCCTCCTGTTTTCGGCATTTCAGGAATTGACTTAAATGACCCTGAGGATTTGCCCTCCGAAGGGGAAACCACTGATCCAAGCGATGGGGTGGAAACTTTTCCTGCCAACCCTGTTGTTGGTGCTGATCCGTTTGCTCCAGTACCTTCTGAAACTGATGATGCAAGCACAATGCCTTCTGAAGTCGACCCTTTTGCTCCTTTGCCCGCTGCTACAGATACTTCACCTGAGGCAGCACCTGACCCCTTTGGAGCATTACCGAATCCTTTTTGATAGTTTAGTATTTTTTTACGCTAGAATCCTTCGCAAATAAGGGTGGTGGTTCGTAGTCGTCATCATCATTATTTACTAAAACATTTTGATTCTTTATTTCACTTGAAGGTAAGTCCGGTTTAGATGAAATTTTTGGTTTACTGGTAGGTTTGTATTCAGGTTTAACCTGTGGGACTGTTAATTCGAAGTTTATAGAATCTGCTTTCTTTTTATCCTGAACAGATCGTAACCAAACCCGACTGACTGAAATTTCATCATTATCATTAACTAATTTTCTCACTTCTCGAAGTGAGATTTGTGCGTAGCAACCCGCACCCTTCGTTTTACCACTACCAAGTTTTCTTGGTTTACCGTCTTTATTTAAAGTAACAGCCATTTTTCACTATTCAAAGATTTATCCGTTAACGATCAACAAATTATTTTTAAATTATTAGCCAAAGGTTTTCGTCTTTTTAATAACTTAACAAAATTTTAAGTAAGAATATTTCTTAAAATTGTAATTTAAGTAAGAAAAAATTAGTGAATATCGGATTAGCGGGCGGAAAATTGATCTTCAAGGGGATTATCAGTGATAATTCTCTCAAAAGTCTTAGGTTGATTAATCACTAAATTTTCAAGAATTTTGAATACCCAAGTTGTTTTTTCAGATTTCCCGATAGCTTCAGCGACTTGATTTGCTGAATATTTAGCACTGGGATTTGACTTTAAATGTTCAACGATGTCTTTTCGTACATCGAGGATTGCAGATGCCGCCTTTTTGCCAGCTTCGACTCCAGGTTGATGATATGCATTGATTCCCACCATGGATGCATATAATCCAACTGCCCTTTCAAACAAAGCAATCAAGCCACCCACCGCGTTCGGTGTTACTTCGAGTATGGTTAAGGTAATCGATTTTCGTTCCTTTTCATAAAGAGCATCCCGGGTACCAAGAAAAAATCCATGTAGATAATCCCCTGAATCCATGCCATCTTCATCCACCGCGATCGATTCACCTTCACGGTGTTTGAGTACTTCGATAAAGGTGGCAAAGAAATTAGGTACTCCTTCGCGTAACTGTTGAACATAGGCATGCTGGTCGGTTGAACCTTTATTTCCATAAACAGAAATTCCCTGATGGACAATGTTCCCTGACAAATCTTTTTCTTTCCCTAAGGACTCCATAATTAATTGCTGGAGATACTTTGCAAATAATTCGAGGCGGTCTTTGTAAGGAAGGATTACCATATCCTTTGAACCCCGAGCATCGGTGAGGTAGTGCCACGACAAAGCGAGCATTGCTGCTGGATTTTTCATGAAGTTTGAATTGCGGGTGAGGTCATCCATTTGCCTGGCCCCGTCTAGAAGTTGGTCTATATTGATTCCTTGAAGTGCGGCTGGCAAGAGCCCAACAACTGCGGTTTCACTGGTTCGACCACCCACCCAATCCCACATCGGAAGAAAGTCGAGCCATCCTTTTTCCTGGGAGTATTGATGCAATTTACTTCCATCTCCAGTTATAGCGATCGCATGTTTTGCAAAATCTAGACCTTTCTGAGTAAATGCATTTTCCGCTTCCAGCATACCGTTACGGGTCTCGGGCGTACCCCCGGATTTTGAAATGACCAAGGCAAGAGTGCTGGAGAGAGAATCTCCAATTTCTGAAAGAGTATGATCGATCCCATCAGGATCGGTATTATCGAAGAAATGTACTTTTAGTTTATCCGACTTTGGGCACCCCAATGCTTTGCCTACAAATTGAGGACCTAAAGCTGAACCCCCGATGCCAATGACTAGCAAGTCTGTAAACGGACCTTGGGGACACTTTAAAGATCCTGAGTGAACTGCACTCGTAACTTCTTTTACCTTTTGCAAAGTCTCCCGTATCGATTCAGTCAGTTTGTTATCAGGAGCGAGATCAGGGTTGCGTAGCCAATAGTGCCCAACCATACGGTTCTCATCCGGATTGGCAATGGCACCACTTTCGAGTTCGCTCATCGATTGTAGTGCAGTTGATATAGACTCAGACATTGAGGACAGATAGTCTTCTGTAAAATCAACAAAGGAAAAATCGGCCCAGAACTTAGCGTCTGGATGAGAAAGATAAAGTTCTGATTTCATAATTATTTTAGTCTCCGTCAGTAATCGCACCCAGAGATGCGGAGCTTACGAGCTTGGCATATTTGGATAGGACTCCGCGTTTTTCTTTTGGTTCAGGTTGTTTCCAAGAAGATTTTCTTCTTTCAATTTCTTCCGCGGATAAATCGAGATTTAACTGATTGTTTTCAGCATCGATGGTAATAGGGTCACCATTTTCGATCACACCAATTAATCCTCCCACAGCTGCCTCTGGGGTGACGTGTCCGACCACAAATCCGTGACTGCCTCCCGAAAAACGTCCATCAGTAATGAGAGCGACCTCTTTACCCAGTCCTTTTCCCATAATTGCGCTCGTTGGAGAGAGCATTTCACGCATGCCGGGTCCACCTACCGGTCCCTCGTTGCGAATAACAATTATGTGACCAGCTTCCACTTCGCCGTCTAAAATTCCCCGAAGAGATGCTTCTTCAGATTCATAAACGATAGCTTTACCAGAAAATTTTAAGCCTTCCTTGCCGGTAATTTTGGCTACAGCACCATCGGCTGCCAGGTTCCCATAAAGTATCCGAAGATGACTGTCAGGCTTGATTGGGTCATGAAATGGGCGAACGAGATCCTGACCCTTAGGGTAGGGGGCATAGGGTTCGGCATCAGACACATTTTCAGCAATCGTTTTACCTGTCACAGTCATGCACTCGCCATGCAACAGACCCTCTTCAAGCAGAGTTCTGAGAAGAGGTCGTAATCCACCTACTCGAACAAAATGGGACATGTTGTACTTTCCACTTGGTTTGAGATCGCAAAGTACAGGTACACGTTTACCAATTTCAGTGAAATCGTCGAGGGAAAGTTTCACATCTGCTGCATGTGCCATCGCTAAGAGGTGAAGGACGGCGTTGGTCGATCCACCAAGAGTGATCACCACAGTGATTGCGTTTTCAAATGCTTTTCGGGACATGATATCGCGTGGCTTGATATCTTTTTGGATTAAATTGACCACTGCCGCGCCTGCCTCTTTTGCATCGATTTTCTTCTCATCTGAAACGGCAAGCTGGGCGGAACTATCAGGTAGACTCATGCCCAAAGCTTCAATTGCGGAAGACATGGTATTGGCAGTATACATACCACCGCAGGATCCGGGGCCAGGGATCGCTTTTTTTTCAATACTTGTTAGCTCTTCTTCATCGATCTGCCCGGATGCATGTGCACCCACGGCTTCAAATACCGAAACGATATCGAGATTTTTTTCCTTATGGATACCGGGCAGAATGGTACCTCCATAGACAAAAATTCCCGGACGGTTCATACGGGCAAGGGCCATAACACAGGCAGGCATATTTTTATCACACCCACCAATCGCAACCAGTCCGTCCATACCTTCAGCACCAACCACAGTTTCAATAGAATCAGCAATTACTTCTCTGGATACTAGAGAGTAGCGCATACCTGGTGTTCCCATGCTTATTCCATCCGATACAGTGATGGTTCCAAAAGGGACGGCCTTACCACCTGCTCCGTCTACGCCCTCCACGGATGCCTTACCCAGCTCATCTAAATGAGAGTTGCACGGGGTGACCATACTCCACGCGGAGCATACCGCTACCTGTGGTTTATCAAAGTCTTCGTCGTCGAACCCTACAGCTCGAAGCATGGAACGATTGGGAGCACGGTCTTTTCCGTCGACCACAATAGATGAAAAGTTTCGGTTACAGCTACTCATGTTAAATTTGAATTAGGATTGAAGCGACGCACTTTATCGGGTTGTATAGGAGTATGCGAACACAAATCACCCCTGTTCATTTGTAAAATTTTTTTATTTTGGAAAAACCTGAATTAGAGTCCCTTCGTAACGAGATAGACAACATCGATGAGCAAGTGGTTAGCTTGCTTAACAAACGTGTTCGGGCTGCTGCCGAGATTGGTAAGATCAAAGACGAAATGGGAGTCGACCCTTATGATCCATCCCGAGAGGAACAAGTATTTGAAAAAATTGAGGGGCTTAATGAAGGCTCCGTACCCAATGATTCCCTCCGTGCCATCTATCGGGAAGTGATCTCTTCATCTATTGCTTTAGAGAAGGATTTGACCATTGGCTATCTCGGACCGGAAGCCACTTTTACCCATCAGGCGGCCATGCTTAATTTTGGATCCGCACTTAGTTATCGCTCCTTGCCCGATATTCCCGATGTTTTTCAGGCTGTCGAAAAAGGTGAGTGCGACTACGGGGTCGTACCCATTGAAAATTCCACGGAAGGAGCAGTCAATCGCTCCCTTGATCTATTGGTCGATACCGAACTCACGATCATTGCTCAGGTCTATTTAAAGATCGAACATTGTCTATTTAGTCCCAGTTCGCTCGATAAAATTGTGGAAGTCCGTTCGAAGGACCAGGCACTCGCCCAGTGTGGGGAATGGCTACGGCGTAACCTGCCCAATGCCCGTCTGGTACCCGTGACAAGCACAGCGGAAGCGGTCCGCGAATCGGCCGAAGGGGAGGGCATTGCCGCGATTGCCGGTAAACTTGCCGGTGAAGCCCACGGCGTACCTATGCTCGATAGTGGTATTCAGGATCGAAAAGATAATGTCACCCGCTTCCTGGTGGTCAGTCGCAACCCGTCCGGCAAGAGGGATGGAGTATCCTATCGTACCAGTCTTGTTCTTTCCCTGCCCGATCAGGTGGGGGCGTTGCAGTCCTCCCTTAATCCATTTTCCTCACGCGGGATCAATCTTTGCAAGATCGAGTCACGTCCGAGTAAGCGGAAAACCTGGGATTATTTCTTCTTTGTCGATTTTCTTGGACATGCAGAGGACGATGATATCCGCGAAGCACTAAATGAAGTTTCGGACGCTTGTCCGTATCATCGGATTTTGGGAAGCTATCCCGAAACCCAGCCTTAAAAGATTTCAATTATTCAGTTTCGGTAAACATCTTTTCAATGGGCAACTTTGACTATGAAGATGATCAGTTCATGATCGATGATTTCATAAAGTACTCTGTAATTACCAACCCGAATGCGGAACTTTTCCTGTCCTGATAATTTTTGACTGCCAACAGGTCGGGGGTTCTGAGCCAGTTTTTCAATCGCTTGGATTATTCGGATGCTGTCCGTATGGGTAAGCTTTTCAATTTCTTGGGCCGCGGACTTTTTGATCCGCTACCTACAGCTTCCCATTCTTTTTCAGTTGTTGAACAAATGATTCAAAATCTACGGATGACTCGTCTGCACGATCATTAAACGCCTGCAAATCTTCAGCATCTTCGATCAGAGATTGCCTGACGGCTTAATTTATAAGGCTGGACATTGGAATTTCGGTATCCGCCGCCTGTCCATACCATCGGATTTTGGGCAGTTATCGCGAGACTCAGCCTTTGGATAAATTTTTTTTTACACCTGAGACCTCTTAATTCTGCCTAACTAGATTCCTAACTTTGATTTCTTAATTATGGAGTAGCAGGTTTGTAGGGGTGATTGGATGGCAGATTGACTAAAAGTCCCCATTTATTTGCAAGGTAACCTTCGATTTGTTGGATCTGTTTATCACTGAGTACAGAATTGTAAATGAGTAGTTCTCCAAGTTTTCCAATCCATTGATTACCCATGTTTGAGCGATCATATCCAAAGGCATCTGATTCTGCATTGGCAGTTGTTTTTACTGAAATAATAGATAGCGAGTTTGGATAGTTTGTGGTGTATCCATCAATTATAGATCCATTCATGCGAATGATACTGTTTCTAACCATACTCCGTGTATGTTGTGGACTCCAAAATTTTCCATTATCATGATTGTGAAAATCTGGGTGACTGGTTGTATCCGCTAAAAGATGCCTGTACCCTGAACCATTTGCACTTGCATCTTGTGAAATTACCCAAAAGACGGTTCGAATATCATTAATCATATTAAATGTATGTCTCTGCCCGTTGGCATTGTAATACATTACGGAATGTCCATTTTGTGCGTTGGTAAGAACATTTGTAGCACCAGTTTTGTTGCCATTATTTTCATTTCCACTCTTATCTAACCACAAAGAGTCAGAAGAACTGAGCTCCGATGCATCTAGCCAAAGTTTAAGTCCTTGAAAGGCCAACGGTTGAAAGTAAAATACTAATATTTCAACTTCGCTGGACTCCACGCTCCCAAAATCATTGCTCACCACCACCGAATAATTTCCGTCGTGAAGTGTGGCATTGGCATCTGTAATATTGAGGGTGGCATTGGTTTCGCCTATTAAATCCACACCATCCTTTTTCCATTGGTATGTTAGATATTTGCCTTCGGTGGTGATAGTGTAGGAAACATTAGTATCCACATAAACCGTCTGAGCCTGAGGCTGAGATGTAATCTCAGGCTTCAGATACTTAAGAATAGAATCGTTGATTTGATCCTTTCCAATTGCATTACTCGCAATCTTAGTCGCCGTCACCGATCCATCGGCGATTTTACTCCCAGTCACGGAGCCATTGGTAATCGTTGCATTTTGTTCCAGTTTTAAAATGACTTCGGGAGATAAACGATCCAAACCAATCGTGGCATTGATATCAGCTTTGATTTGAGGTGATAGGTCGTTGTGAGAAATGGTTCGGTTAAGATCGGATCTGATATCACCGCTGAGCATGGATCGATCAATGGAACCGGGAGCAATCGTTGCGGAACCGGCTGTTTGGGCAGTGCCTGCTGAAAACGCATAAGGGACGGAGGCGAACGGACGGTCAGGGCTTAATTGTTGAAACCCATTCACCCCATCACTAAACCATACCCGCAACTTGGCATCGGTATGTTGGGCAAAAATTGAGGGATCAATCGGCCCCATTCCCTGCTGGGCGGTATTGCCAATCAGAACGGCATACAATCCACCGTTGACTGCCACGCTAACCGATGCCTGAGGCTCATAACCATTGACACTTGTTCCATCATTACTCCAATAGGTCGCGTTCTCATCCGAATTGACCAAGGCGAACTTGAACAAGCCATTGCCATCAAAAGCTTCCCCATTAACGGTTACCTGACCGGCATAATTGAGAACAGGAGGAACCGCATGGGCATTTGATAACAGACCCAACAATAAAATCACGATTCCAGCGATTCGTTTCATTGATTTGAATAATTGAACAATCCAATGATTGTGTCAATCTTCGGATGAGGATCCGGAACTTAGAAAAAGAGGACGGACAGATCCTGATCTTGCCTCGCATTGCGGACGACAAGGTCTTCGATGTATGAGCGTAAGTCTAGGTATTCCTTTTCTTTGCGTACGGTCCAACGTCTTCCAGCAGCAAGAGTTTCCCTAATTCCAGAGACCAATATAAAGCCTCGCATGGAGCTTTGAAAGGATTGAACAAATTCGAGAACAGATGCTCTCACCCAGAGTGGTTCAATGGCATGGCAACGAGCATTCCAATGGGTGTAATGAAAGTTTCGATCGTTTGGGAAATGGAAACGCACAACCTGTTCGATACAATGCTCGAAAGAACGAATTGTCATTTGTCCTTTCTCATTATCGTTTTCACGCATGAAAGTCAGGGTACGCTGAAGTTGCACAGTTTCATCTTGTGTAGAAACACTCCCGATAACCGAGAATAGTGCGTTCAGGTTCTGAAGCCTGGTGTAGTCGTCTCGTTTAGTCGCCGTCTTCCCCACCAGTATCCCCCACACCCAAGTTAATGACCTCCTCGGCAAAGCGAGAAAGCCCATGGAAATCCTGGTAGAAACTAGCGTATCGCAGCCACGCGATCGCATCTACCTTGCGTAGTCGTTGCATGATTGCATCCGCAATCGCTCGACTAGGCACCTCATTATCGAATTCGTTTTCAATTCGACGAAGTGTGTCCGAAAGCAAAGCGTTGATTTGTTCCGCATCGATGGGACGCTTGGAGATCGCACGTCGTAGGCCCATAGCCAACTTTGTACGATCAAAGCTCTCCCTTCTTCCGTCTCGCTTGACCACCGCTAAATCCTCCCGTAGGACTTCTTCGATAGTCGAAAAGCGATGATTGCACTGAAGACATTCCCGCCTTCGACGGGTTGAGGCAACCTTATCGGCCCTCGTCTCCAAAACCTTCAATTCTTCAGACGAACACTTAGGACAACGCATTGATTTCGTAGGATTCCATATACCACAGGCTATGTTTCTAGCAGAGTTCTAGGAAGTTCTTCAAGATCATAATTCCATTTTCTGTCGCGAGGGACTCAGGATGGAATTGCACACCCCATACGGGAAGCTCGCGGTGGCGAATTCCCATAATTTCATTATCTTCGGAAGTGGCAGTTATTTCTAATGAATTTGGCAAGCTTTCCCGTTCAATGACAAGAGAATGGTAGCGGGTAGCAGAAAATCCCTGAGGCATGCCTTTGAAAAGGTCTTTGTTGTGATGGCTGATATTGGAAGTTTTTCCATGCATCAGTTTATGAGCCCCTATAATTTTGCCCCCAAATGCCTGCCCAATTGATTGATGCCCTAAACAAACTCCGAGTAGGGGGATCTTTCCTGCCCATCGGTCGATTGCTTGTAGACTGATGCCCGCACGATCAGGATCGCAGGGCCCAGGAGAAATTACCAATCCGTCGAATCCATCGAGTTTGAGATCATCGATAGCAATTGCATCATTGCGAACCACTTCCTGTTCTGCACCCAATTCGCCAAAATATTGAACGATATTGTAAGTGAAGGAATCGTAGTTATCGATGACGAAGAGGCGCATCTGAAAAAAAATTATACTTTGTAGCCCTGCTTACGAGCACGTTCTTTAAGTCTTAGAGCATGGAGACGAATAAAGCCACCGGCATCTTCAGGTGCATAATCACTCTCATCATCATCCATGGAAGCAATTTCCATATCGTAGAGAGATTGATCGGACTTGCGACCCACGGTTGTGATATTACCTTTATAAAGTTTGAGGCGCACGATACCTGATACAGTTTTTTGACTGTCATCAATGAGGGCTTGTAGAGCATCTCTTTCGGGTGCGTACCAAAAGCCGTAATAGATAAGCTCAGCATATCGTGGAATGAGAGAGTCACGCAGGTGCATGAGATCACGGTCCATGGTAAGAGTTTCAAGTTGGCGATGAGCACTTAAAAGAATCGTTCCACCAGGAGTTTCGTATACCCCTCGGCTTTTCATTCCGACAAATCTGTTTTCAACGAGGTCAACTCTTCCAATACCGTGTTTTCCGGCAATTACATTAAGCTTCTTAATTATATCGGAAGGTGAACCGGTTTCTCCATCGATTGCTACACAGTTACCCTGTTCGAACTCCAACTCTAGGTATTGAGCCTCATCCGGAGCAAGTTCAGGATCCACGGTTAATTTATACATTTCCCGATTATCAGGTGTAGTGGGATCAAACCACGGATCCTCCAAGATACCAGCTTCGTAAGAAATGTGCCAAAGATTACGGTCCATGGAGTAGGGCTTGGATGCACTAGCTTCGACGTCGATTCCATGATCTTTACAATACTCAATCATTTGCTGGCGACCAGGGAAGGTTTTACGGAAATCTGCATCTCTCCATGGGGCAAGTATTTTAAGATCAGGGGCAAGGGCAGAGAAGGTCAGTTCAAAGCGACACTGGTCATTCCCTTTGCCAGTTGCTCCGTGAGCCAAGGCAGTTGCCCCGAATTCCCGGGCTATGTCAATCTGTGCTTTAGCAATTAGGGGACGGGCGATCGAAGTGCCCAATAGATACTGGGATTCATAAATCGCATTTCCTCGAACCATTGGATAAATGAAATCCTGGGCAAATTCGTCGACTAAGTCGAGTGTACGGTGAGCGGTAGCTCCTGTTGCGAGAGCTTTTTCTTCGAGTCCGTCGAGCTCTTCTTCCTGTCCGACATCTGCACAATAAGTGATGACTTCCGCATTTTGGGAATTGGCGTACCAGTGGACGAGAACGGAGGTGTCGAGTCCTCCGGAGTAGGCGAGTATGATTTTCATAGGTTAAGAATAATCAATTCAGGAGTGAGTCAGTTGTTTAAGTATCGCTTTCTGCATGTGAAGACGATTTTCAGCTTGATCAAAAAGGATGGCTTGTGGAGAAGCGAGAACAGATTCAGACACTTCTTCTCCGGGGTGAGTAGGCATACAATGCATAAAAAGGGCTCCAGGGGCAGCGAGTTGGAGTAATTCGTCGTTTACTTGATAGGGAGACATTGTGTTCTTACGGGCATCAGCGTCTTCTTCACAACCCATACTTACCCACACATCGGTGTAGAGGATATCCGCATCTTGAGCGGCCTTTTCCGGGTCAGTCTGATGTTCCCAGTTGAGGGACAGGCTGTGAGTTTTTAGGTAGTTTTGAATTTCTGTAGTGGGAGCAAATTCGGCAGGACCGGCGAGGCAGATATTCATATCAAAAAGGGCTCCGGCCATGATCCAGGAATTTGCCATATTGCACTGGGTATCACCGAAGAAAGTTAGCTTTTTACCGGCGAGTGAAAACGGGTTATCCGAAGAACCAATCTTTTCGAGGATGGTCATGCAGTCGGCAAAGATCTGGCAAGGATGAAGGAAATCAGTGAGGGCATTGACCACGGGGATCGATGCTTCGGTGGCAAATTGTTCAATGATTTCATGCCCGTGCGTACGAATAATCAGGCCATCTAGAAAACGAGATAGGACCCGAACGGTATCTTCAATACTTTCGCCGCGTCCTATTTGAGTGGATGATTGATCTAGGATGAGAGGATTTCCTCCAAGTTCTCGGATACCCACTTCAAAGGATACGCGAGTACGGGTGCTTTGCTTGTGAAAAAGCATACCCCAAGTTTGCCCGGCAAGGTCATCAGTTGGGCGCTGAGATCGATTTGCTTTGTAGGCAATCGCGTTTTGGAAAATTTCTTTGATTTCTTCAGTTGAGAAATCGTTTTCTTGAAGAAAGTGTTTCATGAGCTTGCTTCTTTTGGTTGAAAGTTTGACAGAACAGAATCTAAAATGTGTAAGGCTTTTTCAATTTCCTCATTTTTGACATTGAGCGGAGGTAGAAAACGAATGGCATGGCCTCCGGCACCTACAACTAAAAGGCCGGAATTACGCAGTTCTTTGACTATCGGAGCAGGGTCGTTTTTAAAGGCAAGGGCGAGCATGAGTCCGCGTCCGCGAACTTCGATAACTAAATCTGGATATTTGCTAATGAATTGGTATAGATTTTCACGAAGGGCTTTTCCTTTTTTCTGAGTGTCGGAGATTAAGTCTTCCTTTTCCAGCACATCGAGAACTGCATGAGCAGCAGAACATGCCAAAGGAGAACCGCCAAAAGTGGTGCCATGACTTCCTGGTGCAAAGATGTCTGCGAATTCTTCACTTATCCAAATGGCTCCAATGGGGAAACCTCCACCTAAACCTTTAGCCATGGCTACTGCAGAGGGTATGATTCCAGATTTTTGAAATCCTAGAAATTCTCCGGTTCTGCCGATTCCTGCCTGTACTTCATCAAGGAGAAGCATCACTTTTCGTTCGGTACAGATATTAGCCAGTCCTTGCAGGAATTGATCTTCGGCCTCATATATGCCTCCTTCTCCTTGTATCGATTCAACAAGTACGGCCGCCGTTGTCTGATTTATTTTCTGATTAAATGCTTCAAGGTTGTTAAGAGGAGCGAAGCAGAATGAGGGAAGTAAAGGTTCAAACCCATTTCTATATTTTGAAGATGAGGTGGCGGATAAGGCCCCAAGTGTTCGACCATGAAAGCCGTTTTCCGCAACCACAATACCAGATTTCTTAGATTCAGGGTTTTTATTGCCGGCAAGGCGGGCAAGTTTCAATAACCCTTCGTTTGCTTCAGCCCCACTGTTACAGAATAAGACTTTTCCCGGTCCAATCTTCTGGACTAGACGTTTTGCTAATCTGACTTGTTCAGGAATCGAAAATAGATTTGAACAGTGAACGAGCTCTTTTGCTTGAGTTGTAACCGATTTTACCCAATGAGGGTGGCTATGTCCTAGATTAGTTACAGCAATACCAGTCGTGAAGTCCAGGTATTCCTTTCCATTGGCGTCCCATACTTTGGTTCCTTGACCGCGAACAACTTCGATGGCAGGTGCTGCATAATTTCCGACGAGGAACTGGCTATGTTCAGTTGAGACCATTATAAATTACGAAGAATGCACGATTTCAGTACCAATTCCTTGATCGGTGAAAATTTCGAGTAGTATACTGTGAGGTAAGCGGCCATCGATTAAATGCACCCGGTTGACTCCTGCATTGAGGGCCTGTACTGCACTGTTGACTTTGGGTAACATACCTTTGGCAATCACACCCTCTTTTATTAGGGAATCAACCTGATTGACTGCGAGACTGGAAAGTAGAGAGTTTGAATCATCCGGATTGCGGAGTAAGCCCGGAACATCAGATAGGTAGACAAGGCGCCGTGCACCCAGAGCAGTGGCAACTTCGGCGGCTACAGTATCCGCATTGATATTGTAGCATTGCCCATTGCTGTCAGCCGCGGTCGATGAGATTATGGGCATGAGTCCTTCGTTTAACGCACTTTGGATCGGGGCGGTATTCACTTCTGATATGGAGCCCACAAACCCGAGGTCTGGGTCCTGTTCGAGCTTTTGGCAACGAAGAATTTCTTTACCCGGAAGTCTTTGCACTGCGCAGTCATAAGAACTTACGAAATCAGCCACTTCCGCATTTACTTTTCCGTTCAAAATATCATCAACCACCTGAATTGTCTGCCCATCGGTCACCCTTAGACCGTCTATAAAAGTTGCCTGCAATCCTCTGGATTCAAGTTCTTTAGTCACGGCTTTTCCTCCCCCATGAACAACGACCACTTTTATTCCAACGAAATTAAGAAACACTAAATCTTGTGCAACTTGTGAACGAACCGCCGGATCAGGGGAATCCATAAAGCTTCCGCCATACTTTACCACAAAAACGGACCCGCGAAAACGCCTTACATATGGCAGTGCTTCCATAAGAATTGTGGCTTTGTTCTGACTATCCTCGTATTGAGACATGATACGGTTATTCGCTCTTGTTAAAATTCACATATTCTTCACTCAGGTCATTACTCCAAATTTCTCCAGCTGCTTTTCCCATATTGAGATTAAGGGTAATGGTGAATTCCTTTGCAGAAACAACTTCCTTCCATTGGCTTTTATTTCCAATAATAGGCTCTCCTTTATCAAGGGCAGGAATATCGTCATAGTCTAAATCGACTTTATCAAAATCCATCCCTATTTTTGCATATCCCGCGGCATCTACAATTCTACCCCAGTTTGGGTCTGAGCCATACCATGAACTTTTAACGAGGAGGGAGTTTGCGATACTACGAGCCACTTTATCTGCATCTTCGGTGGTCTTTGCCCCGATCACTTTCATTCGAACAAATTTGGTGACTTTCTCACCATCTGATACACATTTTTTGGCCAAAGCAGCACATACGCTTTCAACAGCTTTTATAAATGACTGCTGGAATTTCTTTGATTCTTTATGGAATTGAATTCCGGAGTTACCGTTGGCCATGAGAAGAACAGTGTCATTAGTACTCATGTCACCATCGATTGTAATACGATTGAATGATTTATTTACCGCATCTACGAGAATCGACTGAAGTTCGGTATTTGTGGCATCCAAATCTGTAGTCAGGAACGCAAGCATAGTTGCCATATTTGGCTCTATCATGCCGGCCCCTTTAACGACCCCGCCAATCGTGATTTCACCTACTGATGCAGGAATTTTCACGGAGCAGGATTTAGTACAGGTATCAGATGTAAGGATGGCTTCCTGAAAGGCTTTTGCTCCGTCGTATTCTTGAATGATATCTTCGGATGCATCACGGATGCCTGCAGTTATTCTACTCATCGGAAGAACTTCTCCTATCCGACCGGTTGAGCAGACGAGAACCTCTTTCGAATGGATGTTAAAATGTCGAGCGACCTCAGAGGCCATTTTTTTGGTATCAATTTCACCTTGTCGCCCAGTGCAGGCATTGGCATTTCCACTGTTGGCGATAATAGCATGGCATGCGGTTGTTTCATCATTTATAAGAGACTCACAATATAGCACTGGGGCTGCTTTTACATCATTGGTAGTAAATACACCAGCCACTGAACATGGTTTTTTTGAATAAATAATACCAAGATCAAGCTTGCCGTCGTGCTTGCCTTTCACATCACAATGCACACCAGAGCAAAAGAATCCTCGTGGTTCAGTCAGGGCGTCTCCATTATCAAAGAATTTCATAAAAGTCCTGTTGATTCCTCAAATCCTTCGCAGACATTCATGGCTTGTATCGCCTGACCGCCCGCTCCTTTGATTAAATTATCTTCGGTTGAACAGATTACAAAACGGTTTGTACGTGAGTCAAAGTGAGCAGAAAAATCAACCCGGTTGGATCCAGTAACATGGGACACTTCAGGAAATGAGCCTGTTTCCAGGATCCTTGCAAACGGTCGGTTTTTATAGGTTTGCTTCCATATATCATAGATTGCCGAAAGATTGGCACCTTTTCTTGCCTTAACTGAGATGGTAGTGCAAATCCCTCTGTTCATAGGAGCAAGGTGTGGATGAAATGAAATGATCACAGTTTGATTTGCAAATGTGGAGAGTTGTTCCTCAATTTCAGACAGATGCCGATGCTTAGGTAGTCCATAAGCTGACGCGTTTTCATTTCTTTCACAATAAAGTAGTTTTTCAGATGCATTTCTGCCTGCACCGCTTATTCCACTCATACTGTTAACCACAATATCATTGGATTCGATGATGCCTCCTTGTTTTAGAAGGGGAGCAAGAGGGATGAGTATGCTTGTGGGGTAGCAACCAGGTGAAGCAATTAAATTAGATTTCTCCCAACTCAGTTGATGAAGTTCTGGCAATCCGTACTGTGCTTTTTCGAGGAGGGACCGGGCAGGGTGTTCCTCCCCGTAAAATTCTTTATAAATGTCTGCCGACTTCAGGCGGAAGTCGGCTGATAGATCGATTACTTTTTTTCCTCCCCGTAATAATTCTATCGCATAGGCAGCTGCCGTTCCGTGGGGTAGGGCAAGAAAGAAAATCTCAAGTTCCTGATTTTTCGACAATTCTTCGACGGTGGGGTTAGAAAAAACTAAATCCTTTGAACGGCCTGCTACCTGCGGGATGACCCGGTCAACTTGTTGACCATCAAGGGAACGAGAAGTAACTGCAGATAACTGAATATGAGGATGTCCAAGTAATAACTTAACAAGCTCTCTACCTGTATATCCTGATGCTCCGATGATGCATGCTTTCATTTAGAATATGATCAATAAATTAAGATTTCTATAAACAACAAACCCCTCGCTGGTAAGACCGAGGGGTTCGAATTGAAACTGAATTTTGGGTTCTTATCTTTTGGAGAATTGGAACCTCTTTCGAGCCCCTGGCTGTCCGGTTTTCTTTCTTTCTTTTTTGCGTGGATCCCGTCTCAAATGCCCTGCCTTTTTCAACGGTGAACGAAGCTCACCGTCCATTTTTTCAAGAGCACGAGATAAACCTAGTCGGATGGCACCAGCTTGACCAGTTCCACCACCACCATTTACATTTACGCTAATGTCAATTTCACCTGACTTTTCAGCAGTCGACAAAGGAGCGATGACCATTCTTCTTTCCTGCTCGGTCTTGCAGTAGTCAGTATGTTCACGATCGTTGATCGTAAAAACACCGGTTCCTTCTTTGATACGAACACGGGCTGTGCTTGTTTTGCGACGGCCTGTGGCTACAAATTCTGTGGTGGCTGTTTTGGCACTCATAATAAAAAATTAAGGAAGAAGTGGGGTTGCTTTCTGTGCTTCGTGTGGGTGTTCGTCTCCTGAATAAACTTTCAATTTCTTGAGCATAGCACTGGAAAGTTTATTTTTTGGAAGCATACCTTTCACGGCATTGGTTATAATAAATTCGGGACGCTTTTCTCTAAAATCAGCAACACTGCGGTATTTTTCATTTCCCATGTAACCAGAATAAAACATATATTTCTTCTGTTCTTCCTTGTTGCCGGTAAGTTTGATTTTGTTGGCGTTCGTGACAATGACATAGTCCCCCGTATCAACATGGGGAGTGTAGGTTGCCTTATTACGGCCACGAAGGGCGTTGGCTATGCTGACAGCGAGTCGACCCAGGATTTGGTCGGTAGCGTCAACGATTTTCCAGTCGTGAGTTGTAGTTTCTGCCTTTGCAAGTGTTGTTTTCATCAAATTTTTTGGGAAATAAAAGAAAATGAAGAAAAACTGACCTCCCGTCAATCCTTCAATTATCCAAATTTGGTTTTGAGATTAGAACTGACCTGAACCTAGATCAGAAAGGGTTTGTTCATAAAATTTTTGGCCATATCCAGTTACCCGGTCAGTGTTGTCATATACAACTGGCATATATAGCTGCTGGATTTCTTTTTTGGCGAGTGGACCGTCAGTATTTCCTTTACGATATTGGTAAAACCAAACACTTCCCCAATCATAACCCTCTATGTAGTTGGCCACACCGCAAAGTTCATAGACTTGATTCTTGGTCATCCCAACTGCAAGCCCCATAAGGTTTTCTATGTTTTCATCCACTTGCCGGTCCTTGCCAGCAAACGGATTAGCAGAGCGCCCAGTGCAAGCAGCAAGCAAAACGAACCCTAGACAGACTAGAGAAAAAAATATGCGAGGGTTGTACAATTTTACCTTCATTACCTTTTCTTATTCATTCATTTGGACAATGCGCAACCTCAATTTTTTCAATTATCAAAAACTTCAAGTCAAATAAGGGAGTATTATGATGTTATTTTTTCTAAAGCTTGGTAGCTTCTGGCAATCATTTCACGTGGGTCGTCAAGCAGGTTGGCCGATGCAAGTGCGTTATCAATCAACTGATTTGACACCAACAAGGCAGTATCTTCATCTTTCTCTATCAAAGCAGATAAACCGCGAATAATACTATGTCTTGAATTAATTTGTAATTTTACGGTTTGTGCAGGCATATCACCTTCAGGCCCCTGCATCATTTTCATAATCCTACGAGCAGAAGCTCCACCCATAGCATCCGAACCGACCACGCAGACAGGGCTATCGATTAGTCTTTCGCCTTCTTCTACATCAGAAAGTCTGTCCTTGAGTTTCTCTTTTAGCCATTTGCAAAGTTTTTTAAATGATTTTTTGTCGAGAGCATCACCTTCTGGCTCTTCATCGAGCTTTTCGAGCTTTAGGTCTTCAGAGTCCGCAGATATGACTTTGAATTCCTTATATTCTTGAACCGATTGCATGACATATTCATCAACGGGCTCGGTCAGTAAGAGTACTTCTAAGCTTCTTGCTCGTAATGCTTCAAGGTATGGGCCTGCTTCGATAGACTTCCTACTTTTACCAAAAAGAAAAAGAATTTCTTTTTGTTCACTAGCCATACGATCAACATAGGCATCTAGTCCAGTCAGTTTTCCTGGTTCCAGGGCGGTTGACTCAAAGCGAAGTAATTTTGCCAAATCATCTTTGTATGTAAAATCCGTAGCAACCCCTTCTTTGATAAGAGGACCAAATTCATTCCAGAATTCAAGAAATGTTTCCTCTTGTTTGTTCGATTGCTCATTTAAGAAGCGAATAAAGCGTTTGGTAAGAACTTGATTTAGCTTTCTTAAAAGTTCGCTATCCTGCATGGTTTCCCGAGAGACATTTAAAGGCAGGTCGGAACTGTCTACAACTCCTCGTAGGAAGCGCAACCACTCGGGGAAGAGGCTTTTGGGTTCAGCATCAATGAGCACTTTTCGACAATGTAATGCGACTTTGTTTTCACTTCGCATCATCCCCATTTTTTCCATATTTCTTTTGGGTACGAAAAGCAGGGAATTAATCTCCAAAGGTGCATCCGCACTGAAGTGCATCCGCATTAATGGAGCTTCATAATCATTAGCCTGGAATTTGTAGAATTCCTCGTACTCCTCGTCGGTTACTTCACTTTTTGATCGTAACCAAATTGCGTCCACGGTGTTTACTTTCTCACCATTTACGGATACTGGAAATTGAACAAATGCCGAATACTTCTTAACGATATCTTTAATCCGGTCTTCTTTTGCGTAGTCAGTAAAGTCTTCCTTAAGTTTGATGACAATTTTTGTACCTCGACGCTGTCCATCCGTCTCTTCGATTTGATAGGTTCCTTCACCATCACTTTTCCAGCAATAGCCTTTTCCATCTTTCTGCCAACTGCGGGTAAAAACCTCTACGCTGTCGGCAACCATAAAGACACTGTAAAAACCGACTCCGAACTTTCCGATAAGAGCATCATTTTTCTCGCCGTCCTTCTTAAGGGCTTCCACAAATTCCTTCGAACCTGAGTGAGCAATCGTACCGAGGTTTTTTATAAGTTCCTCTTCAGTCATTCCGATTCCGAAATCTTGGATGACCAACTGGTTTGATGAGTCGTCAGTATTGAGGTTGATCTCGAGTTCGAGGTTATCGTCAACCACATCTTTTTCGGTTAACTGAGTACGACGCAACTTTTCAAGTGCATCGGATGCGTTGGATATTAATTCCCTTACAAAAATTTCTTTATCTTTATAAAGTGAATTAACTACGATATCGAGAACCTGCTTGGTCTCGGCTTGGAATTCGTGATTTTGGGATTGGCTCATTTTGAAAAAATTGTGGATTGTAACACTGGATTCAATCACTTCAAGTGAGAAGTAAACCCAAATTGTGTATAATAATGACTTCAGGCAGAAAACTTTTTTCGGAAATGTTCGTAGGCTTCATTTATTTCCTTCGCTTTTTTTTCTGCAATTTCTCGAATCTCTGGTCCCATTGCGAGTACTTTATCAGGATGATACTGGGCAATTCTCTTACGGTAAACTGATTTTATTGAATCAAAGTTGTCGATTTTGTTATCGGTAATTTTTAATACATCGAGAAAGCGCTGGTCATTGGCATCAAATATTTCATCCCCTGTATGATTTTCATCTGTTTGCTTTTTTTCTGACTTATTTTCCTCATTTTCAGGCTTAAAGGTTTCTTCTTCCTTTTCATTTTTTGAAGATTGAGCACCCTGAGTGAAATCTGAACTTTCTTCTGACCCTTCATCTTTTATTTCAGGAATTAGGGTAAAAAATAGATCAAACTTCCAAAGCATCCACCAGCAAGCACCAAAAAAGATAGCCCATGAAATTTTATTTAGTCCATTTGCCAAAAAATTAGGTGCATTTCCTGTTACATTCCTAAACAGCGTTGAACTTGAATAGATCTCAAATAATCCATCACTACAAGTTTCAGCAAATACAAATGAAAGCGTAAGTCCAAAGAATCCCCCTACTAAAGTTCGGGTACTTAGTTGGGCAAGTTTCATGAACCAATGGGCGGAAGTTTACCTGTACAAGTTTGATAAAAAAACAGAATGATGCCCCCGATTACCATGACAATATATTTCCGTGTACGACTCATCTTTATGAATTCATGAATTTCATTGAGATTTGATCAAGGTAAATTTTAGCAATATTTATAATATCAGAAATTGATAAAAATTAGAAGAATACAAGTGGTGGTAGGGGTCGGATTCGAACCGACGAACGCCGAAGCGGGCGGATTTA
>ERZ807291.1734-NODE-1734-length-34609-cov-18.310239_pt1 | contig 34609 bp, 37 predicted proteins | sample MGYA00521257_ERZ807291 | MGnify/ENA primary metagenome ERZ807291 (study PRJEB31413, sample SAMN03169783) | marine metagenome | biome: Marine; feature: Water; material: Subsurface seawater | place: North Sea | collected 2011-04-28 | depth 1 m m ...
GTATTTTAAAAAACATAATTTTCATCAGTATTTTTAGCCCAGTCAAACCTGGTTAGGGATGTTTTAGTAAAAATTTTATCTAAAGGTACATTATATTTTTTTGAAAAAGCTACAAGAATTCTAGGATCAATATAATTATCTTTAGAGGTACCTAATGAAACATTTTTCATTTTCTCTTTTGTTTGCTTTTTAAGTCTTATTAATTTAATTTTTTGTTGTAATTTATTAATTCTTTCTTTCTTATTTTTACTGTTACTAGTTTTAGTTTTTTTTAATGTAGCTTTAGTTTTCTTAATTTGTTCATCCATTTTATCTAGTTGTGAACTAAAACTTTTAGAAACAGCTTTTTGATGATTACATAAAATAGCTACCTCAGCATTTGCTTGATTTATCAAATTTGTCAAAATATTAACTCTTTCTTGTTCAGATAATTTTTTTAGTTTATCTTTTTCTACTTTAGCTAATTCTTTTTGAAAAGTTTCTGATGCATTATATGTTCTAAAAACTTTAGCTGTTAATTTATTCATATATGATTTTAAATAATCATTCATTGTTTGTGAACTAATTAGATCAAATAATTGGTCTTTATTAGATTTATCTTTCATAAAATCTTCTAAATTTTTGTAAACTATAGGTGTTACTCTAACTTTATTACAATATCTAATAGAATCTTTACCTAAGAAATCTAATTTGATTATATTATCATCAGCTAGTTTAATATGTTCAACTCTTAATGAAGTTACACCTACAGTATCAGCAGATTTTTTTTTATTTTTTTGACTTCCTACTCTTAAAGCTAATGTATCTATAAAGTATAATGCAGTTGCTAATTGTTTAGTTTTTAAATCTTCTGATTCTAAATTTTTGTTATTATTTAAATGAACTCTTTTAATAATTTCCTTTAATTTTCTAGCTCTATCAAATTTTTTTTCATCACTTTTTGATTTAAATTCAGATTCATTACTAGTAAAAACATATTTTGTTTTTCCAGAAATATGATCTTTCCATGAAGCTAACCAAACAGCAGTATTATCATGAATAACTTCTTTCCATTTATGTCCAGGTAATGAAGGTTCTGGAACTTTAACATCTTTACTTATATTTATAGTAACATCTTCCGGTTGAATAATTGGTTTTATTTTTCCAATTTTAGGATGAGTACCTCTTCCCATAAAAATACCAGTTGGTTCAATTCTAAAGTTACCAACCTTTACTTTATTACCATCTATATAACAATAAGCATATTTTTCTTCTATTTTTGCTTTTTTTTCTTTAATTTCTTCTTTTTCTTCCTTAGATAAATTGGCTAAAATTTCTTTATTTTCTAAATAATCTTTATAAATTAAACTAAAATTACAATCATCTAAATTTTTAATCGGTGTATCTTTTTTTAATATTTTTTGCCAATCATTCCAAAAATTGGTTCTAAATGTTTTATTTTCAATAATAGGATTTTCAGATAATTTAGCATAAATTGTTGCTATTTCTTCTGCAGCTGCTGATAATTGAATTTTATCACCCTTATAAATAACTGGAATATTATGTGGTTCATATAAAGGAGGAAATAAAGGACCATTATGTTCCATTTTATCCCATTTTTTAGGTTTATCACCGCCAAATAATAAAAACATAATTTATAATTATTGATTAGATAATAAATTTTTTTATAATAAAGAAATTATATTAATTTATATACATGATATTAACAATTTAATAGGGTGAGCATCCAGCACTAAATTGTCTACCTGTAAAATGTAAACTATCATCCGCTGTATGCTGATCTCTTTGCATAAAAGGTACTCTTTCAGGAATATCATTGTAAGGTATTCCTCTATTATCTTGACTCATCTTGGTTACTAATTTTCTAACTCCAGTTCTAGTAAATTCATACAACTTGTCCAAAAGCTTGATAGTAGCAGATGAATCAGTAAGTGCAATACTTTTTGGAGAACAAAACATTGAATTAACAATTGTAGTAGCATGATCTTGAAGTGACTTTTGTGGTGCACTAGTATCTATGCCATTAATAAACTGCATATTATTCATAATTGTTTGATAGGTTACCAAATGTGTATCATACTCTTCTTTCAGCTCTCCAGTAAATGAAGTTAATTCTACAGACTCATTCAAAAAGGTAACATTACTAACTCTTCCTTTAAGAACTGCAATTATCTTAACATCTGAAATTAGACTTCTGTTTGTCTGGAAAGATATTCTACCTTCACTTCTAGCAATTGTAGAAACCATTTCTGAAGAACAATATGAAAAATCAATACCAGCTGAAGTGTCAAAACTAATATATTCATTGATACTAATATCCATTTGTGGTGTTTTAATACCAAAAACATATTGAATAGCTGCTGGAATAGATGTTTCTGCTTGATGAATCATATATCCTTTATCTTCCATCAGAAATCTCCAATGCTTACCAAAATCATTAAACTTACCATTGACAGTCATGAACTTTGAATCTACAAACAAATGAACCTTTGATTCAGTTTTTGGCAAATTACCAACATCAGTTTCCAAAGCTTTGATCATCATCTCTTCGCTTTCAATATTTAAATAAAAAGACAAAGTATCAAGAACATAAAAATATGTCTTGTCCTTTTGATGAAGACTAAAGCATTTTTGATTAAGTTCACTCATACTCATTGGATTAGTAGCATTTGAAGTCAACACTCCTCCACCTTCATTAGATATTCTTCCAAGTTTGTAGTAGCCTGTAACCTTACCATCCATTCCATGGAAGTTAACTCTGACATCTGAATGATTAGGTGCATCCTTCATCTTCTGCTTGAATTCCTTTTCCTTACCATAAGGAATGAAAAAGTTGGCTTCTTTATCTCCCTCAGAGAATGTATGTTCACCAAGAACTGAAAATTTAACCGGTTCTTGATTAACAAAATCAAGATTCAAATATACGATTGAATCATCTCCATTTGTGAAATAGCTGCCAATCAGGTTTGAAACTGTAGGCTTATTAAGTGTATTTGCTGTATTGCTAGACATCTTATTAATTAATATTTTTTTCTTAAAAATATGGGAAATTAATATTTAAAAAATTCAATTTTTTCTATTATAGTTTATATGGCATTAGAATTTAAAGATTATCTATTTAGTTCTCATGGAACTGATTATGGATATTCATATGTTTTACCAAAAAATGTAAGAGTTGTATTACCATGTACAAGAACAGTTGTAAGTGCAGATGATTATGTAGATTCTAAATTATGGAGTTCTTTTATGGATAAAACTGATTTAGAATTAAATTATTTAAATGATATATTAATTGATACTTTAGGAGTAGGTCATAAATACTGTGTTTTTAGTGGTAATTTACCAATTAAAAAAAATAATATTATTCCTGATATTTATTTGACCAACGAAAGTGTTAATTTTAGATCTGGATTATTTAAAGCTCCTCTGAATTTCAAAAGAGTTTTTTTAAAAGATTACTTTAGTAGAACAGATGAAAAACAGTATTTGTCCGGAGATATAGAAAATATAAACATGGATGAATTCAAAAGACAATTAGTTGAACATGATGGTAGTATACCGCCTAAAGGATTTTTAAGATATTTTCTAACACCAGGTGAAATTAATCAAACAGAATATCAATACCTAGATTTTGTTCTAATTAATGATAAAGATAAATTTAAAAGTTTTGATTATTTTCATAGAAGTATTTATCCAGATAAAGATTTTAGTTTATTTAAGTATGAGAAGAAGATAGATGATACTGATTTGTTTAGAATACCAAATAAAAGTCAAATATTTGATATAAAAATGTCTAAAGAAGATAAAGAAGGTAAAGGAGTTAGTTACGATGAACATTATTTAAAAAAAAACCAGATTCATAAATTAACAAAACCACAAACAGATGATGTTTTAGATAAGATGGAAAGTTATATTATTGATGATACTCGAGGATTTTTTATTTCAGATATAATAAGACATTTATGTAATCTAGAAGAAAATAAAAATAAATTTATAACAATAACTTTTTCTGTATGCAGATCATCTAATTTTTTACCTATTAGAGATTTGACACCATGGGTAAAAGCATCCTTTATGAAAGGTACATATACAGAAAAAGTAAGATTAGAAGAATATAGATCAGATTATCTGAAGGATGATATAGATGAATATCAAAAATCATTAGAAGAATATCATAGTGCTGAATATTCTATGAGTGCAGGTGGTAATAAAAAATACAAAATAAATTATTAAAATGTTTAAAAAAGTAATTAATATTTTAATAATATGATTAAATTTGACCATAATATTATTGATATTTTAAATGAGTATTTACCCTATATTTATGACAAGTCAATTAATATATCTCTATTAGAATTAGAAATAGATTATAGACAAGAAGCTAATAATATATTATATCAAATTAATAAATTAAAAGAAAAGGCTTTTAATTATAGAAAAAGAAAAATATCTAGTGAGCATATAAGTTGTGATATTTCAAGTTTACAAAATATCTTTCAATTATATATGACTTGGGGTGCTTTACAAGTATTTTATAAAAATAATTATAAAAATATAGATTACAATGTTTTGGATCTGCATGGATTATACCAAAAAGAAGCAGCTTCTATATTGTATATTTGTATTAAATATTTAAATTTAACAAAATTAAATATTATTACCGGAAAAGGCAGTGGTGCTATATTTAATATAACACAATCTGTACTAAAAGAATTCAAAATAAAATATAAAATAGAAAGCAATTGCATAATTACTTTTTAATATCTCTTAAAACTATTTCAATTAAATCACCATTTTGTATACCATAAGATGATAATTTAAATTTATCTTCTAATTTAGTACCTTTATAAAAAATTTTATCACCTATTTCTCCTAAATTATGATAACTTTTTAAATAATCTTTTAGCTCTTTGACACTATTATTTTTTTCAATTTCTATAATTAAATTATCATCAAAACTACCAAAAGTTATATTAAGATTAATTAAATCTTTATTTTTATTCATAAAAAAACCAATTAATGGTAATGACATAAAATAAAAAAAATTCTTATGCATTAATTATTAATATATATATATATTATTTTTCTTTAAAGTATTATTTATCCATAAATTGATTTTAGATTCTTAATATCTTCTTCTGAAATTTTATTAAATAAAATCTTAGGATTTTCTATTTCACAATTTATAATTCCTAATTCTAAATTATTTGTAATATTATCATTATCTACTTTTAATATTTGACAAATATATTGACAATAATCTGGTAAATATGATTTTAATAGAACTGCTAAATGTTTGATAAAATGTACACAAATATGAATAATATTTCCACATAATTGATTATTAGTTTTAAAATGAACCCATGGAACTCTATCTTGAATATATTTATTTCCTAATTTAGAAATTGCCATTAAATGTTTAAGACCATCTCTTAATTTAATGTCTTCCATTAATTCAAAATATTCATTAGTCATTTTATTAACCTGATCAATAAATTCTTGATCTAAACTATCATTATTTTTAACTAATTTAGGAACAGATTTGAATTTTTTATGTGTGAAACTCAAGATTCTATTAGTTAAATTTCCTAGATTATTAACCAGATCACTATTATTTTTTTCGGCAAAGTCATCCCATTGGAAAAAAGCATCTGAACTTTCAGGTCTAATAGATAACAAATAAAATCTCCAAACATCAGATGGAATTCCAGAATTTTGAACAGTATCACCAAATACACCAGTACCTCTACTTTTAGAAAATTTTTTATCTTCGTAATTTAAATATTCAACTGCTGCTATTCTATTCACTAAATTATATTTTTCTCCAGATCCCATCAAAGTAGCTGGAAAAATTACACTATGAAATGGAACATTATCTTTAGCCATAAATTCAACATGTTCTACTTGATATTCATCATTAGTTTTCCACCAATTTTTCCATTGATCTGAATAATCTGCAGTTATAGAAATATATCCTATTGGAGCATCAAACCAAACATAAAATACTTTATCTTTATATTTGTCTCCATATTTTTCAGTGTTAGGTACAGGTGTTCCCCATTTTAAATCTCTAGTAATACATCTAGGTTCTAATTCTTGATTTAACCAACTTTTGGTAATTCCAATTGCTGTCTTCGACCAACCCTGATGATTATTATCAAACCAATCTTTTAACTTTTCTTGTAATTGAGGTAAATCTAAATATAAATGATCAGTTGATCTTCTTTCTAATGTATATTCTGGATTTATTTTACAATAAGGATTAATTAAATCTAATGGATCAAGTAATTGACTACAATTATCACATTGATCTCCATTAGCTTGTTCATAATTACAATGTGGGCAAATACCAGAAACATATCTATCTGCTAAAAAAGAATTCATTTCTAAACAATACAATTGTTCAATAGTTTTTTCAATTAATAATTCATTATTGACTAATTTTTTAAAGATATCTTGAGCTATTATTGTTTGATTCCATGATAAATCTGTTTTAGGATTTTGTGTGGATGTTCTACCAAAATGATCAAAATTTATATTGAACCATTTATATACTGATTGATGTATTGTATTGTATTTATCACATATTTCTCTCTCAGTTAAACCTTCTGTTTTAGCTTTAGTTTCGGTGGCAGTTCCATACTCATCTGTACCGCAAATATAAATAGCATTATAATTTTTAGCTTTACAATATCTTGACCAGACATCTGCTGATAAGACACAACCAATAATATTTCCTAAATGTGGTACATTATTAACATAAGGTAATGCTGAAGTAATTAGAATATTTCTTCTATTTTTTTTAGGATTTAACATTATTTAATTTAAACACTAATTGTTTAAATCTCTAGTTAATTAATCATTTTTTCAATATTTTGAAAAAATGATTAATTAACTGACTTAAAACCAAAAACAGTAAATTATTTAAAAAAATGAATAATGATATTTTAAATTTAATATTTAATTCCCTTTGGTATTTAGATATTAATAATTGTAGACTTGTTTGTAAAAATTGGAATAATGCGATTAAAGAAAATAATTATCAATATAAAAGAATAGTAATTGATCAAATAAAACAAATTTTTCCCATAAAATCTTACAAAAGTATTATTTTTTGTAATAATTTATCTGATCAAAATTATTTTTATTTCCTTAATCTTTTACCTAATAATTTTTCAAATGATTGCGAGTTAAATGATCAATATAATTTAATAGAAACTATTGATAATAAAATTTATTTCAAAGGTACTGATGAAGGTGGCGATAGAGTAGTATTTTTAAATGGACCTGTTCCTAAATTTAATTTCAAAGATCCATTTATACTACCAGTTAAAAATGGCGATACTTGGAATTTATTCTTATCAAATCTTTATTATTTTGAAATAACAGTTGGAAAAGATCAATTTAGAGAAAAATGGGATAATGAGTGTGTAGCTATTGGTTTTGTTAATAGGAATGATAATTATAGTTTATCTAATAATATAGGTTATCAAGTAGGTTGGAAATATGGAAGTTTTGGTTATCATAGTGATGATGGAGCAATATTTACTGGCAATTCAATGCATAATGAGAATGATATTGAAGAAGATTGGGGTCCAGGTGATACTGTTGGTGCAGGTGTTCTATTTGAAAATAATAGTATCAAAGTATTTTTTACTAAGAATGGTAAATTTTTAAGATTTTTTACTAATTTACATTTTTCAAATATTACACCTGCAGTATCAATTGATACTTCCTATCCTGTAGAAGTAAATTTTGGACAAGAGCAATTTGTTTTTAATTTAACTCCTATGTTACAAGATAGTTATAGACTTCCTAAAGAAATACCCAAAAATTTTAAAGATAATGTTATTAACATTAATGATATATATAAATTTGATAAAAATGTACCATATAAAACAGATTTAGAAGAAATATCTAGTAATTTTTTACAAGATTTATTAGTGCAATTTATAATGAATGGATAAAAAATTTCTAAAATAAATATAATGAAAATAATTTATTTAATTATATTTATCCTATTTTTTTATTTAGTCAATATTCTTTTATTAGATGAAAGAAATAAGAAAGAACATTTTGAAAATCTTTATTCAATTAAGAAAAACTATAAAATTGATCCAATGGATTATTATAGATGCAGAATTATAGAAGATTACAATCATTTAAATTGTGATAAAAAAAAGGTTTTACGAATAGCATTTGGTTCATGTAATTCTCAATATAAAAATCAGGAATATTGGCAAAAAATAATGGAATATGATCCTAAATTATGGATTTGGTTAGGAGATAATATTTATGCTGATTATTTTCCTAAAGATTATTCTGAAGAAAAAATAAATGATATTATTAAAAATAGTTATTTAGATCATATGGAAGAACAGTATGTTAAACAAGTAAATGATAAATATTATACTCAATTTTTAAATTCAGGAATTGAAATTACAGGTATATGGGATGATCATGATTATTTTAGTAATAATACAGATTATTTAGTAGATACTAGAAATATAAATAAAGCAAAACAATTATTTTTTGATTTTATTAATATTAATAAATCTGATAGGTATTTAGAAAAATCAGCTGAAGATAATGGTATTTATAGAACATATTATATAAAATCTGACAATGGTTCAAATTTAGTCAAAGTATTTTTATTAGATACCAGAACATTTAAATCTGGAAATGATATTTTAGGAATAAAACAATGGAGATGGTTAAAAAGAGAATTAATTAACTCCAATGCTAAATTAAATATTATTGCTAGTGGAATACAAGTAATGGCAGATAGAGATAAAGAAGACACAGAAGCTTGGTCATCTATAGGGAATTCAAAAATGAGGTTAATGCAAATGTTAAAATGTATTGGTAAAAATAATGTAATAATTTTAAGTGGTGATATTCATAAAAGTTGTATTAAATCAAATTATGGATTTTTTGAGATAACAGCATCACCATTAACTAATTTTATTTCAAAATATAATTATCCTCATAAAAATAACATTGGCGAATACATCAATAAAAATAATTATGGTTTCATTGAAATTCATTGGAAAGATGAAGAATCAGATAATTTGGAAATTGATAAAATAATTATTGGATTTAATGATACTATTGAAAATAAATCTAATAATGTTTTAGAAATAAAATAATACTTACCTATATAAAAATCTCATTGTAATTTCAAGACTTATATAATATAGTAAGTTTAAATTATCATGTGCAAAATTAAATATTTTTTTATGTTTTTCAGCTGTATGTTTCACAGGATCCAATTTAAAAATTTTTAAAACAGCAAATGTAAATACAAATAAAATAGGAATAGCATAAAAACTAAATACTAAATATAATAATGTAAAAAAAGATGTTAAATCATGAAATGAATCTAACATTCCTCCTAACTTACTCATTTTATTTGACTTTCTAGCTAATTCACCATCTAAACAATCTAATGTATAATTTATAAATGCAAATAAATAAACTAATAATTTCTTTTTTGCTAAAATATTAATATAAATCAAATAAATAGGAATAAAACCAATTAATGTAACTATATTAGGATGTACATTTAATTTAATTAGATATGGGACTAGAAAATCAACAATAACATAAGAAATTTTATCTAATGGATTAATAGTATTTGTTCTTGGCATTAATATAAATAAAATAAATATTTTAATAAAAAAAAAATTCCGCAAAATAATAAATAAAAAAACATAATCTAGATATAATGTTTAAATTATTACCTCTAGATTATGAAATATTTAATTTAGTAAAACCAGCTGCTTTGACATTAATTATAACCCCTATTGTAGGTATTATAAATAGTTATTTATTAAGTAGATTAGGTTCAGTTACTATATTAACAATTCAAAATGCGGCTAATCAAGTTTTTACAGTAACTTTTGGTTTTGTTGCATTTTTACCTTTAGTTATCTCACCAATAATTTCAAAATTTAATAGTAAAAATGAAAATAATAAAATAATAGAATTAATGAATAATTCAATTATTCTTTATTCTATTTTAGGATTAATAATTTCTATTGCCTTATTTATTTATTCATCTTATTTTTTAAGTTTTTTTATATCAATAGATTCTATTTTCTTTTTAGAAACTATTAACTTTTTAAGAATCAAATGTTTTATATTTCCAATAATGATGATTAATTCTATTATTACTAGTGTTTTAAAAGGTATGATGGATTTTAAATCTGATATGAGAAATAATATAAAAACTCAATTTATGAATATTTTTTGTGATTTAATTTTAATAAATTTAATTGGTATTAATGGAGCAGCTATATCTAATGTATTATCTGAATTATTTTGTTTTTATGGAAATCTTAGAATTTTAAAAAAAAGAGAAATGATAAAATTTACTAATTCTAATTTTTTTCCTAATATTTGGTCTTTATTAAAAAATGGGTTTTTTGTTCAAATAAGGTCTACTGTAGGTAACTTTAATTATTATTATTTAAATAAACAAATATCAATTATTGATAAAACGGGATTAATTACTGCAGCTCATATTTTATCATGTAGAGTATTGGAAATATTATCTATATCATTTTCTTCTTTATCTTCTGTTTCACCTGTAGTTATGGCAAAATATAATTCTGATCAAAAAAAAGCAAATGTAGTTATTAAAAGATTTTTAGGATGGGCTTTTATAGTTACAATAATTCAAACTATGATAACATATTTTAGTTACGATTTAATAAGTTATTTTACAAATGAACTTTTTGTTTTAAATCAAATTTATAGTATTATACCTTTAATAGTAATATATTCTTCTATTTCAGGATTTTCATTAATAATAGATGGTATTCTTCAAGGAAAGAATGAATTTAAATTACAAACTTATTTATCATTTATCAGTTTAACAGTTGTCTATTTTTTAATTGGTTACTGTTATAAATTAATACATATATGGTATTTAATTACATTAATTTTTTGTATTAGAGTTCCATTAAATATTTATTTTTTATCAAAAAAATGATTTTATAACATTGGTTATTGATGTTCGTAAATGTTTTAAAGATTTAAAAATAGTATAATTTATAATGACTAAAGGAGATCTAAAAGTTTTTATAAAAAATAATAAAGGGACATTTAGGAGAATTTTAAATAAAGGACAATATAATATTAGCCAAGATGGTAAAATTGTTTTACCTAAAGATCATTATTCTATGGGTTATGTAGAAAGAATAGTATCAGATATCAAATGGGAAGATTTTCCTTTATTTTCTGAAAATGAATCCAAACAATTAGAAGAAAATGAATCCAATAAATTATAACATTTACTTTTTTTTATTAGAATAACAAGTAATATAAAGATTCAATCTTAATTAAAATTATATGATAATTTTAATTTTGATTAGTTTATCAGTTTGTATATTTACATGGTATTATTTTTTTAAACTTTCATCTTATTTTAATAATAGAGGAGAGTTTGTAGCTAGTGTTTTAAAATCACAATAAGTAATTTTGTAAGAAATTTTCAAAAATTAGGTTTACCTGTTTACTTATCTAGTTCAGCCAGAGGATTATTTTCTGATTTATATGAGTTTCAGTTTTATCATAATAGATCTAAAGCTTTACGATAAGCCGATTTAATAATATTGTTAGGTGTATCATGTGATTTTAGATTAGATTATGGAAAAGTTTTAAATAAAAAAGCTAAAATAATTTCTGTTAATATTAATAAAGAAGTTTTATATTTGAACCAACCATTATTTTGGAAAGCTAATTTATCAATTCACGGTGATCCAGTTACTTTCATAAATAAATTAAATACAACCTATTTCCCATTAGATAAAAATATTTATATTAGATTGATAAAAACACTAAAAGAAAGAGAAGAAGAAAAAGAAATTAATATATTAAATATATCTGAAGAAAAATATTCAAGAATTAATCCTGTCAAATTATGTAAAAATATTAATAAAATAATAAAAAGAAAAACTATTGTTATAGTTGATGGAGGAGATTTTGCAGCTACAGCAGCTTTTACCATAAAACCACAAGGACCTTTACAATGGATGGATCCAGGATATTCATTAGTTGAATATGATACTTTTAAAAGACATAATTTAAATATAGTTTCTATAATTGGCAACGATGCTTGTTGGTCTCAAATTCTAAGAGAACAAATTGAAATTTTAAAAGATGATGTGGCTTGTAATTTAGAATACTCAGATTATCAAAAAATAGGAGAATCATTTGATTGTCAAGGATATCTTCTTAAAAACAATCAAGACTTGGAAAAATTGCCTAATATATTGAATAATATTAATCAACCTATGATTATAAATTGTTTAATATCAAAAACAGATTTTAGAAAAGGATCAATATCAGTTTAAACAAATTGTTTAGTTAAACAATGTAAATTACCTCCTATAATACCACTAACCCCTGATTCTGTGTGAGTACTCATAGAATCAATATAATAAAAAAAAGTATTAGTATAATATTCTTTTATTTTTGTAATTTCTTCTTCAATTTTAGATTTAATAGATTCATTATATTGATCGGGAAAGATAAATATGTATTCATCTCCTTTTTTAATACATAATCTATTAAATAAAGGAGGATTTAATATACTTCCGGTACTACTAAATTCTAAATCAAATTCAATTATTTCTAGGTCAGGAAATTTTATATTTAATATTTCTTTATTAGTTAAATATCTAGTTGTTATCATTGTACTTATTTCATCAGAAATGTCTTCATAAAATACAGGTTTATAAAACCATAATTTAAATAATTCATCAGTATAAGGCATAAAACATAATATTTCATCAACATGACCTTCAATATTCGGGTTATATAAATTTAGACATATTCTTTCTGGTAATACTCTACAAGAACCAGTAGTAGTATTACTACTCAAAGTTAAATATTTATTATTCTTAGGTATTGCAATAAAATTCCCTCCTTTTTGCAAAGTATTTGTAATTTCTATATCTATAAATTCTATTGGGTCAGTCGGATAATAAGATTTAATATTATCTTTCAATGTATCTTCAATCCTTTTAAAATGCCAAACACTAGGAGTATTATGTTCTTTTAAGAATCTTATAATACGTTTATCATTCACTATATCAATGATTTGAAACCAATCCTGATAAAATAGTGAAGTTTCAAAAAAATTATAACAGATTTTATGTTTTGTGAAAATTTTTATTAATTCATTTATTATTGACATTCTACTTTCTTGAGTATTTCCTAAAATGACACACTTAGTATCATTATATACTTCATCCATTAAAATTTTCTCATTTGTTCTACTAGCTCCTGCTAACTGATCTTTTAAATTTAAATATTTTTCCTTGTATTTATAATATTTACTTTTGAAATCTTTATTACTCGTAAAATTATTTTTATAATTTTTTAATCTTATATGATTAAACATTTTATATAATAGTATTATATATTTTTTATTTTCTTGTATAAAATCCAAGCTTTTTTAGTTGGATCTGTGTCTTCTGTTATATTATAAAATAAAACATTACCACCAACTGGTTCAAAACCATATTTGGAAAATATAATATCCCATTCTATCCAATGATGATATTCAGAGTAGAATTTTTTATAGAAATCTTTATGACCTCTATAAGATATTTCATAAATTGAATGTTCAATGTCACACAACATTCTTTCTGAATTATTTACAACTTGATGCTCAGTACAATAAATATAACCACCCATTTCTAAAATTCTATTTAATTCTTTCATGACAAAATCTAAATCTTTAACATGATGTAAAACCATGAAACAAGATATAATTGAAAAGAAATTATCTTTGAAAGCATATTTTTTATTTTCTGAAATTTCTACAAAATTAATGTTCAAATCTCTTCTTTTAGAAGTTTGATAATCAAACCAATTATTGATATCAGCTCCAAAAATATTTTCTTTCTTTAATCCTAGAGCGTTACCGTATTCAAAAGTATTTTTACAATCTCCACATCCGAAATCTAAGTAATTATTTATTTTAAAATCAGGATTTCCAATAATTTTTTTTAAATGATCTTTCATTAATTCTACTCTTTTTTTCCTATTGGCTAAATATAAAGGACACGGACCATAATTAATTTTTTGTTTATCTCTTTTTGTGTCTCTCAACTTCTTCATCATTTTATAAATATCATAATCTGCTAAAGGTAGGGTCAAAATATTAGTTAGTAAAACTGGTAAATTTTCTATATTACTGTGTTTAGCTATTAAACTAATTAATTTTAAATAAATATAATTATCATGTTTTTTAGAATTTTCAATAATTGATGCTATTTGTTTATTTGATTCAATAGGTTGAAACTTAAAATCATTTTTCTTATAAGATACAAATTGATCCAATTTATACTTTGGTAAACCTTTATTTTCTTTATGAAAATTAATAATATTTTCAATAGTTAATAGTTTATTTATCATTATAATATAATGATAAATAAATTTTTTAAAAACTAAAACTAAAACATATTTTTTTTGTTTTTGATCAATCAAATTTATCTATTTTTTTTAAATTTTTAAATGTTGGTATACTACTTCTAATTTTATCAATCTCCAACATATCTAAATCTTGAATTAAAATACCTTCTTTATCATCTAATTTATTAATTACTTTACCCCATGGATTAACAATAGTTGAATTACCCCAAGATTTATAGTCCGCATTATTATTTCTAGCAGTAGCAGCTGTTGCTATAAATAACATATTGTCTAATGCTCTGCCTCTTTGTAATAGTTCCCAATGTGATTCTCCGGTAATCAAATTAAATGCACCAGGATAAACTATTAATTTACAATCATTTTTTCTGTAATATTCTGCTAGTTTAGGAAATCTTAGATCATAACAAATACCAATTCCTACATTACCAAATTTAGTTTTAATAATTACAGGATCTTCCCCACCAGTCAATACACTAGATTCCATAAAAGTATGTTTACCTTCTATATTTATATCATATAAATGTATTTTTCTATATTTATCAATAAATTTTCCTTGATAAAAAATAGCCATAGTATTATAAATAGTGTTATTTTCTTTTTCAGGGATAGATCCAAAAAAGAAATATACATTTGGATATTTTTTACTTATTTTATCAAAAAATTTAAAAGTAATACTTTTCGAATTATTTAAATTAAACTCTTCACTGTATTTTTCAAAATAATTTATTCCATACGGACAATTAAAACATTCAGGTAATAAAATTATATCAACTTTCTGACATATCAAATCATTTATCATTTTATCTGCTTCATTAATGTTATTAATTTTGCTTTCAGTGGTTAAAATCTGACAAATTCCAAGTTTCATTTTAAAATTAAATATGTTTTATCTTTAATTCAATTTAACAGATAAAAAATTATATAAAAAAATAATTATATTGCTATAATTTATAATGAATTTAAATTCTATCAGTAATATTTCATTTGGTATTCCTTCATATACCCCTTCTATATTACCTGTAACAAAACCGGATGGCCAAGTAGTTGGTGTACCAATTCCTAGTTACATTTATTCTACTGCAAAAACATATGCTAAAAATGCATGGAATGTTAGAACACCACAGGTAATAGTATCAGCTGATAATCATTATTATAATGCTAAATTTAATTATTTTATTCAAAATAATAGAAAATTAATTGGTATTAATATGTTACCTATAAATGATATGAAACCTTATAGTCATATTCCTCTAATCGTAGCCCAAAAAAATGGATTAAAAGATGGAATAATGTTTGATTAAAACTAATATTTATAAATATAGTTATTATAAATAATATTTTTTCAATATCTAAAAAAGATTAAGAAAAAAATATTTATTTTCTCTTATAAAAGTTTATTTTTTTTCTTATTAAATTTATATAACATGGGTTGTGAATGTGTCAAAAACTCTGATGGAGAAGGTAGATGCAATTCAAAATGCGGTGGTTTTAATGGAAAATCATGTGAAAATAATACAGATTGTAAAAATAAAAATTCTTATACTATTGATCAATTTAAGAAAATAACTAAAACTGAAACTAGATACAATATTGATTATTCTAAACAAAAAGGTGGTGGACAAAAAAAAGAATTAGAAGATGATGTATCTAATTGGTCAAACTTAAAATTAAAGTATAATCATCCCGATGCTAAACAAGTTTACTATGATATGAAACATTTATATGGTAAACCAAAAATTTTAATTAATGTTAAAGGTGGTATTGCTATTTGGACTAAAGAAGAATTAGAAGCAAAAGAAGATTTCTTACATCATGAAATTGTTTTAAGAGATGAAGCAGTTGAACATTGTGTACCAGCTAAACATTATGATTTCTTAACATCTTATATTAAAGTATTCATACCAAAAGACAAATTTTTAGATGTTACATCAGTTTCTGGATCAGTGACGTACGATGGTCTTAAAAAATTATTATCAGCTAGATGTGGTAGTTTAGAAGCAAACTATGCTACATTTGTTACATGTTTAGCAAAGCTAAAAGGAGAAGATCAAGAATATAAAAATAATATTATGAATAAAGTTGAAAACTCGGAAGAAAATAAAAGAGTTATTCTTGAAACTTTAAAAGAAAATAAAGAACAATATGAAGATAAGATTGGAACTGCATTTTATGAATTAGCATTCCCTGATGGATGTTAAAATTATTCAAAAATAATGATTAAAATTCATTAATTATATTAGTGATTTTCCCCCTTCAAAATAAAATTAATTTATTTTAAATAAAATATAAATGCAAGATTATAAAATTATATTTTATTTATTAACTTCATTCATAGTATTTGGAGGAAATTTATTTGATAGAGATAATTTTAGTTTATCCGGTTTATGTTTTAATCTGGCTTTATTAATTCCATTTATAATTATGAAAGTTAAAATAGAAGCTGCATCATATTATTTAAATAAACAATATGAATTGGATGATCTAAAAAATATGTTAAAAAATAATGGTAATTTAACAGAGAAAGAACTAAGAAAATATGTTAAAAAAATAGATTTAATTAATGATATTGATGAAGATGGTGTTGATATGGTTATAAATCAATTAACACAATTTGCTACTGAATCTGGATCCAAAAGAGAATTAGAATTAATATTAAAGAGAATTAATGTTGATTATATGAAGAATAATTTCGAACTATTCGATTTAGACATCGATAAAAATAAATTTAAAACAATTATTAATGAAACTTTAAAAAATATTACTAATTAATAAGTATTATTTCTAAATTTTCATTAAAGTAATCAAAACATAAATTTAAAAAATAATTTTTGAAAATTAATTCAATAAAATTGATATTATTTGTTTTTAAAAATTTCACAATTTTAAAATCAGAATTCTTAATTTTAATTTTATTATTATTTTTTTCTAAAATAGTGTAATTAATTTTATCTAAATTATCCATACCTGTTCCCAAATATTTAAAATATGCTTCTTTAAAGGTCCATAATCTATAAAAATCAGTTAAAAAATCTTTAGAAGTTTTTAATAATAATTGTTCATCTGGTGTAAACTTATTAATTATATTATCAAAAAATGAAGTTTTTCTATCTTTTATTGACATAATATCAATTCCAACTTCTTTATTAAAATTATATAATAATACTACATTGCTTTCATCATGAGATACATTAAAGTCAATAATAAATGCTGATTTATGATATTTAAAATAAGGTTTACCATTTTTATTTTTCATTAATGTAAAATCCTCTTTATTCCAACCTAAATATTCTAAAAGATATTCTTTAATTATTTTACTACCCATTTCTAATTGTTTATCTTTTTTAAAATAATATTTTGATTTATAATCTGTTATTTTTAAATCAGTAGTATCAATTACAAATAATTTCATATATAATAACCACCCATATAAAATTTTTAATATTATAATTAATAATATTATGAATTATTATGAGATTTTAGGTATTAGTAAAAACGCTTCTGAAGATGAGATTAAGAAAGCCTATAGAAAATTAGCAATAAAATGGCATCCTGATAAGAACCCAAAAAATATAGAAGAATCTGAAGAAAAATTTAAAATAATTTCTGAAGCCTATAGCGTTTTATCTGATAAAGAACAAAGAATTATATATGATACTAAAAGTAATGAAAATGGAGAAAAATTTAATTTTAGAACTGTAAATCCTCAAGATATTTTTAATGCTTTTTTCAGTAATAATCCTTTTCCTAGCAGACAATTTAATGAATATGATGATAATATTCAAAAAGAATCATTTGATGATCCTTTAAAATATACCACTGAAAAAATTAATAGACCTAAAGTAAAAGGAGAAACATCTTATTTTAATATTAACTGTACTTTAATAGATTTGTATTATGGAAAAGAAAAAGAAATAAAAATAATAAGATCAGTTAATGGTGTAGGTCAAAAGAAAAAATTTATTGTAAAAATAAAAAAAGGTTGGAAACAAGGTACATCTATAACATTTAAAAATTCAGGCAATGAAGATGATAATACATTAGCAGGTGATATAGTATTTTTTATAAAGGAAGTGATAGAAAAAAATTGGATCAGAGATAATAATGATTTAAAACATACAATTCATTTAACTTATAATGAAGCTTTAAATGGAACTGAATATATTTTAAAGCATATTAATGGTCAAAAAATTCCTATAGATTTACTTCCTTTTAGTTCATCTAAACAAACTATGGTATTAAAGAATATGGGTATGCCAATAAAAAATACAGAAAATTATGGAGATCTTTTTATTGACTTTGATATTGAAATTAATAGTAAAAGAAATTGGACAAAAAGTAAATTAACATTTGATTAATTTAAAATACATTTGATTAATTTAAAGACATATTAGAATTTTAAATTAAAATGAATTTTAAATTAATAGAAATTCTTTCTAATTCTATTATTAATAAAAAAATAAACATTTTAGGTTTATTAGATGATAAATTAGTACTAATTACTCTAGAAAAAAATAATTATTTTAATGAAAATATTAGTTCTTATATTGAATCTATAAATTTAGAAAAACCAATATTAGAAAATGATATTTATAAAAAGTTTAATTATAATTTATTAGAAAAAAATACTTTATCTATTGTTTATGATCCAAATCAAGATTTAATAAATAAATTAAGAAATAAAAAAAATATATTAAAAAAAGAAACATATAATGATTATTTGAAAAAAGAGTTAAATTTTTATAATAATACACAATGGATTAGAAATATTTTTGAAGGTAAATCTGAAACTGAAAAGATTATTTATCAAGATAATAATTTCATATTATTACCTGATTACAAATGGGATAATAGTAATCTAGACAATCTATATTATTTAGGTATTGCTAAAAAATTTAATAATGATTATATTAAATGTTTGAGAGATATTAATATAGATCATTTAGAAGTATTAGAAAATATGCTATCGAAAACAGATTTTATTGAAGAAAAACATAATTTAGAAAAAAATAGTATTATTGCATATGTACATTATCCTCCATCTTTTTACATATTTCACGTTCATTATGTTTATTTAGAAAATGATATTTTTAAAACCGGATTTCCTAGAAATGTTTTACTTTCAGATATTATTCAAAATATTAAAATTAAATCAAATTATTATCAAATAAAAGAAATTGATATTATTGATTCATAGGCGGTGCGGATGGTTTAGGTGTATTATTATTATCCTCTACAAAAGGATAATGATTTTCTAAAGGATATTGCTGCGATTCTATATATTTAGGTGTTTTAATTGAATGAGCTTTCATATATTTACTTTTTAAAATAATTATTTTTTCATTATAATTATCTATTTTCTCATCCACTTCTATTTCTACAGCATTATTAAAACCGCAACACCCAAACATACTAAATTTATTATATGATTTTTCTAATTCTTTTCTACTTTCAATGAAATTTTCTACATCATTGACTAATTCATTAACAAATTTATCATTTATCATTATTAATATAATAAGTATATATAATTTATTTAAATAGTATTAAACATATTATCAATTTGAAAGATATTATATTTAAAAATTAACCGACTTTTTATTTATAAAAATGTTTAATAGAATCAAATTTATAAATAAAAAAAATACTTTTAATAGTCTTAGATTTTTCAATTCTAAATCATGGGATTTAAATCAAATGACTAAACTTTTGGATAATAATAATTTTGAAACTAGAGATAAATTAAGAAATTTATTTAAGGATGACCTTTTTACCCCTAAATATAATATCAGTCTAGATGAAGAAAGAGATTTAGCATACCAAAGATTAAAAAAAGTTTGTGATTTAAAAACAGTTTCCGTTAAAGATTTTTGGACCAATCCTAAAAATATTTTTACTGTTCATGAATTAAATGGGATGGCAGATGGGTCTTTATGTACTAAGTTTACTGTTCAATTTAATTTATTTGGCGGTACTGTTCTAAAATTAGGTACTGGAAAACATCATGATTTATTGTGTGATGGAATAGATAGTTTAGAAAAAGTAGGATGTTTTGGTCTTACAGAATTAGGTTATGGTAATAATGCAGTTGAAATGGAAACTACTGCTACATATGATCCTGATACTAAGGAATTTATTATTAATACTCCATCTACAAAAGCTCAAAAATATTGGATTACTAATGGAGCGGTACATGCTCATTATTGTGTAGTATTTGCTAGATTAATTATGCCTGACGGAACTAATCAAGGTTTGCATGGATTTTTAGTACCTATTAGAAATAAAGAAACTATGGAGGTAAATAAAAATGTCAAGATTTGGGATATGGGTTACAAGATTGGTTTAAATGGTATTGATAATGCTGCATTGTGGTTTGATAATGTAAGAGTTCCAGAAGATAATCTATTAGATACAATTTCTCAAATTACTCCAGAAGGAGATTTTGTTTCTACAATAGAAGATAATAGTGTTAGAAAAAGAAAAAGATTTATTAAACTAGCAGATCAACTTTTATCAGGTAGAGTTTGTATTTCATCTATGTGTTTAGGATCTACCAAAATGGTTTTAGCATCAACTGTAAAGTATGCTCATTCCAGATTAGCAGTTGGAGAAGAAGGATTTTCAGATATGGCTATTATTAATTATCAATTACAACAAAATGAAATTATTCCTTTGATAGCAGCTACTTATGCTCAAAATTTCTTTTTGAATTATGTTTATGATAGATTTGAAAAACAAACTGAAGAAGATTATGCTGAAGTTGTTAGACTATGTTGTATTGCTAAACCTTTAGTAACTTGGCATACTGAAAATACAGCTACTATTTGTAGAGAAAGATGTGGAGGTCAAGGTTTTTTGTCAGCTAATAGATTTGGCGAAGCTTTAGCTGGTGCCCATGCTGGAATTACAGCAGAAGGGGATAATAAAGTTATCTCCCAAAAAGTAGCCAAAGAATTATTAGAAACTACTAATAAAAAAGATGTACCTATTCATCTAGTTAAGAAAAATACCAGAATGTATTTTCAACCATTATTTAATATTAATGATCTAGACAAAATTCAAGAATTATTTGAAACAAGATACAAATATATTCAATATGATTTAGCTTTCCAAATGTCTAAAAATAAGAAAAATATTTTTGAAAGCTGGATGATGCAAGAAAGTGATTCTATTCAAAGTTTATCTAAAACTTATTCTGAATATGAAGTTGTTAAAGAATTTAATAAACAAATTAAATTAATAGATGATTCAAATATGAAAAATATTTTAACTGAATTATTTTTATTATATTCATATTCTAAGATAAAAGAAGATACAGTTTTCTTCAGTTTAAATAATATATTGTCAAAATCTACTTTATCTAAAATAAATAGAAAAATTCTAGATTTGAATAAAAGTTTAGGTTCTAAATCATTAGATCTAGTAAATAGTTTTGGAATACCTGATTGGATGATTCATTCACCTATGGCAAATAATTGGGAAGAATATAATAAATATCAAAATAGTGGAGAATTAGAAAATAAATCATATAAGGATTAATAATTTTTTATATTGTATAATAATATAATGTTAAAAATTAAAATAAATTATCAGATAAATCATTTTATTAATGGTCAAGGAATTAAACCCAATGGCAGTGAAGTATATCAAATAATTAACCCTTCTACTCAAGAAAAATTAGATCAAGTTATATTAGACGATGTCAATAATTTAGATAAAGCTATTGAAAATTCATCAATCGTTTATAATTCTTGGAAAGAGCTAGCAATGAATAAAAGAATACAATTATTAATTAGTTGGTATAATTGGATAAAAAATAAAAAAGAGGATTTTATCAAGTTGATAAATTTAGAAAATGGTAAAACAATTAATGATGCAACTGCTGAATTTACTAGAGGATTAGAAGTTTTACAATATGCATTTTCTCTACAACCTCTTACTTCTGGTAATCATTCTCAAGTTAATACAGATATTAGTATTTACACAGTCAAAGAATCTTTAGGAGTATGTGCTGGTATTTGTCCCTTTAATTTCCCTTTTATGATTCCAATGTGGATGATTCCTATTTCAATAGCTTTAGGTAATACTTTTGTTATTAAACCATCTGAAAAAGTTCCTAGTACAGTTCTTCTTTTAGCAGAAGGAGCTATTAAATCAGGTATACCTAAAGGAGTAATTAATGTAGTACAAGGAGGTATTAAAGTTGTTAATAGACTTATTGAACATCCACAAGTTAAAACTATTTCTTTTGTAGGATCCACTAAAATTGGCATATCTATTCATCAATTAGCAACAAAATATAGAAAAAAAGTACAATGTAATATGGGTGCTAAAAATCATTGTGTCATAACTGAAAGTGCTAATTTAGATTCTACAGTAAACAATATTATTGGGGCAGCTTTTGGAGGTGCAGGACAAAGATGTATGGCTTTATCCGTGGCTATTGTAGTTGGAAACAACACAAAATTTTTAAATAAATTAATAGATAAAGTAAAGACTATTGATATTGTAAAAGAAATGGGTCCATTAATAAATAATCAATCAAGAATTTTTATTAACCAAAAAATAGAAGAATCAATAAAACAAGAATCTGAAATATTATTAGATAGAAGAAATGATATACCTGAAAATGGGTTTTATTTTGGACCTGTATTAATAAAAACTAATATTAATACGAGTGTTTATAAAAATGAATTATTTGGTCCTGTTTTATCTATAATTCAGGTTAATACATTAGAAGAAGCTATAAATTTAATTAATTCAAATCCATATGGTAATGGCACATGTTTATTTTCTGATTCTTTACAAGATATTAATTTATTTCAAAACAATATTGATGTTGGTCAAATAGGCATTAATTTACCTATCCCAGTTCCTCCTCCTTATTATTCTTGGTCATCTAGTAAAGATTCTTTTATTGGTAATAATTATATCTATGGACCACAATCTATTGATTTTTATACAAAAACAAAAACTGTTATGATTAGAGACGATAAAAAAAAAGGAAAAGAAAATACTTTAATAATGCCTACAAATTAAATAACCATAATTCAAATAAATATATTATAGAATATCATTAGAATTATGATAAATAAAGTAATTTATTTATCTAGACACGGGAAAAGTAAATTTAATGTTGAAAAATTAATTGGTGGTAATTCAGATTTGACTCTGGAGGGGATGAGATATTCTAAATTATTATTTGATTTTTTTAAAGATAAAAAAATTAAAGTTTGGACTAGTCAATTAAAAAGAACAATTCAAACTGGACAATATTTTTATCAAAATAAAATACAAAGATTTTGTGAACTTAATGAAATAAATTCTGGTATTTGTGATAGTATGACTTATCAACAAATTGAAGAAAAATATCCAGAAGAATTTCATAAGAGAAAGAATAATAAATATTTTTATAGATATCCAGAAGGTGAATCATATTACGATATTAATCAAAGATTAAAAAATATTTATAAAAAAATAGATGATTCACAAGAAGATATTTTGATTATAGCTCATCAAGCTGTACTCAGAGTTTTGATATCAAATTATATTAAAAGAGATATAGAAGATATACCTTATTTAGATATATCATTAAATACAATTTATAAGATTACAATAAAAAAAGATTCTTATGAAATAGATAAATTTAAATTGATATAATTTATTTTTTTTATTAATTTAATTTATTATGAATAAAAAAGATTATAAAAATCATAGTAATCTGAATTCGCAAAAAAATATTTATTATCAAAAATATTGCAAATACAAAAAAAAATACTTTGAATTAAAAAAACAAATCGGAGGCATAATATTTTCAATATTTCTTTTTAAATATGAGAATGAAGATGATTTTGCTACAGATTATGACAAAAGAAAAATAGAAGGTAAAAATTCATTTCAAATATTTATTGAAAGTATAAGAGATTTTGGACATACTCAAAACCCTTATAATATATTGGTCGGAGCTAATAGTATTTCAGATTCTGATTATTTCAGATTCAAAGATTCTGATTTTTATTCATTATATATGGATAAAAATTATGGTCTAATTGAAAATTCAATAAGACAATATCATATGTATACATTATTTTATGACGATTTTGAATCAAATTATCGTAATTTTTCAAAAAATTCTGTAAATGAAATTCATTTTGATACCGGATCTGCTTATTTTACTCCAATAAAATATTTAGAAATAGCTCAACATATTTTAAAACCGAATGGTAAAATTATTTGGGATTTAATGGAACATTTCTCAATTATATATTTATATTCATTAACAGATAAACAATTTTATGATGCTAATGGAAAATTACTTTCAAATTTAAATGAATTATTAGATGAAAATCATTTAATCCTTAATTTAATTAATCAAACAATATTACCTAAAGATGATAATTATTTTTTAAATAATTCAATGGCTCCTCAAATAAATATACAAATAAAGTATAAAGAAAATATAAAAAAAAGTTTTAAAAATGAACCATATAATGGATTTTTGGATTATTTAAGAAAAAACTATATTAATTTATCATTTGAAGAAAAAACTTATTCTTTTCAGAATTATTCTTATCCTGTTCCAATTAGATATTTAGAAGATAACTTTTTTATTGATGTTTATGATGAAGTCATAAATTTTATTGTTAATATAGTAATGAATTTAGAAGAAAGAAAAGACTATATAAGATTAAAAATACTAACTTCAGGTAAAATAGGGGAATTAATTGCTAGAGTACTTTTTGATAAAGAATTAGAAAGAAATTTTTTAGATATACATCAAGTAAAAAAAAATGGTGTAAATAAAGATAAAATACAAGATTATATTTATGAAAGATTTTATGATGAATCGAAATTTATTGAAGCTACTAAATTAGATTAATGTTTAAAAAGTTAAAAATTGTATCTTTATGTAATTTTCCGACAAATATCAATTAATTGATTTTTTTATAAAAAAAATATTATTTTATAAAAATATTATGAATTTAAAAATAGAAAAAGAAGATTTTAAAGTCGATAGAAATTTAAATAACGAAATATCTTCTTATTTATACGGTGAAGCAAGCTATATTTCAATTTATGATGTCATTAAAAAATATTGTTTTGAAGATTGTAAATTTATAGATATAGGTAGTGGGTGTGGTAAAATTGTTGTTTATCTTGTAGATAATTTAGATATTTATGCAGATGGTATTGAGATAGATCAAAATAGATATAATAAAAGTTTAGATTTATTAGATGAATATAATTTATTTGATAAAATAGAATTTCTTAATCAAGATTTCCAAGATATATATTTTGGAAATTATGATATACTTTATTGTTGTAATCTTGTTTTTTCAGATGATCACAATATAAAATTGTATAAAAAAATTATAAAGGAATTTAAAGGAATATTCTTATTATTTGATTTCAGTACTGAATTAGAAGAGTATTTGATAGATGAGATACTGGTTAAAACTAGCTGGAATAAAGGACAAAATATTTTTGTTTTTAAAAAATAAATTATATAGTTTATAGTATAATGAATAAGAATTTAGAATCTGCAACTCTTAGATCATCAACAATTGTAAATTTAAGAAAAAAACAAGGATTAAAAGTTTACAATGGAGGTTTAGGAGCCAATCCTTTAAAACAACATTCTATTTTAATAAATTGCTTAAAATATAATGCTGATAAAAAGGAATATGTTGCACCTACAGGTATATTAGATTTGAACCAACTTATTTGCAAAAAATATGGTTCAGAATATGCATTAATCGGAAATGGATTGAAGGAATTAATTTTCGTACTTCTGCTTGGATGGGTAGATGATGTTTATCTAGTAACCCCTTGCTGGGTTTCATATATAGAACAAACAAAAATTTTAAATCGAAAGACTCATTATATTAAAACAAATATTAAAAATAATTTTAAATTAACAGCTAAATTATTAGAAGAAAGTGTAAAGAATAATTCAAAAAACAAACTTTTATTTTTAAATAATCCCACTAATCCAACAGGAGCTGTTTATACACCAAAAGAATTACAAGAAATAGCTGCTATTTGTTTAAAATATGATATCACTGTTTTTGCAGATGAAATTTATATGGATATTGTTCATAATAATAATAAAACAATTCCATTTCACACAATTTATCATAAAACTATTACTGGATCTTCTTTATCCAAGAATTTTGGATGCGGAGGATACAGGGTAGGTTGGTTAACTTTTCCTAAATCTTTAGAAGAACTGTATAATAAAATACATATAATTTCTAGTAGTACATATAGTTGTGCTTCTCATTGTTTACAATATGTTGCTTATCAAGCTTTAATTTATCCACCTGGGATAGTAAAATATATTGATACTCAAAAGTTTATTTTCAGTAATATTGGTCAAATTGTTTATCAACAATTTAATAGTATAGGTTTAAGCACATCAAAACCAGAAGGAGCATGGTACATATTTTTAGATTTTGCAAAATTTAAAGATAGATTGAATCAAAATAATATTAATGATGATGATAAATTATGTACAAAATTAATAGAAGACATTGGTTTTGTTACTGTTCCCGGAAGTAGTTTTGGTTATCAAGGTTTGTATTTAAGATATTCATTTGTAGATCTTAATGGAGATAATTGCATTGATGATTTAAGTTATAAACAAGTTAATCCTGCTCAAATGACGGAAAATATTAGCCAAGGAATTCAACAATTAAATTTATGGTTAAATAGATTATAGTTTAGCTAAATTTTTTAAAACAATAATTTTAGGCTTGTATGGTATATTTTAGAAATATAACTTCTTGTTTATTTATATCTTCATCCTGATTATTTAGCCCTTCTAGACGTTCAATAAATAAATTTTTATCTATTTTTTGAAAACCTAAATCTAAATAAAATTTCTCAGATTTTTTTAAACTGTGCAAAATAACCTCTACTTTTCTAGACTTATCATAAATAAAATCAAAAAAATCATGAATTGCTGCATTACCATAACCTAAAGATCTATAATCTTTTAGAGTAACTATTAAAAGAATAACATATCTGATCTTTTCAGGATTTTTAAAAACCATCCGATAAACTATAATTGTTGGTATATTTTTATAATTTATATCATTATCTATACAATATGATAAAATTTTATTTTTTCTTTCTTTACATATTGATTTTATATACTCATCTTTAAAACTATCATTTGTATATTTTTTAACATAACTATACTTATTATCTTGTCTAATCTTTTTAAATTTTTTAAATAATTTTGATTTTAAATTTACAGATTCTAAATTATTTTTTTGTTTATAATAATTTTCTATAATCTGATCATATTCGAAAATCATAATAAATAAATAATTATTTTTTTTCTAAGTATTTTATAATTATGAAAAAAATATTATTATTAGCTATTTTTCTTTTATTTTTATATATTTATGTTTCAAATAATTTCAATAAACAGAGACAAGAAAAATGCATAATTTCCTTAAATAAATATCCAGAATTAAAAATTTTAGAAGAAAATAAAAATTTAATTATTCAAGATTTAAATAAGATAATTAACAAAAAATGGATAAACTATGAATCAATACATAATGATAATTTTGATTATTTTAGTCAAGTAAAAGAGAAAGATGTTTTTAAAAAATTTGAAAAATTAGAAACTTCTTTAAATGATGATTTAAAAACCCCTTCTTGGAAAACTCAAGTTTTAATATTTAATGGAAAATTAACAAAATATTCTAAGGAATTAGATAATACCATAAATCTTTTGAAAAAAATTTCAGGAATAAAACATGCAGGATTTTCTTGTTTTGAACCTGGGGCAATATCTAATTATCATACTGATAATAATTTTGATACTTATAGATATCATTTACCATTAATAATTCCTGAAGGAAATTGTAAATTAAAAATATATAATAAATTATACAAATTTAATAAACCAATGATTTTTGATGATTCTTGTAAACACCAAGTTTGGAATAAAACTAATTTTAATAGAATTATTATGATTATTGATATTTATAGAAAAAATTAAACTATATTTTCAGAACCATTAATAGCATCTTGAATTGTTGAAACATATTTTTTATCTTTAATTGCTTTTTTATCGGGACTCTCTACACTAAACAAGCTAACACAGCAAAAACCAAACATTATAATTAAAATAAGTGCAAAAATACCAAATGCAATTAGAGTAAAATACATTCTTATTTCTAACAAAACAAACAATTGATGAGATGCATCATTCAAAGCTTCTAAATCTGTTTTTTGAAAATAAAGGATTAAAGCCCAAATTGATATTCCTAAACCTCCGAGTTGGGTAATCACCTCTAAATTATTATTTTTTTCTTTATCATCGTTATTTCTTGAAGATAAATCAAAATAACAACATCTTGTAATTGAAATAAATGCTCCAATACCTGATAAAATTGTTAAAACTAAATTACATATCCATACATTTGAAAATTCGGAATCATTAGATAATTCACTTGAGTTATCAAGTACAATCGAGCCTCCTATAGTAAATGCTAGATTGATAAAAAATGTTATGATTTTTAAAGCAAACTCAGTTATTATTAGACATTCTGATTTAGTATTCATTATTATTAAATTAATGATTTAATTGTATAAATCATTAACTTATAAAAAAAAAAAAATCAATTTTTTTTAACAAATAAATTGTGTTTTTTCCAATTTACAGAAAATATTATGAATATATTTGTGATGATTACAATCATTTTTATCACATGAATCTAATGATTTAATAAAATAATAATTAGCAAGATTATAATCACATATATCCAAGTATAAACAAGCCAAATTATAATATGATTTAATTCTGTATTTATTTAATTTGTAAAGTGTGTAATCAATATGATATTCTGGTTCAATACATTTTTGGTGTAAAACTTCATATCCAGATATTACTCCTTCTAATACTTCAATAGATTCTTTTAATCTATGAATGTCATGACAATTTATTGAAGATTCTATTAAATGTTTAACATATTCTACAGTAACATGTCTAGCATTTCTAGATTGATCTAATTTTAAATTTTCAATATTTATTTTATCATCTATTTTATCATCTTTAGCTTTTGTTTTTGAATCTTTATTAGTAAATTGTCTAATTCCATAAAATCCACCTACTAATAACATAGCATATTTTGATACATCATTTGAAATAAAATTACTAGCTCCATTTTTTATATTTTTTAAAGAGTTCATTTCTAATTTCTAATTTAATTTTTTATAATTTATATGAATATGGTTATAATTATTCACCCATTAAAAACATAAAATACATAAACTATTTTCCGGTGCATCTTCAATATATTTACCAATACTTTCAATAAAATCTTTTTGTTTTATAAATATATTCCAAAATGGCATAACTTTACCTTTATCATAAACTAATGGACCATATGATTTTAATTTTAATAATACTTTATTACTCCCTTTTATATAAAATAATATTAAATCATCATCTAATGAATTCAAATGAAACTTGAATAAATCTTCAATAACTAATGCTAATTCTAAATTATTTTTACATAAATCTATTATATTTTGATGAGAACAATTCTCCTCTTGGTAAATCTTATCATCTTGCAGCGTAGGGAATAAATCAGAATAGTTTTTAAAAACAAAATCTGACCAGATTTTTAAAATTGATTCATACTTAATTTTAGTATCTTCACTTACATAGAAAAAATCTGGACGAGTGTCTAATTTTACATTTATAGAATTATATAACTTCAATTTTAAATCCATAATTAAATAATGATAGAAAATAATTTTTTTTTATAAACAATATTTTCTTATTTATTATATTATAATGTTATGGATTCAAAAAAAAAGTATCAATTTAGATATAAATAATATAAAAACACAAGAAAAAAATGGTAAATTATATTTTTATCATGATAATATTAAAATTTCTCCTTGGCACGATATTCCATTGAAAAACGGTGACTATTATAATTTTGTATGTGAAATACCTAAATGGTCTAGAGCTAAATTTGAGATAAATACCAATAATGAATATAATCCTATAGTTCAAGATAAAGAAAATGGAAAACCAAGATTTTACAATTGGGGTGATACTTTGTTCAATTATGGTGCATTTCCTAAAACATGGGAAAATCCTAAATTTATATCAGAATATACTAAAAAACCGGGAGACAATGATCCTTTAGATGTTGTAGAAATTAGTGTTGGTGCAATAAAAAAAGGAGCTATTGTACCAGTAAAAGTAATAGGTATAATACCTTTAATTGATTCCGGAGAAACTGATTGGAAAATTTTAGCAATTTCAAAATATGATAAATTTTGTAAAAAAATTAATAATTTAAATGATTTAGAAAAATATATGCCTGGATTTTTAGATGCTATAACTAATTGGTTAATTAATTACAAGTCTATATCAAAAGGTACAATAAATAAGATTGCTACAATTAATGATAAAAAAATAGGGGATGAAAAATTCGCTGAAAAAATTATTAAAGAAACTCATGATGAATGGAAAAAACTTTAATCATTTAAAAAATAAAATATTTTAGTTAATTAATGAAACTGCTTGATTTAATAAATGAAACAAATAAAATAATAGAATCAAATAATATAGATATTGATTCAATAAAACAATTATATTCTAATGAAATTGAAGATTGGGAAAACCACATAATAAAGAAAGAAAAATATACCAGAAGTCTTGTTTTTAAAAATGATGATTTTCAATTAATAATTATGACATGGCCTAGTAATTTTGAAAGTTTTATTCATGATCATAACAAGAATGAGTGTATTTTTAAAGTGTTGAGAGGAAACTTTACAGAAAAACTTTATAAAGAAAATCAAGATAAATTAGAATTAACAGGATCTAGACAGGTATTAACTAATCAAATTGGTAATATTAACGATGATAATGGATATCATTCTGTTCAAAATAATTCATCTGATTTCGCAGTGTCAATACATTTGTATATAAAAACTGATGAAACCCAAGATATAGATCAAGTAAATATATTTATATTAGATAATGAAATGAAATTTAATAAACAAACTATCTTTCTTACATATGATAATTAAACAAGTAAAGAATTACTAGTGGGAAAATGACAGGGATAAAATTTAGGTAGATTTGAGTGTAATTTGTTGTTTGACTCAAATTCTTAACCATATAGGTTCCTTCCAAATGGTATCCACACTTCTTCTCATAATAAGGTCTTACACCTGTACCAGAAATAACTGCTTGCTTTTTCCATCCATTAGAAAATGAAATTTCTTCAGCTGTCTTCATCAACTTTCTACCAAAACCGGAATGTTGAGCTTGAATCTTATGACCATTATCCACTGGAATCATTTGACCATAAACATGTAATTCTCTAACTAGAGAACAACCTTCGAGTTCCTTGAAAATTCCTAAGCCTGGATTACAATCAAGTCTCAATCTGCAAAAACCAATGCAAGCAGTGTAATTCTTACAACCTGGCCAATAAATCTTCTTACCCAACAATCCGTAAAAGTATTGCTTGATACAAAAGAGATAATAATTCCAGCAAATATCACACTTGCAAGCTTCATATGAAATGAAGTGTTCTTTTCCATGATCATCTTGATAAGTAGTGACCGCAAGTCTTGCCTTAGCAATCAACTCGGTTCTATTTCTTACTTCCTTACATCTGAGGCATTTACAATCTAGACCCATAGTATCCAATTTATCATGAATAATTTGTCTCATATTAGAAAGTCCTTGGTAACCAGCATCAATATAAGTTGTAGGAATATCTCTGATCAACCTTTCAATTCTGACCCACTTTGGAATTCTTGGCTTGAGTCTAATCATCATATCAATCAAGATATTAGGATCCTTTTCTGTGTAAGGCATATATTCTCCACTTTCATACTTCTTTTGAATTTTAGTATATGGAACTACAGCGGTAGGATAGATCTTCCAATCATCTAACTGAAGATTAGGTTCAGTAATAGCTTGATCAAACATTGCCTCATCAATTTCAGGTGAAGATCCTGGCAAATCAGGCATGTAATGCCCTACCACCTTTAAACCAACACCCTTCAAATTTCTAATTGCTTTTCTAACATCCTTGACAGTGCACTTTCTGTTGTTAATTCTAAGTACTTCGTCATTCAATGATTGAATGCCAATTTGAACTCTAGTACAATTGTACCTTCTGAAATCAATCAAAGCTTGCTTGTTAATCATATCAGGTCTAGTTTCAAGTGTCAAACCAATAATACCACACTTGGCAGTTTGATTGATTCTAATCTCTTCTTCCAAAGATAGTCTATCCCTTTCTTCTCCAGAGTAAAGCACATTAGCAGCATGATATGTATCAGCTATAAATCTTTCTCTATACTCAGAATCGTAACAATTAAAGGTACCACCCAAAGCAATAAATTCTACTTTATCAACCTTGTGTCCATTAGACAACAAAGTTTTGGCTCTTACTTCAAATTGTTTGAAAGCATCAAAATTCATTCTGGAAGCTCTCAACATAGCAGGTTCTCTAGAAAGATAACTCCTAGGTTGTGTTTGCTTACCAGTTTCATCTCTTTCATCAGGACAGAAATCGCAATCAAAGCTACAAGTAAACTTTTTTGCAGTTCTAGTCTTAATCTTAGTAATTGGATCAACTACGTCAATTTCCCATTCAGGTGCCATTGTAGAAGTAATCTGAGTGATACCCGATTCTGTTCTACATGCCTTCTTTGTCATCAATCTTCTCAGCTTAGGACTAATCATTGGATATTTCTCATCTAGAATGGTGTTATAGATGAGCAACATCTGCGATTTAGAAGGATTTACTCTATACTTTCTTCTAAGTTCTCTTATAAGATTATCATATTCCTTGTTTGTATTAATATTAGATTGAACAAGTTCTTCTGTCATTTGAGTAATTTTTTCTTTTTGATTTTCAGGAATCTCATAATCATTCTTTTCCTGAAAACCGAGATCTTCGATTTCTCCAATCGAATTATTACAGTTTTTTGTTATTCCACAGCTCATTTTAAAGATAACTTATAATGATTAAAGAGAATTAATACATAAAATAATATTCAATTTTTTTAAACATCTAGATAAGCCACTCTTTTAGATAGAGCCCAAGTCTTATAATTATTCATTATCATGGCTGCTGCCGCACTTACATTAAGAGATTGAAGAGCTCCTAATTGTCTAATACATATTACAAATGATCCTGGAATTGCTTTACCTACTTCTAAGATTGATTTGTCTATACCGTCACCTTCATTCCCAAAAATGAAACAAATTTGTTTATCATCATGGATTTTAGCATGAACTAGATTCCAATTAATTTGATCATCATAAATAGCATCTGTAGTTTGTTCAATAAAAACTGGTACTAAATTGTATTCTATCATAGTTTGATAAAATTTAATAGGACATAATACTCTGTCTTCAATACTAATTTTAGAAATATATTTCATATCTTCATCTTCATCAAAACCTTCAATCCCAAATACTCTAACAACATTCATATATTTTTCAGATCCAACTGTACTTCTACAATCAAAAATTCTCCTACCAAATACAAAATACTTGTCAACACCAAACATTTGAGCTGTTCTCATGATTGTCCCAACATTAAGATTACCCAATAAAGATAAAGTACAAATGCTATAGTTAAGATTTTGAGAACAAGATATCTTTTTAACTAATTCTGAGTCTTGATCTTTGTAGTATTGTTTAATATTTCTAGGATCATAAAATTTATTACAGTCATCTTTAATTAACTTTTTATAGGACATTTTTTTTTATTTAAACAATTACATTTTAAAATATAAAAAGTAAAATAAATCAATTTTTTATTTCATAAAAACTGAAAAATTATAATAATCACGGGAATGATACCTGATTTTATAATAAAAATAATGCAATACGACGGTGTAATTTATCATAAAGAAACTCTAGAGAGTCAATATAATCAATTAAAATAAGAAATGATTAAAACCTTTTGAAGAGAAAATGAAAACATTAAGATTTATTGAACATTTTGGTTTAGAAAACTATTTCAATATTGATAAAATCCAAAATATAAATGTTTCTAATTCATACAATTATGTATCTGGAGCTGAATATTGTGGATCTGGAGCTGAATATTGTGGATCTGGAGCTGAATATTGTGGATCTGGAGCTGAA
>ERZ807291.1735-NODE-1735-length-34556-cov-8.331990_pt1 | contig 34556 bp, 29 predicted proteins | sample MGYA00521257_ERZ807291 | MGnify/ENA primary metagenome ERZ807291 (study PRJEB31413, sample SAMN03169783) | marine metagenome | biome: Marine; feature: Water; material: Subsurface seawater | place: North Sea | collected 2011-04-28 | depth 1 m m ...
GTGGAGTAGGGCGAAAGCCCGGACGGCTGACTCGCTTCAGTGGCGGCGGTATACTCCGCCCACCAATGACCTAATTAACAATTCTGTATTCGGCCACCGGCCGACAAGAGGGAGAAAAACACATGGTTGCATCGCTTGAACTCAAAGATCCGACGCTTTTCCGGGAAGCCTGCTACATCGACGGTAAATGGCTCGCGGCGGATTCCAACCAGACCATAGAGGTAACAAATCCGGCTTCGGGTGAGGTGCTCGGCACGATCCCGAAAATGGGCGCAGATGAGACCCGCCGGGCGATTGATGCGGCGAATGCGGCTTATCCGGCGTGGCGCGCCAAGACGGCCAAGGAGCGCGCATCGATCCTGCGCAAATGGTTCGATCTCATGATGGAAAATCAGGAAGACCTCGCCAGGATGATGACGGCGGAGCAGGGCAAGCCGTTCAAGGAATCCATGGGCGAAATCGTCTATGCGGCATCTTTCATCGAATGGTTCGCCGAAGAAGGCAAGCGGGTTTATGGCGACACCATCCCGCAGCACGCGCCGGGCAAGCGTATCGTCGTGACCAAGGAGCCCATCGGGGTCTGTGCGGCGATCACGCCGTGGAATTTCCCGGCTGCGATGATTACCCGGAAATGCGGCCCGGCGCTGGCCGCCGGCTGCACGATGGTTGTCAAACCGGCAACCGCAACGCCTTATTCGGCGCTTGCGCTGGCAGAGCTTGCAGAGCGTGCAGGCGTTCCAGCCGGAGTGTTCAGTGTCGTGACGGGTTCTTCCGGGGCCATCGGCGGCGAAATGACGTCCAATCCCATTGTCCGCAAGCTGACGTTCACGGGGTCCACCGAAATCGGCAAGCTGCTGATGGAACAGTGTGCAGGCACTGTTAAAAAGACGTCGATGGAACTTGGCGGCAATGCGCCGTTCATCGTCTTTAACGATGCCGATATCGACGAAGCTGTCCTGGGTGCGATGGCGTCAAAATTCCGCAACACGGGACAGACCTGTGTTTGCGCCAACCGTCTGCTGGTGCAGGACGGGGTGTACGAAGAGTTCTCGAAAAAGCTCGCCGCCGCCGTCGAGGAAATGCGCGTTGGTGATGGCCTGAAAGGCGAAACCGAACAGGGCCCGATGATCGATATGGCCGCGGTTGAAAAGGTCGAAGAGCATATCGAGGATGCCGTCGCCAAGGGCGCGAAGGTTATCTCCGGCGGATCTCGCCATGACCTGGGCGGTACGTTCTTCCAGCCGACGGTTCTGGCCGAGGTAAACACCGATATGAAGGTCACCAAGGAAGAGACCTTTGGCCCGGTCGCGCCGCTCTACCGGTTCGAAACCGAGGAACAGGCCCTGCAGATGGCGAACGATACCGAGTTCGGTCTTGCCGCCTATTTCTACAGCCGGGATATCGGCCGCGTCTGGCGGGTGATGGAAGGCCTTGAATACGGCATCGTCGGCGTGAATGAAGGCATCATTTCCACCGAGGTCGCTCCCTTTGGCGGGATGAAGGAATCCGGCACCGGGCGCGAAGGCTCCAAGTACGGTATCGAGGATTACCTCGAAATCAAATACGGCCTGATCGGCGGCATCGGGGCTTAATCCCCACCCTGTACGACCAGGCGGCACTATTTGAAAACCAGGGCGGGCCGTGCTGCGGCCCGCCTCTGAAAGGCGATTGATATGGCTGATTACGATTATGATCTTTTTGTCATTGGTGCGGGTTCCGGCGGCGTACGGGCATCGCGCATGTCGGCGTCGCACGGGGCGCGGGTTGGCATAGCCGAGGAACGCTTTCTGGGCGGCACCTGCGTCAATGTCGGCTGTATCCCGAAGAAGTTGTTTTCCTATGGTTCGCACTATCCGCATGCGGCGAAGGAAGCTTCAGCCTATGGCTGGGACTTTCCCGAGCCGAAACTGACCTGGTCACGCCTGATCGAGAATAAGGACCGCGAGATCGAGCGTCTCAACGGTATCTACCGGACCATCCTCGCCAATAATAACGTCACCCTGTACGAGGCTCGTGCCACGTTGATCGACGCCCACACGCTGGATGTCGGGGGCGAAAAGATCACGGCAGACAAAATTCTGGTCGCGACCGGCGGCAAGCCGCAGGTGTGGGACACGCCTGGTTTCGAGCACGCCATCGTGTCCGATGCGGCATTCTATCTGGAAGACCGCCCGGACCGGGTTCTGGTCGTCGGCGGCGGTTATATCGCGGTCGAGTTTGCCGGCATTTTCAATGGCTATGGCGCTGAAACGACTCTGGTTTACCGCGGCGACAAGATACTCCGCGGTTTTGATGACGACGTTCGTGTCCATCTTGCCGCCGAAATGGAAAAGAAGGGCATCAACATCGTCTGGAACACGATCATCGATCGCATCGACAAGGTCGATGGCGGGCTCGATGTGACGATGAGTAACGGCGAGGTGCATCAATATGATCAGGTGCTCTATGCAATCGGCCGCGTGCCCAATACCGGCAACATGGGTCTCGAAGAGGCCGGTGTGACGCTGAACGATAGCGGTGCAATCGTCGTCGATGACTATTTCCAGACCAGCGTCGACAATATCTATGCGCTTGGCGACATTATTGACCGTTATCAGCTCACACCTGTCGCCATTGGCGAAGCGATGAAGCTTGCGTCCAACCTGTTCAAGGGTACTCGCGAGAAAATGGATTACGCCGATATCCCGACGGCCGTGTTCTCCGATCCGCCCATCGGCACCGTCGGGCTGACCGAGGAAGATGCACGTGACCGGTATGGTGACGTTGAAATTTACCGGTCTACCTTTCGCGGCCTGAAGGACACCCTGACAGGCTCCAGCGAACAAACTTTAATGAAACTGATCGTCGACAAGGCATCTGATCGTGTGCTCGGGTGCCATATGGTCGGACCGGATGCGGGTGAAATCACCCAGGGCCTCGGTATTGCGCTGAAATGTGGTGCGACGAAGGCCCAGTTCGACGCGACGGTCGGTATTCATCCGACGGCGGCGGAAGAATTCGTCACCATGCGCGAGCCGGTGCCGGATCCGTAGGCAGCAATAGCTGCCGAACAGATCAGTCTTCGGCGGTTTCGGAGGTGTTTTGGGGCGTGGATTCTGATGTGAATTCGGACGGGTCCTCGACGTGAGAATCGCCGGGATTCGTCCGTCGACAATCGGCAGGGAGCCGGATTGATACCGTTGTCCCGATGTCCGGTTCGGAGGTGATTTCAAACTCGCCGTTGTGAAGCTTGATCAGGGCTTTCGCCAGAGGTACCCCGAGGCCGCTCCCCTGCTGCTCTCTCGACAGGCTGTTATCCGCCTGTCTGAAGGGTTCTACGATCGCCTGAACTTCGGCAGCCGTCATGCCGACACCGCTATCGATGATCGCAATTTCCAACTCACCGGATTCCAAGTCCTGGAGGGAAATAGACACAACCCCGGTTGATGTAAACTTTATGGCGTTCGATAGGATATGGCCGATGGCGCGTCTCAGGACGTCGTAATCGGCCGAAACGAATAACTCTGTCGCGGTTTTCCGTATTTCGAGCGTGATTCCCTTGTCGGCGGCCTCCCGCTGATGTCTCCCGAGAATACCTGCAAGCAGGGTCGACATATCCAGGATGTTTTCGTCCAACTGCACCCGGCCGGCTTCGAGGTTTGCCATTTCCAGGATATCGTTGATTGTCGACAGGAGCCGTTTCCCGCTGAAACAAATGTCTTCCAGGAATTCGCCGGTCTGCTGATCGCCGTCTTTCGCGTTATTCTGGTCACGCAGGTATTCCGAAAACCCGATTATGGCGTTCAACGGGGTGCGTAGTTCATGGCCCATATTTGCCAGGATGACAGATTTCGCCGTACTCGCCCGTTCGGCTTCATCCCGTGCGAGCACGAGTTCGGTTTCCATCTCCGCGGCACGCAAGGCAAATTGTAACCGGTAACCCAGCAGCGGCCATATAATCGGCTTGGCGATGAAATCTGTCGCACCGGCCTTGAAGCCGATTTCGATTGCTTCCATGTCTTCAAGCGCCGTGACAATCACGACGGGGGTGCGGCTGAGGTCAGGATCGACCCGGATCCGCCGGCAGACTTCGAAGCCATCCATGCCGGGCATCATGACGTCCAGCAATATCAGTGCCGGTTTTAACTGTCGTGCAAGTGCGAGGCCTGCTTCTCCGTTTTCGGCTTCTTCGACGCGATAGCCGCGCTGTTCCAGGGCTTCGCGCGACAACAGGCGTTGTGTCGGCTCGTCGTCGATAACGAGGATCAGGGCGTCACGATTTATGATACCGGTACCGTCCATTTCAGCCGGCCTTCCGGTCTGGAATGTCGATCATGGAAGCTTGACGAAGGGCTGCAACCACATCTTCATACAGGTCAGTTATTTCCGCCGTGATCACCCGGCAGGATTCGACGTCTTCATCCAGTGCCGCGGATTCCAGCGCGCGGAACCGATCGCTTAATGTCAGCGCGGCGACATTTGCAGAGCTTGTTTTAATGCTGTGCGCGATGAGCATTATCCCGTTGCAATTCCCCGATGCGACGTGACCTTTCAGCTGTTCAATCTGAGGGGGCGTCGTTTCGATGAAGATTTTGGCGATCTTGCGGAGTATCGAATTGCCTCCGGCGCTGTCCAGTTCCCGAAGTTGTGTAATCGTTCCGGAGTCCAGTATGTCTGCCGTCTGTGTCTCTGCATCGGTCTTCGAAAGTTGTTTGTCCTGTGCAGAGGCTGCCGCGTCTGCACTGTTTGGTTCAAGCCAGTGATCGAGCAGTGGCGGGATATCCTGGCTTAAATATGGTTTTGACAGAAAATCGTCCATGCCTGCACTGATGCATTTATCGCGGTCTTCCTGGAACGCGTGAGCCGTCGCCGCGATTATCGGTGTCCGATCGCTGCCGGTCTCTTCTTCTATTTTCCGGATGCGGCGGGTGGCTTCAATGCCATCCATCTCCGGCATCTGTACATCCATGAAGACGATGTCGAAGGATGCGTTGGAAAACTGCGTGATTGCTTCGTGACCATTCTCGGTGATCGTAACGGTGCAACCCAGGCGGGTCAGGAACTCATGTGCGATTTCCTGATTGACCGGATTGTCTTCCGCGAGAAGAACGTTGGCTGAATAGAGGGGACCTGACGATACGTCATCACGCAGGTCGCTATAGGATAAGGGCTCGTTTTTCGACGGAGCCTGGTTCGATATTGCAGCGACAATTTCGCGCGCCAGTTCGGCCCGCCGGATCGGCTTGGTAACGAATTTGCGCAAAACGCCTGATTGTAGTTCCGTTGGGTCATGATGCCAGTTGAAGGGCGCGAGGCCGACGAGCCGTGTTCGCTCTGAGCCCGGGCGTTCGCTGATCCATTCGGCCAGGGCGAAGCCGCCTTTTTCCGATGCAACGATGTCTATCAGTGCCGCGTCGAAAGGTGTTTCCGTCTCGACAGATTCAATCAGGGCCGCTTCTGCGTCTTCCGGAGTTGAAACGGCGACAAACGCCATATTCCAGTCTTTGGCAAATCCAGAGAGAAGATCGAGGCTGATCCGGTTGCTGTCGACGATCAGAAGGCGTTTACCCGATAATATTTCGGCTTCAGGTGTCGCGGGTGTTGTTTTGGACTTGTCGATGGCCATTGAGACAGTGAAGACAAAACTGGTGCCCGCACCTGGACGGCTTTCGACGTCTATGCGTCCGCCCATGAGCCCGACAATGTGTCCGGCAATCGAGAGCCCGAGACCGGAGCCGCCAAATTTCCGGGTGATCGATGTATCCGCCTGCTGGAAGGGCTGAAACAGGTTGTTGAGCTTGTCGCGTTCGATACCGATCCCGGTATCCGTGACCTCGAACCGGAGCAGGACGCTTGTATCGTCGCCGCCGACGCGATCTGCGCGTATGACGACGCTGCCATCATTTGTAAATTTGATCGCATTACCCAGAAGATTGATCAGTACCTGGCGTAATCTGATGGAATCGCTCATCATCCGAATTGGAACATTTCCGGCGATGTTATGAGCGATGAAGACATTCTTCGCCGACGCGCCTTCTGCGAAAAGTTCTGTTGCTTCCGCAATGACGTCATGAAGATTGAATGGATGGATATCGAGTTCGAATTCGCCGGCTTCTACCCGTGAAACATCCAGAACGTTATTGATCACCCCCAGCAACGCTTCGCCGGATCGCCGGATTGTATTCAGGTATCTCTGCTGATCGGTCGATAGTTCGGACTGGGCAAGAAGGTCGGCCATGCCGAAAACCCCGTTCATCGGGGTGCGGATTTCATGGCTCATATTTGCAAGAAACGCGGATTTCGCGCGGTTGGCGGATTCGGCCTTGTCTCGAGCTGTTTCAATATCTCGTTCGTGGTTTTTCTGTTCAGTAATGTCGTGCTGAACAACACCGACCGCGACAGGCACGTCGCCTCCGGTAACAATAGGAAACTTGGTCTGCTGAATAATGCGTGTTTCACCGGATGGGGCCGGCATCTCGATCACGCGGCTGACAGATATTTGCCGGTCGCATATGTCGCGATTTTCAGCTTTGAACATTTCATGCTGCTCGGGCGAAAATCGCCCGTGGCCGATTTTCCCCACGATTTTTTGGGCGTCTACTCCAAAGAAGTCGGCAAACAGGCTGTTGACCATCAGAAAGCGGGATTCACGGTCCAGCAGCAGGACCATCATCGGAATGTGGTCGATATAGGCGGCCAACCGGGCCTGGGTTTCCCGTACCTCTAATTCCTGTTGACGTATGTCTGTGATGTCTCTGTTAACGCCCCCGACGCCGACAACGTCGCCATTCGGCGCGAAAATGGGGAACTTGCTGATCAGGATGTCGCGCGGCTCGCCCTCCGCATTTGGAATTTTAGCTTCCATATCCATGGTCTCGCCGAGGCGAATAACCGACATCTCGAGGGTGTCTATGTCGTCAGTCAGAGGGCCCGGTCGCCAGTTGCTTATGGGCTTCCCGACTATATCATCCGATGTAACATCATAGAAATCCTCGAAGGCGCGATTGACCATCATCAGGTTTCGATCCCGATCCTTCAAATACATGGCGGATGGGGAATTATCGAGAAACGCAGAGAGCTGTGCCTGTGCTCTTTCGGCCGCTGCCTGAGACCTGCGGGATTGTTCTTCGCGTTCCTGAATGTCGGTTATATCGGTATTGATGCTGCCGATGCTTACAATGCGGCCGACGGAATCCTTGATCGGGAATTTCTCATTTCGCATCATTCGTTCTGCGCCGTCCGCCCGGATGGTCAGCGCCTCGGAGGCGACTGCTTTCCCGGAATTGAGGACCTCTTCGTCCTCCTGGAGTCGCTGTTCGAATAGATGGGTATTCGTCGGATCGAACGCTGGGCTGCCGATCACAACAGATGCCTGCGTATTGTAAAACTCTTCGAATCCTTTGTTTACGAGGATCATTCGACCATCGAGAGATTTAATAAAAATGACGGACCGTGTGTTTTCCATGAAGGCCGTCAGTTGTGCTTCTCGTTCTGCAATTTCCCGTTGGGCTGTCCTTTGGGCAGTCATGTCGCGGGACTGGATTAGGATACAGGGCTGTCCATCCCATTCAATCGGAATGCCCATTGAGTCTGTTTCAATGATATTTCCGTCCAGCTGCCGTCGACCCAGCATTTCGGTTGTTTGTATTCTCCCTTCCGCAAGTGCTTTCCGCCGATATTCCAGGATAACGGTTCTTTGCTCTTCAGGCGCCAGTTCGATGGGGTCTATCCCGAGAAGGTCCTCCTTCGAGGAGGCGCCGTGGAGAGTCACAGCGGCATCGTTTACGTAAAGCACTTCACGCTGGTTATGGATCACCATCGAATCGGGTGCGCCGTCGAGCAGTTGTCGGTGTTGCCGCTCGCTCAGCGCCAGTGCCTGCTGTGCGTTCCGATGTTTTTGCAACGTGCGTGAGATCGAGAAACCCAGAATTCCGAAGATCGACGCTAAAAGTGTGGCGAGAGCACCGAATGCCATGTAGCGAAGGCGATTGAGCTGCTGCGCCCGATCGGAGTTATCAACGGTGACTTCAATAATGCCGATGGTGTCTGAACCGCGGGTCAGCGGTGCGAGCGCGGTTACGGTCCATGCGCCCTCTGAAGGTGAATGCCTTGTTTCATTGTTGATGAAATAGTCATGTTTGCTGAGTTGGTGCACTACCTGCCTGATTTGGGGGGCGTCGGCGGCGACACCTATGTCCTCGAATTGCGAAGAAACCACGACGACGCCATCTGTGGAATAGAGCCGGTATGAAAGTATTTCTCCTTCGAACATCGCATTGTCCAGTGCCGTGAAATGCTCCGGAGACGTTGCAGATGAATAGGGGCGAAGCGGCAAAACCGGCATGGGAGATTTAGCGTGAGACAGCGAATGCGAGAACGAAATCGCCCAGTCACGGGCGCTTTTGCGGCCTTCGTAATTTACAATTCCGTTTGTGACTTCACGCGTACCGAACCAGCAGGCGATCAGCGCCGCAATAGCGACAATCGCCGCCGTTGCGATCAGCGAATGGATCGTTCTGTCGGTTCGCTGTCTACCTTTGACAGGTATTATGGCTTCAAGGCGCGTAGACCCCATGGGGCAAGGGTTTCCAGATTGCGGCAATTACAGACGTATTACTGCCGTAAAGCGGTTAATCTTCGACTAATAGGCTGATTTGGCAGATCGGCAATTTCTGCGGTTTTGCTGGAAATGGCTACCCAAACGGCGTATATGCGAGCCTTCAGGAAATTAGATTAAGCGAGGAACACCATGTCGGGGAACTGGTCGCCCGATAGCTGGCGCAATAAACCGATCGTCCAGGTGCCCGAATACCCGGATACGGACGCGCTGGATGCTGCGGAACAAAAGCTGAGTAATTACCCGCCACTGGTCTTTGCCGGTGAGGCGAGGAAGCTGCGTGCACAGCTCGCGGATGTGGCCGAGGGAAAGGCGTTCCTGCTGCAGGGCGGAGACTGCGCCGAGAGTTTCGCCGAGTTCCACCCAAACAATATCCGCGACACGTTCCGGGTCCTGTTGCAGATGGCCGTTGTCCTGACCTTTGCGTCAGGCAAGCCCGTCGTGAAAGTCGGTCGGCTGGCCGGACAGTTTGCCAAGCCCCGTTCGTCGGATGTTGAAGAGATCAATGGCGTGACGCTCCCGAGCTATCGGGGCGACATGATCAACGACATGGCATTCACCGAAGCAGGGCGTGCTGCAGATCCCGAACGTATGGTTCAGGTCTATAACCAGTCCGCGGCGACGCTGAACCTGTTGCGGGCGTTTGCACAGGGCGGATATGCCGATTTGCAGGAAGTGCACCGCTGGAACCTCGAATTTGTCTCTTCCGGCGCGCAGGCTGAAAAATACAGCGAACTTGCCGACCGTATCGATGAAGCGATGACGTTTATGGCGGCCTGTGGCCTGACCCCTGATGTCGCACCGCAATTGCGCGAGACCGATTTTTATACAAGTCATGAAGCGCTTCTTCTTGGTTATGAAGAAGCCATGACCCGCGTCGATTCAACGTCGGGCGACTGGTACGATACTTCGGCGCATCTGCTGTGGATCGGCGATCGCACACGCCAGATCGACAGCGGGCATGTGGAATTCATGCGGGGCATTGCCAATCCCATCGGCCTGAAAACCGGCCCTAGCCAGACACCGGACGGGCTGCTTGAGCTGATAGACGCCCTGAACCCGAAAAATGATCCGGGCCGATTGGTGCTCATCAGCCGTATGGGCCATGAAAACGTCGAGGACAAGTTGCCCGAACTCGTGCGGGCGGTGGAGCGTGAAGGCAAAAACGTGGTCTGGACCTGTGATCCGATGCACGGCAACACGATCAAGGCGCAAAGCGGTTACAAAACCCGTCCTTTCGACCAGATCCTGCAGGAAGTGCGCGGTTTCTTTGCCGTGCACGAGGCCGAGGGCACGCATGCCGGCGGTGTACATATCGAACTGACGGGCCAGAACGTGACCGAGTGCACAGGCGGCGCACAGGCGATTACCGATGAAGGATTGTCCGACCGTTATCACACCCATTGCGATCCGCGCCTCAATGCGTCGCAATCGCTTGAACTGGCGTTTCTCGTCGGCGAACACCTGAAGTCGAAGCGCGATAGCGAACGGCAAAACGGGTCCGTCCGCGAGGCGGCGGAATAGGAACTGCTGCCCCGATATGACCGATACTCTTACCATCGCGCTGGCGCAGCTGAATCCTGTCGTCGGCGATATTGACGGCAATGTCGGGCTTATACGGACGGCACGCGCCGAGGCGGCAGCAGCCGGTGCGGATCTCGTTGTAACGAGCGAGCTCGTCGTGTGCGGTTATCCGCCCGAAGATCTTGTGATCCGCCCCATCGTTCAGGAAACCATCGAGCGGGAAATCATGGCGCTGGCCTCGGAGACCGCAGATGGCGGCCCGGCATTGCTTGTCGGCACGCCCTGGGTTGAAGACGGCAAGCTCTATAATGGAGCCCTGTTGCTGGATGGCGGCGAAATCGTCGCCAGACGGTTCAAGCACGCCCTGCCGAATTACGGCGTTTTCGACGAAAAACGTATCTTCGAAGCGGGCCCGCTTCCGGGGCCGGTCAATTTCCGGGGTGTACGCCTCGGCGTGATGGTCTGTGAGGATATGTGGACCGTTGATGTTGCTGAATGTCTTGAAGAATCCGGTGCTGAAATCCTGACGGTGCTCAATGGTTCTCCCTTCGAGCAGGATAAATGGGATACGCGCCTGAATCTTGCGGTTGCGCGCGCGACCGAATGCCGGATGCCGCTGATTTACGTCAATCAGGTCGGTGGTCAGGACGAACTGGTATTCGACGGCGCCTCCTTTGTGATTGGTGCCGATGCTTCACTCCGTGCACAGTCACCGGCATGGGAATCCAGCGTTCAGATGACCGAGTGGTCGCGCGATGGCGACACATGGAGCTGCGCGGAGACCGATCGTCACCCTTCACCGGAGGGCGATCCTGCTATTTATTCTGCGATGGTCCTCGGGCTGCGGGATTATGTGCGCAAAAGCGGGTTCCCGGGTGTGCTGATCGGCATGTCGGGGGGGATCGATTCCGCGCTGACGGCAGCGGTCGCCGCAGACGCACTTGGCCCGGCAGCCGTCCATTGCGTGATGATGCCGTCGCCCTATACGTCTCAGGAAAGCCTGGACGACGCGGCTGAAGCCTGCGCGTTGCTCGGCGCGCCACTGGATTCCGTATCGATCGGCCCGGCGATGAAAGCGTTTGAAGAGATGCTCGCCGATGCCTTTGTCGGCACACAGGCGGATACGACCGAAGAGAATATCCAGGCCCGGTCGCGTGGCCTCACGTTGATGGCGTTGTCGAATAAGACCGGCGCGATGGTTGTGTCTACCGGCAACAAGTCCGAGATGTCAGTCGGCTACGCGACGCTCTATGGCGATATGTGCGGCGGCTATTCCGTGCTGAAAGACGTGTACAAGATGAAAGTGTTCGAGCTTTCGCGCTGGCGCAATGAAAACCTGCCTGCGGGCGCGCTGGGCCCGGCGGGGATGGTGGTGCCTGAAAACATTATCTCCAAACCGCCGACGGCGGAGCTGAAGCCCGACCAGAAAGATGAAGACACGCTGCCGCCCTATGAGGTCCTTGACGCGATCCTCATGGGGCTGAACGAGCGCGATCTCAGCATTGATGACGTCGTCGCCGAAGGCCATGACCGCGCGCTGGTTTTGCGGATATGGCGGATGCTGTTGGGGGCGGAATACAAACGTCGCCAGGCACCGCCCGGTGTAAAGATTACGGGCCGTTCCTTTGGCCGGGACCGCCGCTATCCTATCGTCAATGCGTTCCGGGGACGGGCATAAACGTTTTACCTGCCGGGTGGGGTCTGATAATCCTTCCCGGGTTTTAGTTGGAAAATCAACGTCATGGCGGATAATAGCAACCGCGTATATCTATTCGATTCAACGTTGCGCGACGGGGCGCAGACGCAGGGCGTCGATTTTTCCGTTGCCGACAAGACCGCGATTGCCCGCGCGCTGGATTCGATTGGTATCGACTATGTCGAAGGCGGTTGGCCGGGCGCGAACCCGACCGACGATGCCTTTTTCAAAGATGCGCCCAAGCTGAAACGCGCAAAATTCACAGCCTTCGGGATGACCCGGCGGCCGGGACGCTCTGTTGAAAACGATCCCGGGGTTGCAGCCCTTCTCGATGTTGAGACAGCCGCGGTCTGCATGGTCGGCAAAACGTGGGACTACCATGTCGACGTCGCGCTGGAGATCCCGCGGGACGAGAACGTGAAAATGATCTCGGACTCGATCGCCCATGCGAAGGCCAGGGCGGGGGAGGCACTGTTTGACGCCGAGCATTTCTTCGACGGGTACAAGGCCAACCCGGAATACGCGTTGTCCTGCATCAAGGCCGCATATGATGCCGGCGCCCGATGGATCGTGCTTTGCGATACCAATGGTGGCACGCTGCCGCATGAGGTGGACCGCATCGTGCGGGAAATTTCCGAGCATGTGCCGGGAACACATCTTGGTATTCACTGTCATAACGATACCGAGAATGCCGTCGCAAATTCATTGGCGGCGGTAAATGCGGGGGCGCGCCAGATACAGGGAACCCTCAATGGTCTCGGCGAGCGCTGCGGTAATGCGAACCTGACGGCGATCATTCCGACGTTGATGCTCAAAATGGGTTTCGAGACCGGATTGACCGATCACGATCTGACACAATTGACTCATGTATCGCGCCTGCTGGATGAACGCCTGAATCGGCCGCCATCGCGCAATGCGGCCTATGTCGGCGAATCCGCGTTTGCGCATAAAGGTGGCCTGCATGTCTCCGCCGTCGAAAAAGACCCGGCGACGTATGAACATATCGATCCGGCCCTTGTCGGAAATCAACGCCATATTGTCGTTTCCGATCAGTCGGGGCGGTCGAACATTCTGGCACGGTTTCGCGAAATCGGCTTTGATATCGATCCGAAAAACCCGAAGCTGCCGCGTCTGCTGGAAATCGTGAAAGAGCGCGAGTTCGAGGGCTATGCCTATGACGGCGCGGAGGCGAGCTTCGAGCTTCTTGCACGCCGGACATTGGGCGAGGTTTCGCAATATTACGACCTGCATTCTTTCCGTGTGCTCGATGAGCGCCGCTGGAACGCCCGTGGGGAGCTGGTGACGGTGTCTGAAGCAACCGTGAAGGTCGATGTTGGCGATGAGCACCATATGGCGGTTGCGGAGGGCAATGGGCCGGTTAATGCCCTGGACAACGCGCTTGGCAAGGTGTTGCTCGACAGTTACCCGGAACTCGGCGATATGCGGCTGGTTGACTACAAGGTCCGTATTCTGACGCCGACTGACGGTACAGGCGCTATTACCCGCGTCATGATCGAAAGTGCAGATGGCCAGGACCGGCGTTGGTCCTGCATCGGCTTGTCGACCAATATCATCGATGCGTCCTACAACGCATTACAGGATTCCATCACCTACAAGCTGTTTCGCGACGGTGCGAAGGCAGCCTAACGGAAAAATACGTGTCTACACCTCCCGTCATAATACTTGTGGGGCCGACCCTCGGCGAAAATATCGGGGCGGCAGCCCGTGCGATGATGAATTTCGGCCTGTCGGAAATGCGCCTCGTATCGCCGAAGGGCAACTGGCCCAACCAGAAAGCAATCAACACGGCGTCCGGCGCTGAACGCATTCTGGAACAGGCTAAAATTTTCGATACCACCGAAGAGGCCGTCGCTGACCTTCAGCGGCTTTACGCGACGACCGCGCGGGTGCGCGATATGGAAAAACCGGTCCTGGGGCCACACGGACTCGCCGCCACCGTGCGCGAAAATTCCGTCGCCGGTGAAAAATCCGGCATTCTCTTCGGGCGTGAATCCAAGGGTCTCGACAATGAAGATGTCGCCATGTCGGACGCGATCGTCATGGTGCCTGTGCACCCGGATCATACATCGATCAACCTTGGCCAGGCGGTCTTGCTGATCGGCTATGAGTGGTTCCAGGCGGGTGATCCGGAGACGATTACGGAAGTGACCCGAAAAAGCGGCCAGCCGGCATCGCGCCACGAGCTCATTTCGTTCTTCGAGCACCTTGAAAGCGAGCTCGATGAGTGCGGTTTCCTTTATCCGCCGGAAAAACGGCCGCGTATGGTGCGCAATATCCGAAATATGTTCACCCGGACGGGGCTGAGCGATCAGGAAGTCAAAACGTTGCGCGGAATTGTTGCCGGCCTGTCTGAACGACGGGATCGGAATCGGACCTGAAAAGGGCGTAATTCCGCGGAAAATCGGCAGTTTTTCGCGGCGCAGCAAATGTTTGACATCGGGGCGCCGATCCATATACTCCGCCGCCATTCCCGGGAATGTGGATGTCGTCCGTTTTGGTCGCGCCATCCCGCCACCGGCAAGGTCCGGAACTGGACTACCGGGACAATTATGAAGGAGAAAGCCGCATGTCGAAACGTGTGCGCTCGAAGTATAAAATTAACCGACGCCTTGGCTGCAACCTGTGGGGTCGTCCGAAGAGCCCCTGGAATACACGTGAATATGGTCCCGGACAGCACGGCCAGCGCCGTCGCAAGCCGACCGATTTCGGTATTCAGCTGATGGCGAAGCAGAAGCTCAAGGGCTATTACGGCAACATCACCGAAAAACAGTTCCGCCGCACCTATCAGGAAGCGGTCAAGCGGCGCGGCGATACCGTCGAAGCCCTGATCGGCCTGCTGGAACAGCGCCTCGATGCTGTCGTCTATCGTATGAAGTTCGTGCCGACCGTCTTCGCGTCGCGCCAGTTCATCAATCACGGCCACATCAAGGTCAACGGCGTACGCGTCACCATCCCGTCTTATCGGGTCAAGGAAGGCGACGTCATCGAGGTTCGTGAGAAATCGCGTAACATTCCGCTGGTTCTCGAAGCCGGTCAGCTGACCGAGCGCGACGTGCCGGAATACATGGAAGTCGATTTCAGCGCCCTGAAGGGAACGTTCGTTCGCGTGCCGCAATTCGCCGACGTGCCGTATCCGGTCCAGATGGAACCAAACCTCGTTATCGAATTTTATTCACGCTAACGCGGTCGCTTTATACCGAATTCGAAACGCCCCGGCATTGTCCGGGGCGTTTTGCTATCCGGGGTTCGTTATTTGCGTCGGCCGAGAAAATCGACCTTGGCGCGTTCGAGGGTGAAGCCTGCCGGGCAAGCCGCATCGCCGTTTTTCCGCCAGATGATTTCAGTCGTCTCCGCGTCGGAGAAAAGACTGGTTCTCGGTGCCCGGCAGTCGCATTCGACGGTCTGACAGGCAAGGTGAAGCTGAGGGGGGGCTTTCGGTGTGTCGCTGCTGCTGCCGCAGGATGCGAGCAGTGCGGTCGCGAGTATTACGCCTGCATGGCGCGCCGGGTAAAATTTGCTTATGAAAGACATATTCGCGTTCTGTGCCATCGTTGGATTGAGTGAGTGTTGAGCCAATATGACTGAAAATCAGGATGTCCGCTATGTCGATACCGGCAGCTTCACGCGCACCGATATCGAAGCCGAGCGGATGGATGAAGAGTTCGAAATTGAAATGTCCCGCGCCGGGATCGGCGCCGGTGCGCGCATCCTGGAACTGGGATACGGTCATGCTCATTTTCTTGGCTGGGCGACAGCCAGGGGATGCAAGGTTGTCGGTACCGAGATTAACCCGGCATTGCACGAGGCAGCATTATCGGCGGGGTATAATGTCCATCTTGGAACGCTGGACGAAATCGAGTTTCCCCCCGGAACGGTCTTTGATGCCATCGTCGCATTTGATGTGTTCGAGCATCTCAGCATCGCAGAACTGAAAGCGACTCTGACGCGCCTGCATGATCTGCTGTCGGATGACGGCGTGGTGTTCGGCCGGTTCCCGAATGGTGGCAGTCCGTTCGGGCTCGCGTTTATGGCGGGCGATATCACCCACAAAACGGCGCTCAATGGCAGCGCGATGGAACAGCTCGGTGCATTGACCGGGTTTGAACTGGTTTATTGCCGGAATGCGGCGCGGACGGTTACCGGCAAACGTTCAAAGCTTTTGAAGCGCCTTGCATTCAGAGTGTGTGATCTGATCGAACTCGCCGTCGCGTTTCTGTATTTTCGCGGTCGTCGTATGCCGCTGGACGGCGACCTTGCCTGTGTGCTCAGACGCGTTAAGAGGCCCGCTCAGTCCTGACGGGCAATCAACCGGGAAAAGCGCTCGGATAGATGGTCGAAGCCGCGCCCGGGCTCACTAAACCACCGGACATAGTCTTCATCGTTTTCGCGCCAGTGAAACGATATCATCTGTCGGTGCAGTGGCTTGCGCTCCGGCAGGGTATTGTAATCGGCCCCGGGCGGTCCCGACCGGCCCGGCAAAAGCCGTTTTTCGCCAAGGAAACCCTTGAACGTATAAAACGCGTCCGTCTGGGGCAGGAAGCTCAGTGTGTAGTCGACCTCGATCGCGGGGTCGGTGATGTCGTCGGCAATGCGGAACGGTGCTGCGCGTCCCGTCACCAGGTATTCGACCGTATCGGGGGACAGGAAACTTGCCGCCCGGCGGACAGTACGCTCAGGCCTGTGCGCGTAAAACTCGTTGGATCGCATCGCGACATCGACGCCGATACGATCGTCAGCCGGCCATGTCATATCGGCCCCAACGATGTATGTGCGCCGGTAGTTATGCTGCTGGAACATGAGTGCGACCGGCCTCTGGCGTTCGTCGAGGGCCAGTGTGACGGCCGTATAGTGGTCAAGCTGGTGCCAGTCGATCAGGTCGCCGCCAATCCCCAGCATGAGCCCCTTCCAGGCGGAAATGCCCACGGCAATGCCCGACGTCCTGAACGTCGCGTTCCAGGTGAGGAAGGTGAAGTTGCGACTTTCGCCGCCGAGATCGAATGTCTCGCGATCGACCCGTCCAAACATCTCCGACCGTGTCGACGCCTTTGACGGGATGTGTTCGAACACCACGTAGGGATCTTCGCGGTGGCGGTTCAGTTGTTCCGGGGAGACGTCGGTGGAAAGGACTTTGCCGTCGCGGCCGATCAACCGGCCCTGTGCGATATAGTCTTCATAAAACCGGATCGGCGGTTCCAGCCCGGGCCCCATGAACAATCGGGGGCGATATCGGCTGAGAAGTGCCTGGTCCGCCGCGTCGGGACGTTCCGCGGAGGGCGGGTTGGCGGCAAAATATTCGGCGAAGCCGGCACGCTGTGAAAAATTGGTCTCGTCGGCGCGTGCGCAGGCTGACAGGGTCGTCAAAAGAAACGCCGCGGCCAGCCGGGCCACGGCGTATCTATAACTTTTCAGGCTGTCCGGTCCGGCGTTACTGCGGATTGGCGAGCTGGACTTCAATGCCATTGGTGTTGAAATGTTCGATCAGTTCACCGGTTTCGTACATTTCCCGGATGATATCGCAACCACCGACAAATTCGCCTTTGACGTAAAGCTGGGGAATGGTCGGCCAGTTCGAATAGGACTTGATGCCTTCACGGACTTCCGGGTCTTCCAGCACGTTGATGCCTTTGAACGGTATGCCGAGATTGCTGAGTACCTGGACGCATGTAGCGGAAAAGCCGCATTGCGGAAACACAGGGGTGCCCTTCATGAACAGGACGACGGGGCTGTCGTCGACTTCGGTCTTGATACGGTCGAATACGGGATGCTCGCTCATCGCGATGTTCCTTTTGTTGGTGTAACGGTTCAGTCGGTTTTGGGGGCGCTTGTCTGGAGTGCAAGCGCATGAAGTTCGCCGCCCATCCGGCCCTGAAGGGCCTGATAGACCATTTGATGCTGTTGAACCCGGGTTTTTCCGGCAAAAGCACTGGAGACGACAAGCGCGGCATAGTGATCGCCATCACCCGCAAGGTCCTGGATCGTCACCTCGGCGTCGGGAAGGCTTTCCTTGATAAGACTTTCGATTGCACCGGCGTCCATCGGCATAGTGTAGTTCCCCGTTATTGTCTTTTACGGTCCGACCGCCTGATCGCCGGTTGATGTCGTCGTTCAGACAACGGCCATATAGTCCGGCAACCAGCTCTCGTGGGCGTTCCGCAGGTCTGAAAGGGATATAGAGTTGCCATCCCCCATGGTCAACACTGCGCCGCCTGTGGTGCCGACGACGATTGCGGGAATACCGGCGGATTTCGCCGCGGCCAGCAGGTCATCCGGTGCGTTTGAGGTAACAATATACCGTGCCTGGTCTTCGCCGAATAACCAGGCGAGGGCAGGCATGCCGGTGTCGGGCGGTAATATATCCGCCCCGATCCCGCCGGACAGGGCCATTTCGGCGATAGCAACCAGAATACCGCCATCTGAAACATCGTGGCAGGCGGAAACCCGCCCGTTGACGATCAGGTCGCGTACAAAGTCACCGTTACGGCGTTCGGCGTCGAGATCGACCGGCGGCGGTGCCCCGGCGTCGCTTTGGCTGTCCGAGAACACACGCAGCAGCATCGACCGGCCGAGATGGCCGGCAGTGTCGCCGATCACCACGATTGCGTCGTCCCTGGCGGCAAAGCCGGTCCCGGTAAGGTCGTCATTGACGTCCTCTATCAGTCCGACACCGCCAATGGCGGGGGTCGGCAGGATGCCTGTGCCGTTGGTTTCGTTGTAGAGCGAGACATTGCCGGACACGACGGGGAAGTCGAGCGCGAGGCAGGCTTCAGTCATGCCTTCGATGCAACCGGCGAACTGGCCCATGATCTCCGGGCGTTCCGGATTGCCGAAATTCATATTGTCGGTGATGGCGAGTGGCTTTGCACCTGATGCGGTCAGGTTCCGCCATGCCTCTGCAACGGCCTGGCGGCCGCCCTGGACCGGGTCGGCGACGCAGTAGCGCGGGGTGCAGTCCGTGGTGATGGCAAGCGCACGGTCGGTACCGTGGACCCGCACGATCGCCGCATCGCCGCCGGGGCGGCGCACGGTATCGCCCATGACCATGTGATCGTATTGCTCCCATACCCAGCGCCGCGAACACAGGTCGGGCGATGCGACCAGCTTTGCCAGCGCCTCGGTGGGTGAGATATCGATGCCCGCCAGCGCGTCAGCCGCGGCCAGGACGGGGGAGGGCGGTGTCGGCACCCAGGGGCGCTCGTATTCCGGGGCTTCGGCGACCAGTGGCGGCACGGGAATGTCGCAAACCACCTCGCCGCCGGACTTCAGGACCAGCCGGTTGGTATCGGTTACCCGGCCGATTATGGCGAAATCGAGTTCCCATTTTTCGAAAATGGCGCGCGCCATGTCCTCGCGGCCCGGTTTGACAACCATCAGCATGCGCTCCTGGCTTTCGGAGAGCATGATTTCGTAGGGCGTCATTGCCTCTTCGCGCACTGGCACCTGGTCCAGATCGAATTCGATGCCGACGCCGCCCTTGTCGGACATCTCGACCGATGACGAGGTCAGACCGGCGGCTCCCATGTCCTGGATGGCGATGATCGCGTCGGTTGCCATCAGTTCAAGGCAGGCTTCGAGCAGCAGTTTCTCGGTGAACGGATCGCCGACCTGGACGGTGGGGCGCTTGTCTTCGGAATCGTCGTCGAATTCGGCGGATGCCATGGTCGCGCCGTGAATGCCGTCGCGGCCGGTTTTGGAGCCCACATAGACCACCGCGTTGCCGAGCCCGGCGGCGGCAGAATAGAAAATCTTGTCCTGGTCTGCGATGCCGACCGTCATCGCATTAACGAGGATATTGCCGTTATAGCTGGGGTCGAAATTCATCTCGCCGCCAACCGTGGGGATGCCCATGCAGTTGCCATAGCCGCCGATGCCCGCGACCACGCCGCTGACGAGATGACGTGTCTTCGGGTGCTCGGGCGCGCCGAAACGCAGCGCGTTCATATTGGCAACCGGTCGCGCACCCATGGTGAACACGTCGCGCATAATGCCGCCGACACCGGTCGCAGCGCCCTGATAGGGTTCGATAAAGGACGGGTGGTTATGGCTTTCCATCTTGAAGATGCAGGCCTTGCCGTCGCCGATATCGATGACGCCCGCGTTTTCGCCGGGCCCGCAGATGACCCAGGGCGCCTCGGTAGGCAGTTTTTTCAGCCAGAATTTCGATGACTTGTAGGAACAGTGCTCGGACCACATGACGGAAAAGATGCCGAGCTCCGTCATCTTCGGTTCACGCCCCATGATGCGCAGGACGCGTTCGTATTCCTCGGGTGTCAGTCCATGTTCGGCGACAATTTCCGGGGTGATTGTGGGGGTGGTTTCGTTCATGCGGCAGTGGCCAGCGCTTCGACCAGACCGTCGAACATGGGTCGCCCGTCCGTGCCGCCGAGCATTGCATCGGCAAGACGTTCCGGGTGAGGCATCATACCCAGCACGTTGCGGCCTTCATTCAGAATGCCTGCAATATTGCGGGCCGCGCCGTTCGGATTATCGGCGGCAGTGACTGCCCCCTCTGGTGAGCAGTACCGGAATGCCACGCGGTCTTCGCCGTCAAGGCGGTTCAGCGTGTCATCATCGGCGAAATAGTTGCCTTCGTTATGGGCAACCGGAATACGGATGATCTGCCCGTTCACGTAGTCGCGCGTGAACACCGTGTCGGTCGCCTCGACCCGCAGGTCGACATCGCGACAGATGAATTTCAAACCCGCATTGCGCATCAGGACGCCCGGCAGGAGACCGCATTCGGTCAGGATCTGAAAGCCGTTGCAGATGCCGAGAACGGGCACGCCCTGGTTGGCGCGCGCCACGACTTCACGGATGACCGGGGACTGGGCCGCCAGTGCGCCTGCGCGCAGGTAATCGCCATAGGAAAAACCGCCAGGTACGACGATAAGGTCGACGTCCGGCAGGTTCGCATCGCCGTGCCAGTGCATGATCGGATCGCTGCCGGCGCTCTGCCGCAGGGCCACCTGCACATCGCGGTCGCAGTTTGAGCCGGGCGAGACGATGACGGCGGCCTTCATTCGTCCAGATCTATCTCGTAATTTTCGATAACGGTATTCGCCAGCAGCTTTGCACACATGGCTTCGACCGAGGCGCGCGCCTTCGCCGGATCGCTCTCGGCGAGGTCGAGCTCGATATACTTGCCCTGGCGGACATCGTTGATGCCGCCGAAACCAAGGCCGCTAAGAGCATGCTCTGTCGCTTTGCCCTGCGGGTCGAGAACGCCGTTTTTAAGGGTGATATGGATACGCGCCTTCATGCCCTGATGATTACCCCAGCCGTGTGCGAATCTCACGCGGATTCGGTGATTAAAGACGTCGTTGGGTCCGTAAATACGCGAATAGCCTCGAAAATCTCGATTTGTGCATATTTTGCACATTTAATATGATTTATTCGTCATTGATACAAAAAACGAAAAGACCAATTCTCCAGTACAGCAACCGGAGAAAACCAATGAACCAGATTCTTGAAGATGCGCATACGCTCTATTCGGTCGACGCACCACTGACGTTTGCCCTGCGTGACGGCGCGCCGCCTGTCAGCCTGCCGTCCCGCCCCGGCGCGGCGGAGGGAAGTTACGAGGGCGATCACGAAACCCGGACCGTTTCGATCACCAATGCCTGGCCGCTCGCCGACGGATTGAACATCGACCGGGAAGGCTTTCAACTCGTCCATCACAAAACGGATGTCGATTTTTATGACGATGCCGAGCGCACGACTACGTATGAGCGCGAAATCGAGGCATTGATCCGGCAACAGACCGGTGCGCGAAAGGTTATCGTGTTCGATCACACGCTGCGGGCGGGCGATGACAACACCCGGGCGGAACGCGGCGTGCGTGAGCCGGTTCAGATGGTTCACAACGATTATACCGACCGTTCGGCACGTCAGCGCCTGCGTGATCTCGTCGGCGATGCCGAAGCCGAAGAGCTGATGAAGGGCCGTTTCGCAATCATGAACGTGTGGCGCGGAAACCGGCAAACGGTTGAGAGCATGCCGCTCGCCTTTGCAGATGCCCGTTCCATCGATCCGGCTGATCTGATCCCGGTCGAACGCCGCTCGGAAGACCGCATCGGCGAAATCCAGCACCTGGTCCACAACCCGGATCAGCACTGGTACTACCTGCCGAAGGTCGAGCCGGATGAGGCCATCCTTATCAAGTGCTTCGATTCAGATGACACCAAGGCGAAGCTGACGGCGCATACGGCCTTCGCCGATCCCGCGACACGCGCAGATGCGCCGCCCCGCGAAAGCATCGAATCCCGGACGTTCGTGTTCTATTGATCGACGGCACAAAGGGGTGATGCTTCGGGTGTCGCTCTGACCTGAAACACGTCAATAATGCGGCGGCGGGGGCTCCTTGCCGGGGGATTCTTCGCCGCCGTCTTCCAGTTCTTCCAGCTTAGATTTCAGGTATCCGAGCTTGTCGGAAAGCTCGGAAATTTCTTTCCACTGTTTGACCGACATGTCGCTCAGGTCCTCGATGATGTGGTCCTGATGCGCGATGCGTTCTTCGAGCGCGGCGATACGTTTATCTGTGTCGGTCATAATGTCTGCCTGTTTCGTTTCAGCGCGATCACCGGAATCCGCCGCCGCCATTGATGTAGACGGTGTCGGCGGTCATGTATTCGCAGGCATCTGAACACATAAACAGCACCATTTCGCCGATTTCCTCCGGCGTGCCCATGCGTTTCATCGGTACATCGTCGGTCATGCGCTGTTTCAGCTCCGGTGACGAGATCGCCTGGAAGGCGGTATCGACCGGGCCGGGCGAGATCGACAGCGCCCTGATGCCGCGATCGACGAATTCCCGTGCCACGCCCATTGTCAGTGTCACCACAGCACCCTTGGCCGACGCGTAATGCGTCGAATGGCCCGGTCCGCCACGGCGATGCGCCATGCTGGCGATATTGACGATCACACCATGATTGTTTTCGATCATGTGCGGCAGCACGGATTGCATGGTGTTGAAGATGCCGTCGACATTCAGGGCGTATGTTTTGCGCCAGAGCTCTGCGTCGATGTCGAGGAATGACGATCGGCGGCCGGCAGCGCCGGCGCTATTGAACAGAAAATCAATATGCCCGAACGCTTCTATCCCGCGGGTGATCATGGCATCCACCGAAGGTCGGTCGGTTACGTCGACCGCGATTGCTTCGGCGCCGGTATTGGATTTGCGAACCTCGGCCGCAGTGGCTTCCGCGCCGGCGGCATCGATATCTGCGACGATGACGTTTGCCCCTTCGCGGGCGAAGATCATTGCCGTTGCCCGGCCGATGCCGCTTGCCCCGCCGGTGATCAGGATGGTTCTGTTCTGGAAGTAGTCGGGTGTCTTGGGCATGGGGAAATCCCGCATTAGGAAAAGGGTTCACTGGAAATACCCCGCCAATCGTATTATCTCAACACTATCAACCGGAGCGGCAGAACGGATGTCCGGCGAAAAAGGCAAAAAGACACTTCCCACGCAGCAGAATGCAGATCAGGTATCGGCGTTCCTGGCGAAGGTGGCAGCGACTCCTGCGGTGAAATCCGCGGGCGGGCGCGGCCGTCTGCTTTTTGCCATGGATGCGACCGCCAGCCGCGAGCCTTCCTGGGACCAGGCCTGTCATCTTCAGGCCGAAATGTTTCACGCAACCGACGGGCTCGGCGGACTGGAAGTGCAGCTGGTTTTCTTCCGTGGCTTCGGCGAATGCAAATCAAGCCCCTGGGTTGCGTCCTCCGCTGAACTGGTCCGGCGCATGACCAAGGTGCGGTGCCTCGGCGGACGAACCCAGATACGGAAAATCCTGCGTCACGCGATCCGGGAGACCGATAGCAAACGTGTTAATGCGCTGGTCTTTGTCGGTGATGCCTTCGAAGAGGATATCGACGATGTCTGCGATATCGCGGGCGAGCTTGGTGTGAGGGGTGTCCCGGCTTTCGTGTTCCAGGAAGGTAACGATCCGGTCGCGACCGGCGCGTTTCGCCAGATTGCCAAACTGACGGGCGGTGCGCATTGCAGTTTCGATCTTGCGTCCGCCCAACAGCTGAAAGACCTTCTCAGCGCCGTTGCCGTATTTGCCGCCGGCGGGCGCATGGCGCTGGAAGACTATTCCAGTAAAAAGGGCGGAGCGGCGCGCCTTATCAGCAACCAGATGAAATAACACCCGGATATGCCCTACCTTCTCCTCGGCCTTCTCGTCCTTGTCGGCATTTATTTCATCTTTCGCGGGCTGCGCGGAACAAACCCCCGCAATCTTCAGAAGACGCTGGCAATCGTTGTCGGGATCGTCGCGGTGACAGTATTGGGGTTTTTCGCGGTCAGTGGCCGGATGGGCTATTTCGGCTGGGCGATGCTTGCTTTGCCGTTGCTGCTCCGTTGGCGGGCGATCAGCCAGGCAATGCGCAACATGCGGGGGCCGACGCCGGGCAAGAATTCGGATATCGAGACTGCTTACCTGCGGATGACGCTGGATCATGACAGCGGTGTGCTCAGCGGGACGGTGCTGCAGGGACAGTTCGAGGGCCGCAACCTGGAAGAGCTGTCCCGCGAGGACCTGCTGGACCTGCTGCGTGAATGCCGGGTACAGGATCCGCAATCCGCCACCGTGCTGGAGACGTATCTGGACCGGATTCACGGCGCTGACTGGCGTGGCACCGGCGGCGGCGACGAAACCGGCGGCGGCAGGGAGAGCGGTACCGCAGGCGCTGGCGGATCCATGAGCCGCGACCAGGCATACGAAGTCCTTGGCCTGCATCCGGGGGCAACGGAAACGGAGATTCGGGAAGCCCACCGGAAACTGTTGATGGCGAATCACCCGGACAAGGGCGGATCGACCTTCATCGCCGCGCAGATCAATCAGGCAAAAGACGTGCTGTTATCTGCCTGAAGGCATGGCGCCTAACGGTCCTGTTATAACGGGCCCGGACCCGCAGCCGTCCGCTTGTCGGTGAGATAACGCACAACATCGTCTTGCATCTGCAGGAGGCCCATGGCAGAAATCGGCCCGGTTTTTGGCGGATTCGGTCGCAAGTCGGCTATTGTATCCGTTATCGGCGAGTAAGTGCCGAATAAGGAGTTCTCCGTGACGAAGAAAATACGAAAAGCGGTCTTTCCAGTCGGGGGGCTTGGCACTCGGTTTTTGCCGGTGACCAAGGCGATGCCGAAGGAAATGCTGCCGGTCGTCGATAAGCCGTTGATCCAGTACGCGGTCGAAGAAGCACTGGAAGCCGGCATTGAAGAAATCATTTTCGTGACCGGTCGCGGCAAGGCGGCGATCGAGGATTTCTTCGATCACAGTTTCGAGCTCCGCCAGGTGCTGGGCGAACGCGGCAAGTCTGCGGAACTACACACCATCGAATTCCCCGTGCTTGAAGCCGGCAGCATCGTCTACACCCGTCAGCAGGATCCGCTGGGGCTTGGCCATGCCGTGTGGTGCGCGCGTGAACTGGTCGGCGACGAGCCATTTGCCATTCTGCTCGCGGACGATCTGGTGATGGCCGATACGCCGTGCCTGAAGCAGATGGTCGATGTATTCGAGGAAACCGGCGGTAACGTTGTTGCGGTCGAAGATGTGCCGCCCGAACACACCAACCGCTACGGGATACTCGACGTCGCATCGGATGACGGAAGACTGGCCGAGGTCAAAGGGCTGGTTGAAAAGCCCGACCCGGCGGTGGCACCATCGACCCTGAGCATCATCGGGCGTTATATTCTGTTGCCCGAAATTTTCGACTATCTGAGTGAGCGGAAAAAAGGCGCGGGCGGAGAAATTCAGCTGACCGATTCCATGGCCCGCATGATTGGGCAGGCCCCGTTTCACGGGCTTCGGTTCGAGGGCACCCGGTTTGACTGCGGTGACAAGGCGGGCTTTTTCGAGGCCAATGTTGCCTTCGCGCTGGCGCGTCCGGAACTGCACGACCAGATAAAAGATATTGTAAAGACATACGCGGCCGAAGACGGCCATTAAACCGGAGTAAACGATGCGAATAGCGATGATCGGCACAGGCTATGTAGGTCTGGTTTCTGGCGCCTGTTTTTCCGAGTTCGGCACCGACGTGGTTTGCGTCGACAAGGATGCGGGTAAGATCGAACGGCTGCTCGACGGCATCATGCCGATTTATGAGCCCGGCCTCGATACGCTGGTTGCAAAAAATGTGGGTGCCGGGCGCTTGTCCTTTACCACTGATCTGGCCGAAGCGGTAAAGGGCGCCGACGTTGTTTTCATCGCTGTTGGTACACCGACCCAGGAAGGCGACGGCCACGCCGATCTGTCATACGTTTATGCGGCTGCCGCGGAAATCGGCCATGCGATCGACGACTATACGGTGGTTGTCACCAAGTCGACGGTACCTGTTGGCACCGGTCGCGAAGTTCACCGGATCATCAGCGAGATACGGGATGCGGACGCATTCGACGTCGCGTCCAATCCGGAATTCCTGCGCGAAGGATCGGCAATTGAAGATTTCATGCGCCCGGACCGTGTCGTCATCGGGACGGATTCCGACCGCGCGTCAGAGGTTCTGAAACAGCTCTACCGGCCGCTGTTCCTGATGGAAACACCGATCCTGTACACCAAGATAGAAACCGCGGAGCTGATCAAATACGCGGCCAACACGTTCCTGGCGGCCAAGATTACTTTCATCAACGAGGTTGCCAATCTGTGCGAGAAAGTCGGCGCGAACGTGCAGGAAGTCGCGCGTGGCATCGGTCTCGACGGGCGGATTGGCAGCAAGTTCCTTCATGCCGGGCCGGGATATGGCGGGTCGTGTTTTCCGAAGGATACACTGGCGCTGGTCCAGACCGCCCGCGATTACGATGCGCCGCTTCACATCATCGAAGCCGTGGTAAAGGTCAACGAGGACCGCAAGGGCCAGATGGCCGATAAGATCATTGCCGGTTGCGGCGGATCGGTGGACGGTAAGACGATTGCGGTTCTGGGACTGACGTTCAAGCCGAATACCGACGACATGCGCGACAGCCCTAGCCTTGCGATCGTGCCGGCGCTGCAAAAGGCGGGGGCAACGGTCCGGGCATTCGATCCACAGGGTATGAAGGAGGCCGAGGAAATGCTGCCGAATGTGGTTTTTTGCGGCGATGCCTATGAAACCATGGAGGGCGCAGATGCGCTCGCCATCGTGACCGAATGGAATGAATTCCGGCTGCTCGACCTGGAGCGTGTAAAGGGGCTGCTATCGGCCCCGCTAATGATCGACCTGCGGAATATCTACAAGCCCGATGAAATTATCAAAGCCGGGTTCGATTATTACAGCGTTGGGCGCGAGCCCGTGCTGGCAGCGGCCAGCGCATGACCCGGGGCAGCGCACATACGTTCGATCCGACGATCCTGCGCGAATATGATATCCGCGGCATCATCGACAAGACGTTATCGGCCAATGACGCCTATGCGATCGGTCGTGCGTTCGGGACCGGGATTGCCCGCAATGGCGGGAAAACGGTCTGCGTCGGCTATGACGGACGCCTCAGTTCACCCGATATGGAGCAGGCAGTTGTCGACGGCCTGAAAGACTGCGGCCTTGAAGCCATCCGTGTCGGGCTCGGACCGACGCCCATGCTGTATTTCGCGGTGAATATACTGGATGCTGCCGGCGGTATCATGGTTTCCGGTTCGCATAACCCGCCGGATTATAATGGCTTCAAGATGATGAGCGGCCCCAAGCCGTTCTATGGCGATGATATCCAGGGGCTGGGCACGATTGCCGCGGCCGCGGATTATGCCTCCGGCACCGGGTCTGATCGCGTCGAGCCGATGCTCGACCGCTATGTCGACCGGGTCCTGCAGGATTACAAAAGCGGGCGGGAGCTCAAAGTCGCCTGGGATGCGGGCAACGGCTCTGCCGGTGAGGCAATGGTCAAGGTCTGCGCGGAACTTCCGGGCCAGCATATCCTGCTCAACGAGCGTATCGACGGCATGTTCCCGGTTCATCACCCGGACCCGACGGTCGTCGAAAACCTGCAGCAGCTTCGGGACGTCGTGCTTGCTGAGAAATGCGATCTCGGTATTGCGTTCGATGGGGACGGCGACCGTATCGGCGTGGTCGATGGTGACGGCGAAATCCTCTGGGGCGACCAGCTGATGGTCGTCTGGGCTGCGGACGTATTGGCGGCCCATCCGGGGGCGACGATTATCGCCGACGTGAAGGCAAGCCAGGTCCTCTTCGATCAGATCGCGGAGATGGGCGGCAATCCCCTGATGTGGAAAACCGGACACTCGCTGATCAAGGCGAAGATGGCTGAGACAGGTGCGCTCCTGTCGGGCGAGATGAGCGGGCATATATTCTTTGCCGACCGGTATTTCGGCTATGACGACGCCCTGTATGCGGCGATCCGGCTATTGGCCTGCCTTTCCCAGCGCGATGACAGTCTGGCAGATATCCGCCGGAGCCTGCCGCAACCGTTGAATACGCCGGAGCTGCGCTTCCCCTGTTCGGAAGAGCGTAAATTCGTGGTCGTCGACGAAGTACGTGATCGGCTGGCAGCGGAAGGCGCGAACGTGTCCGATATCGATGGCGTGCGTGTCCTGACCGAAGATGGCTGGTGGCTTTTGCGGTCATCGAATACGCAGGATGTTCTGGTTGCACGCTGCGAGGCCGAGACCGAAGAGGGCTTGCAGCGGCTCAAGGATGCGCTGGCGGCACAGGTTCGTCTCAGCGGGATCGAGCCACCTGCTTTTTAGAGGCCTGGCTTTTGGCCTTCTGGAGATCGGTCATCCGTCTTCTGCAAATAGCGCTCGATTTACGGAGCGCCTGATATGACGACTTTCTTTTTCTACGGTACGCTGATGGACAGAGATGTCCGGGCGGCCGTCCTTGGAAATTATGTGGCAGACGAGCTTGTCTCGGATGCCCGGCTACCGGGCTGGCAGCGGGTCGGGCTGCGGGGACGGAGCTATCCGGTTGTGGTCCCATCTGCAGCGGCGTCGGTCGAAGGCCTCGAGGTATCTTTTGCGGCTGGCACCGGGAAAGCTGTCACGGATTCGCTCATATCTTTCGAGGGGCCGGAATATACCCTCAAGACGCTCATCCTTTCATCGGATGCAAACGCGTCGGTATTCGTGGGCTCGCGGCATTGCCATCCGACAGGCCGACCGTGGTCGCTGTCACACTGGGAAAAACGGCATAAACGAGCTTTCCTCAGCCGGATACAGCGGGGGAGCCCTGTCTGAAAGGCGGGAATAAAGCGTCGCCGGGTTATGCCGGCTCGTTTAAGACCTCGGGCCCATCCAGATCACCATGCAGTCGATTTTCCGCCGCTTCAGCGCGCGGCAGGAATTTCGTGCCTTTGATTCCGTCGGGACCAGCAGCCGGGCCTTGTATATCTGCAATCCGCGGCGGGTCTTGCTTTTCTGGCGGACGATCCGGAACTTGTTACCGAGAAGGCTGGGGACGGCGCGCGCGGCGCGGGTGACCGCAAGGTGCGCCGGACCGTACCGATTATAGGCGCCGACCTGTATCGCCCAGCTTCTGATCTGACCGGATGCCGGGTTAACCACGGGCGGGCGTGCAGGGGCCTTGGCAACCTGTTTGGCCTTGCCGACCGAGCGGTACTTGGGGCGGACGTTCGATGCCGGCAAATTCTTCGGTTTTCCGGATTTCGCAACGACGGTCTCAAGAGAGGCAAACCCTCTGTCGAGGAGGCGCGCTACCTGGCGGTCCCGGGTCTTGGATGTCTTGCCACCGAACACGACGGCAATGACCCGCTTGCCGTCACGTCTGGCCGAGGCCACAAGATTGAAGCCTGACGCCCGGATGTAGCCGGTTTTGATGCCGTCCATGCCCTGGTAGCGGGACATCAGCCGGTTGTGGGATTTGTATGTGCGGCCCTTGTACTTGAAGCTCTTGCGCGAAAAGTGATGGTACATTTTCGGGTGACCGTACAGGACGGCGCGCGCCAGGATCGCCATATCGCGGGCAGTGCTGAGCTGGCCGCGATTGGGAAGGCCGGATGCGTTCTTGAACGTGGTGTCCTTCATGCCGAGAGAGCGCGCGCGCTTCGTCATCAGGACGGCGAATTTTCGCTCGGTGCCGCCCATGGCCTCGGCCAGCACGGTCGCGACGTCATTGGCCGATTTGGTCACCAGCGCCTTGATGGCGTGATCCACGGTGATCGTCTCGCCCCGGCGCAGGCCGAGCTTGGACGGCGAGCGTCCCTCGGCGACGCGTGACACCGGCAGTTTCTGCTTGAGTTTGAGCTTCCCGGTTTTCAGCGCTTCGAAGGTCATGAAAAGGGTCATGATCTTGGTCAGCGATGCAGGGTAATTCTTTGTTTCCGCGTTCGTGGAGTGAAGTATGCGCCCGGTATTGGCCTCGACCACGATGGAGGCATAGCGGGCATATGCGTGATCCGTGTTGCCCAGAATGACAACAAACCCGACAATCAGTGCGAACAGCAGCCGAAACAAAAGTTCCCCCGTTTCCGAACGTAAAACGTGACCTGACTGGCTGCCCCTGGCCGGCTTCGCGAGATATTGCCTTATATATCTGGTTGCGACGCCGGTAGCCGAAATGTAACGCTTTGAGGCCCAACATCTTGTTGTGCTTCGTTAAACAATATCCATTGAACCTATCGAAGCGTCCGAGTCCTGTCCAACATGAACTGTTCGTTTAAAGGTTTGGTTAACAAAAGTTGAACACCATATGTTGAGCAGAGCCCTTATTCTTGATTTCCCGTCATCCACCGGGTGAACTGGCTGCGTAATAAGGGTAGGAATTGACATGACCTTAATGGAGTTCGGCGGACCGGAAACATGAGACTTGGAATCATTGCATCCCTGACGGCGCTTCTGGCGCTTGGCGCTTGCCAATATACCGGACCGGCCGGGGACCCCGTCACGCGGGGCCTATCATGGTTCGACTATCTCGGGTCGGAGAATCTGCGCGAAGCCTGTGCGCCCGGCGCGTCGACACGACTGCGCTTTGTCTATAACGGAGATTACGATACCCAGATCCGGTCATTCGATGTGTTTGCGCTGCCCGGTGGCCGGGGGGCGTCCATGTCTGCATGGGTGCGGGGTGTCGTCGATCTGACAAAGGGTGTGTCGCTTTCGAACATCGCGGCGCCCTGGCAGGGCAAACGAGTCGAATCGGTCCTTGATCCGCAGGCCATGTCAGACCTGTTAAGGGCGCTCGACAAGGATGGGTTCCAGACCTTCAAGCCCGCTGGCCTGCGCCTGCCGTCAAACGAATATTACTGGATCGTCACCGGCTGCCTGGACGGCCGGTTCCATGCAAATGCATGGATCTACCCGTCGGACCGCTTCAAGGCCCTGAGTTTCCCGGCGGTACTGATGGCCAATGACCGCACCGGTGTCGCCCTTGGGAAGGTCGTGCCGATCGATCAGCGCTACGATGATCCCTCCATCACCCGGGGCGGCAAGGAAAACCCGGATGAAGTGTTCGAAATCCAGCTCGGCGCCAACCGGATCGTGGTCGCGAGGGGGTTGTTTTAACCATGTCCCGCAGCAATATTTTGTTCAGACCCCCTGTTGCGTTGCGCAGCGCAGCATGGTCCCATATGGGGAATGAAATGATGATCGGCTTTGCACATATCGACGACCCGGCTGCCGCCTCCGCGGCGAAGCGGGCCATTGACTTTTTCGACGTTCCTGCGGCGGCCATCTGGATGGCCGACAAGGACGACGATAAGGGTACTCCCGGCGGTAATGACGGGGATGGTGATTCCGAAACCGGCGTCGTTACCCGCACCAAGCCGAAGACCAAAAAACCGTCGATGTACAAGGTCATCATGCTGAATGACGACTACACGCCGATGGAATTCGTCATCCTCGTGCTGGAGCGCTTCTTCAGCAAAAGCCACGAAGAATCGACGCAAATTATGCTTCACGTTCATCAAAAGGGTGTCGGCGTCTGCGGCGTCTTCACCTACGAAGTTGCCGAGACGAAGGTCCAGCAGGTTATGGACCTTGCCCGGCAGCACCAGCATCCGCTGCAATGTACTCTGGAAAAGGCCTGACCGAATGCTTTCACGCAATCTCGAAAAAAGTCTTCACCGCGCACTGGCCCAGGCCAATGAACGCAAACACGAATACGCCACGCTGGAACATCTGTTGATGGCGTTGACCGAGGATCAGGATGCGATCGCGGTTCTCAAAGCGTGTGGCGTCGATATCGACAAACTGACCGACGACCTCAAGGGCTATCTCGACGACGACCTGTCGAACCTCGTCGTCGACGACGAGGAAGACCCGAAACCGACGGCGAGCTTCCAGCGTGTCGTTCAGCGCGCCGCGATTCACGTCCAGTCATCTGGCCGTCAGGAAGTCACCGGCGCAAATGTACTGGTCGCCATGTTCTCCGAGCGTGAGAGCCATGCGGTGTATTATCTGCAGGAACAGGACATGTCGCGTTTCGACGCGGTGAATTACATCAGCCATGGCATCGCCAAGGTGCCGGGCCGGTCGGAAAACCGCTCGGTCCACGGGACGGATGATGAAGGGGGCGACGAGGAAGACGCAAAGAGCGCTGGCGAAGCGCTCGATACCTATTGCGTCAATCTCAACCAGAAAGCCGCCGAAGGTAAGATCGATCCGCTGATCGGCCGCGAAGCGGAAATCGAGCGCACGATCCAGGTGCTGTGCCGCCGGACCAAGAACAATCCGCTTTATGTCGGTGATTCAGGCGTCGGTAAAACCGCCATCGCCGAAGGTCTGGCGAAGCGTATCCATGATGGCGAAGTGCCCGAAGTCCTGAAGACGGCAACGATCTTCTCGCTCGACATGGGCGCGCTGCTCGCCGGTACACGTTATCGCGGCGATTTCGAGGAACGCCTCAAGGCGGTCGTTACAGAACTCGAACAGCATGACGACGCGGTGCTGTTTATCGATGAAATCCACACCGTCATCGGTGCGGGCGCGACCAGCGGCGGCTCGATGGACGCATCGAACCTGCTGAAACCCGCCCTGCAGGGCGGCACGCTGAAATGCATCGGCTCGACCACGTATAAGGAATACCGCTCGTACTTTGAAAAGGATCGCGCCCTCGTGCGCCGGTTCCAGAAGATCGACGTGCCGGAACCGAGCGTGGAAGACACGGTCAAGATTCTGCGCGGCCTGAAGCCCTATTACGAAAAGCATCACCGGGTGCGCTACACGGCTGCTGCCCTGCGCAGCGCGGTGGAACTCGCGGCCAAGTATATCAACGACCGCAAACTGCCCGATAAAGCCATCGACGTGATCGACGAGGTCGGCGCGGCCCAGATGCTGGTGCCGGAAAGCCGGCGTAAGAAGCTGATCACGGTCAAGGATGTCGAGGCCGTGGTCGCCAAGATCGCCCGCATCCCCCCGAAAAGCGTGTCGCGCTCCGACAAGGAATCGCTCAAGACGCTGGATGCCGATCTCAAACGTGTGGTCTTCGGCCAGGACAGCGCCATCGATGCGCTGGCATCTGCCATCAAGCTCGCCCGTGCCGGTCTGCGCGAAGCGGACAAGCCTATCGGCTCTTACCTGTTCTCCGGCCCGACCGGCGTCGGCAAGACCGAAGTTGCCCGCCAGCTCGCCAATACGCTCGGCGTGGAACTGACGCGTTTCGATATGTCGGAATACATGGAACGCCATTCGGTCTCGCGTCTGATCGGCGCACCGCCCGGCTATGTCGGGTTCGACCAGGGCGGCCTGCTGACCGATGCGGTCGACCAGCACCCCCATTCGGTGCTGTTGCTCGACGAGATCGAAAAGGCGCATCCGGATGTGTTCAACATCCTGTTGCAGATTATGGATCACGGCAAACTGACCGACCATAACGGCAAGGGCGTCGATTTCCGCAACGTGATCCTGATCATGACCACGAATGCCGGTGCCGCCGATATGGCGAAGCCCGCCATCGGGTTTGAGCGCAGCTCGCGCATCGGCGAGGATGAAGACGCAATCAAACGCATGTTCACCCCTGAATTCCGCAATCGGCTGGATTCGATCATCCCCTTCGCCAGCCTGCCGAAGGAAGTCGTCATGCTGGTGGTCGACAAGTTCATCATGCAGCTTGAAGTCCAGCTCGAAGACCGCAACGTCACGTTCGAACTGTCGGATGCCGCCCGCAAATGGCTGTGCCGCAAAGGCTACGACGAAGCCTATGGCGCCCGGCCGCTATCGCGCGTTATCCAGGAGCACATCAAGAAACCGCTGGCCGACGAGATTCTGTTCGGCAAGCTCGCCAAGGGCGGGATCGTGCAGGTCGACGTCAAAAAGGACGACGATACGCTGTCGTTTGTCACGCTCGCGGCACCGCCGAAAGGCAAGGCGAAGGACCCGGATACGGACCCTGACGATGACGGCCCCGACGGGGACGGCAAGGTCGAGGAACTGGTGGAGTAGCGTTCCTGATTTTATCTATTGAAAAACCCGGCCTTGTGCCGGGTTTTTTGGTTGGGTGAGCGGCAACGTTTCTGCACAATCTTCAAAGTCGATTTTTGGCTGGTTCAGGGGGGGGGGCGACAAGGATGTGAGCGAATTTATTTTACATGCCGCGGTTGAGATATTGGGAGCCTTGTTTGTTAGACGATCGTTGCTCACCAAATCGCTCATCATTGCGTTCATCTTGGGAGCAATTGCTTGCTTCTACTTCTTGAATAACTCAAACGTTTAGTCGTCTGCGGCAAAGTGCCTTCGTTATGGATCGTAGGGACCCAAAATAAATCGAGGGATTTTTACAACGCTTTTTTGGCTGCCGAAGGCCCGCGGTGCGGGCGGCAGTGTTCTTTATATTATAGAA
>ERZ807291.1738-NODE-1738-length-34507-cov-16.358963_pt1 | contig 34507 bp, 34 predicted proteins | sample MGYA00521257_ERZ807291 | MGnify/ENA primary metagenome ERZ807291 (study PRJEB31413, sample SAMN03169783) | marine metagenome | biome: Marine; feature: Water; material: Subsurface seawater | place: North Sea | collected 2011-04-28 | depth 1 m m ...
ACGCGCAGGTATATATAAATGCAGTATTTTCGCAAACATTGACACTCACTGACAGCGAAAGTCAATTGGTATCAAGCAACACAGCCAACAAAGTGAAAGTGGCTTTTGGCAAAATGGAGAATGACACGTTTGTTGACCTTTGCACTCGCGCGTACTACAATTGATAAGCCTTCTATGAACTTTATTCAATGAAGCAAAAATTTGCGTAATGTCCTCGTTTTCCACAATTATAGCACACAGGCTTTCTAAAATCATTTTGTTTAGGGCAACGTTTTTCATGAGAAGTGCACTGTTTAAGAGTTTCGAATTCACAGCCACAGATTTCACAGCTGTAAACGTATTCTTCATCACTTTCAGATTCTATAGTTAGACCATTAGAATATGTTTTGGCAAAACAATTGGAAATAAAGTGACCTTTACGCCCGCACCTGTGACACAAATCGTTAGCACTGTTGGATAGTCTATGGATGCATACAAGATCCTCAGCAGAAAGTTCGACTTGTGTAAAAGAACCTCCTCTGACTTTGTTTATGCCATATTTATCCATGTATTTAATTACGAATTTGTCTTCGTCATATATATCCCCTTCAAAACTTTCTACCAATTTGATGGGTTTATGTAACTTTGTCCATTCTGATCCATTAGCTTGTACATGCTCTACAATTCTTTTGTCAATATTTGAGGTTTTTCCTATGTAATAGTTACCCCTTTGAAGTTTCAAAACATAAATATGTACCATATTGATACACCAACAGAAAAGCTTAAGTACTGGAGACCATATTACATGAATAAATAAATGTGTGCATTATAGTAATGTCACTTCGATTGACAACTATCAGACAAGCTCTGTTAACAGGGAAGCCTTTTGCTCAAAATGTGTCAGGTGTGCTGTATTCGAATCCAAAGTATTTTCCCCAATCAAATTACCTGTGGTACCAAATATATCCTCGGGCATTTCACAATCATTCAACAACAGAGGCAAACGAAGAACTCATGCAAAAACATCCGAGTAATGAAATATCTGGCCTATACGGAACATTCAAAGGGATCGCACACAAGGTTGAATATATTGCAAGTCTAGGGGTAACTGGAATCTGGTTAAACCCTATAAATCTGACGAATTTAAGTAACCAAAATGATACACACGGATACGCTATTCGGGATTATTACGAGCTTGCTCCTGACCTTGGCACTGAAGCTGAATTTGAGACAATGATATCTGCATTACACAACAATGGAATCAAGGTTGTGATGGATCTTGTTGTGAACCATTCGTCACAACAAAACAAGTGGTTCCGAGGAGAAACCCCCGATTACTACAGGCTGTTTAATGAAAGTGATTTTCCAGCTGGATATAACAAGGCTGCAAATGGTTGGCACAATAAAAGGTTTAACCTGTATTTTGCAGAGCCGGCACCACCTTCTGGTGTACAGTTTGCAACAACTCATAGCACCAAAAGAATTCACGTGTACTCTAACAGCGCAAACCCGCTTCTTGCCAACAACCTACACCTGCACTGGTGGGGAGGAAATGTTAGTTCACCACAGTGGGGCACAACTACAGCTGGCACACAACTTGCAAAAGTAACAGATAATTATTACACATTTGACTTTGATGGGTCGAACGGACGACCCAATGTTTTCCCTGACGGTTGGCTGTATAGTAGCCCAGCAGGTATCATTGTGAGAACAAGTGACGGAGCTGTAAAACTAACAGGGAACTTGGACATCATTTTACAAGGTTGCACGAATGGCACAGATAATGTGTTTGTCGAGATTGTAGATCAGTGGTATCTTGGAGTATTTAGTGAATTTCAGCCAGACTTTGACTACACTAAACGCAACGAGCCCCCTGAGGCATTCAGCAACCCTGTAGTTGCAGAAATGGTGAATGTTGGAAAGTATTGGATGGACAAAGGGATTGACGGCTTCCGATTTGACGCACCCACATTCATGTTCGATCGCATACACCAGAATGCTGCAAACTTTGGGGACAGTGACGTTAACTCTGCTTTGTTCTTCACTCCCAGTGACGATAGAACCTATGAGGTTTGCAGTGAAATAAACCGCGCATTGCAAGATTATGCAGTAAATGTACTCGGGCATGACGGATACTTTTCTCTATCTGAGGTTTTCACGGATCACATTAATACAACTATAGAGAACCGCAACAGATACGCCTCACCTGGAACGTCATTTGTTGCAATCAATGATCATTACGGCGCAGGGGGTCACTTCACTAGCTCGTTTGATTTCAATGTATGGTCAGCTTTTGAAGTTCAAGGAAAAATCGATCCTCACGGAATCAAATCTGCTTATGAAAGCTGGAACCCTTACAGAGGGTCTATCCCGTTGTCCAATCACGATGTGCCTCGATTGGCTCGCCGATATTCGCCAAACGGTGATCCAACAGCTGACGTGAAGGCTCGCATCAGGCTTGCTACTGCAATTCAGCTAACCCTGCCAAACAACCCATTTGTTTACAATGGTGACGAGTTTTATCAAACTGAAAAACGCGAGGCCACAAAGTGGACCATGGCTTCTGATTCTTCCAATAATATGATTTTGTGGATACAGCGCATTGCAAACATTCAACGCACACACGACGCTTTCAACAAGAATATTCAGTTTCTCACAGCTCCAATTCAGACTAATGGTGACTACAATACACCATTGTTTGTATACCTTGTTTACAACGCGAACATAACGTCTGGGGTTCTCTGTGTATTCAACGTGTCAAATACAGTGATCAATAAAGGTACAACAACAGCCCTTGACGATGGGATTGTAGGCGAAATGACATATAAATGCCAATTAACTCAGCAAGTCGCCACCCTGAGCGGATCTCAACTTGTCTCGGATGCTGATATTGAGGCGTATGGTGTAAGGCTTTACTATAACGACTATTGATTGCAATTGGGACATCGGGTTGACCGCGAAGCCACGAACCACTTGTGTATGCACTCGTGGTGAAAAACGTGACCGCACTTGGATAATTTTGTGACATTCGATTCGTTCTCAAATGCTTCGATACATATCGAGCATTCGTCATTGAGACCATATGTGGTTTTATATTTTACACGAGGTATTTTGGGGACTGTGTGATAGTATGTTAGTGACCGTTTCAGCGTTTGGCAGTACCATACAACAACTCTGCTAGTTGCTGCCAATATCATTAAAGAAGCAACCAACTCTACAGGCATATTACTATACTACTTATATTTCCGTCCCGCTACTCTTGCGCACACAGTCGACTTAGGTGGAAATGCGATTGACAATGGCAGATTCTACAAACTGCTGTGCGCCGCGCAGGAAGGAATTGTATGATCCCCAGAGCTCTAGGCGCTTGTTTTCGAAATCCATCCAAATGTACTTGAGACCTGCGTGCGACGTGAGTGTATACAAATACCGTCCATTGCGTCCAACAATACGCTGCAAATCAAGGGCAGACATATCTTCCAACGTAATATGAGCATAGTGAGCAATGGGAGGACTATACGGTGCCATAGGTGCGCTTTGTTTACTTGTGCACAAACACTACCTTTAAGTGAAAATTTTGAAAATTAATGTACAGCGCATGCCAAAATTAATTTCACACAGGGGATTGACTTCGCAGCAAAACACTGTGCGAGCAGCGCGTTTAGTCTGCAACCCTCCCTACAACGCATCCTCTGTAGAGCTGGATGTGCGATACAACAGCAAAAACAAGCTGGTGCTGTGTCATGACGCAAACAAGAAAGACTCCCTGAGCAACGATACCTTTGCAGATCTGTGCAGCTCACCAGAACCTCTCTCGGTCGTTCTAGATATGAAGGCGTGCGGAATCAACGAAGGGTACGCCATGGCGCACGACGTCATTCAGCAGCTTAAAGGAACTCACCATACGTGGCAGCTGTGCTCGTTTAATGAATATTGCGTGAAGCGCTTGCTGGAACTAGGGACGCACTGGCCCGTAGGAGTCATTACATCTGGAATCCCAATCAACTTGTTCAACCACCTGAAAATCGACTTTGTATCAACCGACTTCAATATGCTTTCAGAAGACTTGGTGCAATATTTCCATAGCAAAGGAATTTTAGTCTATGTGTGGGCGCTGGGTGTTGGAGACGCGCTCCCATTTGTAGTGGATGGAGTTATTCTTGACTACAACCAGCTACAGTAGCGTGCAGTATTGTTCATACTCAGCGGTGTGATTGCAAATCACTCTCATGAAATTGACAATGGTATACGTTGTATTCAACACTTGCCTCTGAGTTTCTACAATGGTGTCCAGCTCAGAGCTGGAGTGCTGCGCGCTCACAAGCATCGCGCACACAAATGAAAACAAAACACTCACAAAGAGTGCAGCACTAAGATATGGTGCAATTCGTGTGAATGTCGTCGTTCGGTTATTTGAAAGTAAAAAAGGCTCAGTGTCCATTATTGTTACTATTGAATGTATCAGCATGTTTAAGCTGCTTATCCCTGCCGGGGATCGAACCCGGAATCTTCCGCTTAGGAGGCGGACGCGATATCCATTTCGCCACAGGGACAATATATATACGTTGACATTTCCTTAAGCCGTTTAGCACTGTGGTACTTAAGCGATGAAGTTTATTTTTTGGACATACGCTTGAAAATCGCTGAACGAAAAATTAGTAGGGTTGACTGTGGTACACCATTTGCAATATTTATAGTCGGTTGTGTATACGTATTCATATGTACAACCATAGTACTTGCCAAATCCTACTATTTTCCGCCCCTCAATCTTCATGTTGTTGTACATAGTATCTAGCGGTGACGGCATAGTTTCTTGCTAGTAGTTTACACTATTGACTCTTCGTCCTTTAAGCCAGGAATATTTTATTTTGTCTTCACACAATATACTATGCAATTCTTTCGAAAGCTGCCACATATTCGCGTGACTCCACATGAAAAGCTTGACACCGAGTCTGTCCTCATGGAATACAACGCCAGCGACAATGTGCTCGCGTTAACTGACAGCGGGCGCAGTGCGATCCATGCAGCAATGATGGGCGCTCGCGTTCTTTCCGTATCTACTGAAATATTCAAGAATCATCTTCTCGAACTCAAGCTTGCATTGGGTGCATCGAGCTACGAAGAGTTGTGCAATGTGTTTTGCAGCGGACAGTGCTGCGACGTGACTCAATTTGAAGACCGTCTTTCAGCGGATGCTATGCGATACCTCTTACGTCACAAACCACCGTATGCGTATTGCAATGCAGTGAAATTACTGTCATGGTTTCGTGTCGACGCTCAGGCGGCACTACACAGCAGCGCGTTCCGCTGGCTGCTCATATGCGCTGAAAAAACGCGCACGCTAGCCCCACTGGCCTGGTATGCTTTTGGTATTCACCACAGACAGCTGCAGCTCATTCTTGAGCACGACTGTCGAAGTGTGATGGACTACCTCCAAAGCTGCGTCCATAACAATTCAACACTAGTCTATGTTCCAGAAATTACAAAAGAAAATCAGCACTTATTGAGCAGGTCAGTTGACACGATCCGTGTTTCAACAAGAGACCTGGAAACCGCTTTGACAGAATCGACATACTCCAAGGTGGTGCTGGGAGACATCATGGATCGCATTGACGGATTTTCACAAATCAACCTTGTAAATGCACTGGAAAGTCACGTCAAGCGCAGCGGGCGCATACTACTTCGCAGCGTATCTATGAAGCCCCCATATATCGAGCTGCTCACACAAGCTGGCTTCACCATGAAGCTCGCTCACAGCCACGCAACGCAGGTACAGAGCGACTTTGTGAACATGTACGCAAGCACTTGGATTGGCTACAAGAACTAATTTATATTCATTGGTACTGCGTTATTGTTAAATATAGCATTTTTGGTTGCTGTGCTCAAGCGGTATACTGCAACAATCTCCAGCGTTGTTGTCGGACTACTCATATACCCCCTACTAAACAATTCTCTTAGTACATTTCCTTTCAAAACGAGTATGGGTGCATTTGGAGGTTGCTTTTTTGTACGCACCGCATAAAGTTCGTTTCTCTTATTCAAGTTTTCGAGAGAAATAATATTTTGCATGTTTTCGTTATTCCTCGGAGTCGTTCGCAGCCTCTCCAAAAAGTTTTTATCAGTTTGATTAAGTTGGGCAACACCACGATTCGGACCTCTGACTATGAACTTAACATTCACATCTGCGCCGTTCCATCGCAAAACAAGTGGTCGAGTAGCCATACAGTAACAAAATAAAAATATTATACATACATTGACTTTACAGTTTTAATGCTAATTTCAGAGGTGGCAAAGTGTTTGAACTCGTCCACAAGTGCAGTTATATCGTGAAACAGGTGCTTTGTGAAAAACTTTTGGAGAATGTTGGTTGTAAGCGGCACGTCCCGTACCAGTGTGTACCACTGATCAAACTTGCCAATATAGCTTGGATAATACGCCTCAAACATTGTGCGAATCTGGTCCTTTTTTGCATAATCAAACTCCAAAAAGTAATCCACACGCCGCGTCAATGCGCTATCAAGCACGTTTAGTCGGTTTGTCGTCATGAACACTATAAAATTGCTCGATTCGACACCGTCAAGCGCATTGAGAAAGCTGCTGAACGACACGCCAGTGTTCTTGTTGTCCCTCGAGTCAAAGATGCAGTCTACGTCTTCAATGACGAGAAACGCGTTTGCTGGCAATTTGCGGAAGGCTCGGCGCAGCTGAACGTCATTGAGTTCTCGGTCAATCGTGATTGTTGCGATCCGCTTATCAAAATGACTCGCAACCGCTTTAATCAGCGTGGATTTGCCAGTTCCAGGTAAGCCGTGAAACATGTAGACTCGTGAGTGCGCAATGCACAGCTGAGTATAGCGCGCGATAACTTCAGGTGATAAAAACGCTGTGACGTCGTGAAGAACGTTTTGAAGAACACCTTTGGGCAGGTAGACGGTGTCAATGTCTCTCTTTTTCACACAGCTCGATTTTTCCCAGCAGTAGTCCAAGCGCAGCACGTCAATGTATCCAGGTGGGTTTGGGACGCTGTTAATTACATTTTCGTAGAGATTCACTGCATTCTTACAGAATTCTTGGATAGTCTCCATCGAGTCTGCACACAGCGTGACGCGAAGTGGCCTGGATATGTGGGTGCGCCAACGATGATGCGAGCTGTCAGCGTACGTCACGCTCACCTTGACCCCGTTTACGCACACCTGATCGCCCTCTGGGTGCAACTCCAGCCCGACGGACGGCTCAATGTCGTTATCTACGCAGAACGCACTGGCAATTTCGGATTCGGGGGTCATTTTTTTGGCATAATAGCTGACGCATTTTTGTAAATGAGGGGATGAATTTTCAATAAATATGCGCATAACTACAAATTACATCAGATTTCCGTTTTAAGCAATTTCGGTTGTGCCAGAATCGTTCATCATGAACCGCCTTCCAGCCGAACTCGTCGAGCGCGTTTCGTCTCTCGCCCTTACGGCGTGTGCAGTGGATTCTTTGCGTGCGACGAGCAAAACGTTTCAGACGAGCACAGACGCGGTTTTAAAAACGCTTCGGCTGCACATCGATGTCCGGGATGAGTACGTTCCGCGCGAAGAGTTTGCCAAGCTATTTTATTCCGTACGTATTGTCCATCACTTGACCAGAGCGTATTTTCCGAATGCTCGCGTTGTGAAAATTGACACGTATACATTTCCTGCACATCTGATCTTACCTCCTCAGCTCGAGGTACTCGACATTAGCAACATGAGGCTCACTTTCATGTGCATTCACCTTTCGCGTGCTGTCACTCCGTACATCGGCTTTCTGCAGGTGTTGAACGTGTCACATACTCAGGTAAGTTCCCTCGACGATTTTGCTTCCGCTGCCAACTTGCGCTCACTGATTGCATCAAATTGCCCTCATCTAATGTGCATTCGAGCAATTCAATATATGCCTGGTCTCGATTACGTCAATGTATCAGGCTGCACAGCGCTGCACTGCATCCGTTCGCTGAGCCACCTGAAGAAGCTCACGCATCTGAATTTGAATTTCTGCTCACGTATACACGACTTTAGTCCTCTATCAACTCTGACTGAATTGCGCTCCTTGGAGCTCTGTGCGGTGAATCTGCATTCGGTTGACTTTTGCACTACCCTCGCTCAGCTTGAGGATCTTGACGTAGCTCACAACTCGGACCTTGAAACATTCCGGCCATTGCACACCCTACATGTGCTTAAAACTATTGCAGTCACAAAATGCCGCAGCTCATTGTTCATGTATGAACCCTGGTACAAAAGAGCCACTTCCACTACCCTAGAATACATCCGATTTTGAAGACGCAGTACAACATCGCACACATAGTGCCATAGCATAGCACGTCGTAGCCCGGTAGCTTTGCAAGAAGGAATGCTCCAACAATCCAGCTCGCAGTAGTCTGCAGCGGCAACGAACACAACACGCCGAAGATGGATACGTACACAACCACCATCATCCAAGTGTACATCATGTCAAGGATCGTAGTAATCATGGCTTCCTATCCAATGTACATTCGCTGTTTTTAAGTGTACTTAAAAGTAACACGAATATACGTACTATGGACACTATAGACCTGGAATACAATGAACACTCAGACGAGCCGGACAGCAAGCGACGCAAATTAAGGTCAGTTTCGATCATTAATGGAATGACACTCGCGATTGTACTCGTGCTATCAGTCGTTGTAATGACTCACGCGCATCACGTTGATGCTGAGTTGCGCGCGAGTCAACGTATGGCGGATCAAAGCTTTGATTTGTTAAATCAGATTGTGCGTAATTGCACAGGCTAATTCATGCATGCAAGGAGAACAAACCCAATCATAGCTGCCCGACCATTCAGCTTCTCAGCTTCGTTTGTGAATGGCCCAGCCAGCTTGCCGCTCTCAACCTGAAGCTTTTCATTTGGAAGAATTGACGTAATGGCGGTGCCCAGCACGACGAGTGCAATAATTGTCGTGACGGCTAGAGCATCCTGTGGAATAATTTCAAAGCCGCCCATTGGGTTTGCGCTCACAAGCTGGTCTTTGATTGGCTTTCCAGTCAGTGCATCGGTGACCGATCCCCATACAAAGCCTTGCATTGCTGCTCGGCCATTCACAGTCTCTGCAAACTCCAGAAAACCTGGCGGCTTGTAAGACTCTGCATTGGCGTTCGCGCTCGCCATGACACGCATAGCAGTGCGCTTTGGGGTTTTGCGACGAAGTCCAGCATTGCGGGGGATCGCAGAGCGAGCAAGCATTACAGCCATTGTACTTCATTAGCGTGGGTCTTCCTTAAATGTTTATCAATCATATGAAGCACATTACAGCAGGTTCAATGCGTTTAACATATGCGCTCATATTCATACTATTCCTCATGTGTGTAATGATGCTTGCAAATTTCAGTGAGTAATGTAATGCTTGCGCTGAAGCGAGGTGTACCTCATAATTTCAACAACGTGGTGCTATACAAGAATAGTATTGGCCGCAAAGCAAAAGACCAGTATCCTCTGAGCGCATATGGCCAGCTCCAAAAATATGTACTTCTCGACGGACAAATTACATACAGCGCGCTCGACTTGCATAGTCCACGCGATCCATGGATAACAAAGGGTCTCACTGAGCGATCCATTGCTCCCCTGGCAAACTTTTCCAACACTGGCGTCTACGAGCATGGATCGAAGCTCTATACAACCTTTGAAACAAAGCCAATGCTGCAGATTGATCCCGAACAGCTGAAGGTTGACGACGAGTGCATCTTTGGTAACGATTGGTGCCGCTTTGCCAGCGGTCACTGCCAGATGGACGAACATGGCAACATGTGGACATTCGCCAACATTGGGAGCACACTGCACGTCATGTGTATTGACAAGGAGGGCACCGCGCGCACCAAGCACTCGATAGACTTGGGCCAATCCGTATACTGTCACAGCTTTTTGCTGACAGATTCTTGGCTGATTTTCCCAACGTTTCCGTGCACCATTGACATTACGCGATTACTCTTGGGGCGGCGATCGGTTGTCGAATCTGTCCAGTTTGACTACGCAAATAGCTGTGTGCAGCTGCTCATGATTCACCGCACCTCTGGAAAAAGCGTCGTCAAGCATTTGCACTCTATAACTTCTCCAGCTTTTCACATTGAAGGAGACGACGCTGCGATTTATCTCTTTGCAACCAACGAGCAGTTTTCGTTTGACGACATTACATCAGCGGCGCAATACACCAGCAGTTGTGTACGCTACGATTTCGCTCAGGAAACGTTCACAACGCTCCCCATACAAGGGGACATGCCAGCGTACGACGCAAAATCCCGCACACTTGCTTATGCTTCATCGTCAGGATTGGTTTTTGTTCGTGAAGAACATAGCAAAGTGGTGGACATTGGTTGCCCAACTGACGAGCCACAGCTTGTGCGCAGCGATTCAGACAAACTGTACGCGATTCAAGTGAGCCATCCAGTGGATGGTGGAACTGATCTCCACGTGATTGACGCGTTGACTGGAGTTGCAGATAGCGTCTATACCATGGATCACAGTACCCCTCAGGGAGTGCACGGATTTGTTAGCTACGCGCTGCGCCAGAAATCCTGATACACTGTGCCATTTCGCAAGTAGTAGTAGAACCGCTGCTTGTTACGTATGGTACTATTTGTGATTTCAGCGTATTTATCTCGAAGACTCGTCACCGTATTGCGGCCGTCTGACGCAAAAAGGTGCACGGCGCCACTTCCGTCTACCCATCTATATAGCGACCCTTGAAGTCGAGCCATGCGAAGTCCTTCACTCTGAAAATTTTGATTGACATTGTTTCGCTCCATTGTATTCGTGAAAGCCATACATAGCGCTATACAATCAGACGATTCAATAAAATAATAATAATAATAATGCAAAAAGGAGCAATACAAAATCTCATTACCACTGCAGATCAAAATGGCAATGGTATTGCAAATGGAACGAAACTTACTAGCCTGTTGACAAATCTTGGCGTGACCCCTAAAGACCTAATTGACATCGGATTGAATCCAACCAATACGAACGATGTTAATAGTATCATAGCGAGCTTGCGGAAATTCAAAAATTTGAAAATTGGATCGCGAAGGCTTGTTGATACCATTAACCCTAAAACTATTCTTGGCCACAACGTAGTTAGAAAGTCCATTCGGTCAAGCACAACTAGAACTGCGGCTCAGATACGCTACCCGTGGCTTTTAGTTGACTCGAGTCAATATGTTCCAGTTGTCGTTTCAACAATGGTACCTGGATTTTCAGAAAACCGATGGAGCATTGATTGGGTTAGAAATTCACAACCAGAAGCGTTCCCGCTTTCTCAAATTACTTCATTTGGTGTATCAACAAACAATAGCGTTAAAAGTCAGACTGTGGGTAAGGTGTGCAGTGCGCGTATTCCAGGTTTATCCAGTAGATGTTCTCGAACTTGGATGTCAAAGAGTATTCGAGATAGATATGCATATATTTACAACAGTGCAAACCGAACTTTTGATACATACAAAAACGGTGTGAGCGGACTCAGTGTAGATCAGCTTGCAAAAATTATAGTTAGAATAGGCAAAACAAACTCCACAAACCGTACAAAAGCCAGAGCTGATTTCATTGAATTGAAGAGAAACGGAGACTATGGCGAGATATATACCCTCTATTACTTGAATTTGTATGAAACCACAAATATCTTGAAACCTGGTGACTTGTCACTAGCCTATGATATTGTCCAGTCTGGCGGAGTAATTCCACCGTCTGTGGACGCAACACTAGGAAATAATTTCTATTTCAACAAAGGTTGCTTTTGGAGTACGGATAGACCAGCAATTTTTCTATGCATACTGGAAGATGTTCCCTTTGTCAGAACAACAGGTCGAACATATCATTACAACTTGGGCAGCCCGAAAACCGATCTGCTCACTTTTTTGAGCGGAAGTGATCTCAAGACTGTTATGCCGCACGAAACAGCTGACACAATTTCCCAATCAAAGTATGATACTGCATGTGACATTGTACAGGGCGTGATCAACGACAGATATCTGAACAACCCCGTGTGGTTTTACAAACTTTGTGTTATCGACAGCGCACATGATTTTGGTCACGATAGTCAAAGAGCGAAAACTGCGCTCACATTTCAACAAAGAGAAATGATTAAAAATGTACTGATTGCAATTGGTTCTAGAAGATCTCCGCTATTTGATTGGGGGGGGTTTGTCAATTCCGTATGGGCAGCAAGTTCTATAGAATATGTTATTGGAAAATTAATAAATAGATTATCAACACAAACAACGAAAGATGAAGAAATTTTTCGCCAGGATCCAAACAATGGACAATATACAAGCTCGCTGCATTATGCACTCACTCAATTGGATATGTGCATAATGTGGGATAGTGGTTCTTCACCGCCTGGTTTGTTGGCCTTCTTGGTAGCTTTGGCTGCTGCAAAATTTCTGGATCCTGCAGCATAATATTTTAATATTTTAATAGTTTATTAGTGTATCCATGGCAAATAATGCGAACAATCTCAAAATAAATAATCGAACGATAAATATCAATAATATCAACTACAATACAAATAGGCGATATCACGGCAAAATTACGGAAAACGACGTAAACTTTACGAATGAATACAACAGAGCTATTACGGGGCGTAAGTTGGTCCCAAAAGTCGCGACACATAAGCGAAACGAGTTGTTCTTGTACTTTAAATTTTTAACTGTTGTTAGAGCGTATCAACTCGATCCTGTCGTTATGTTACAATCTTCTGATCCATTTGTAACTAATTGTAAGGCTGCTTTTCGAAACTACGGTGCTTTCAATATTCAAAAGACGTTGAATAAGCTCACGTCACCTGTCTCTAGACCTGTCCAAGAACAACAAAATATTGGTAAATATAGGAATAATGCCTCAGTAAAAGTGGGGGGGAAAAGAGGAAGAGGTTAATGATTATTTTCTTAATCTCCATGCTCTCCTTCTATAACTGCATGTTACGCAGTTTACGTTCCCACGCGCAGCACCATCGCATTCCCTTTGATTTATCCCCTAGTGCGCTGCAGCACTTGAAAGTGTCCAACTGCTCATTTTGCACTTCGCAGAGTCCCCAAGCAGGTCGTTCGTACCAAAGCGTTGGACTCCGCACATTTTCACGTGGGTTTATGGACTATAACGTGTTTCCTCTGTGCACACTGTGCTACAAAACGCGATATGGCATGTCGCATCAGCAGTACACCACACACGCTGCTGCAATACTGCGTCACATTTCTTCAGGCAAGTGCAAGGTGTATAGACGCAAGGGCTGTCCAAATTACAAGCATTGCATTCCACTGGAGTCTCAATGCCGCCTTTGCGGAACTGGGGAAAATCTCACCGTGGATCGCATAAACTCTAGAAAGTGCTACACGAACGACAACGTGCAGCTCCTGTGTTACGCCTGCAACAGAATGAAATCCAATCTTCCCCTGAGTATTTTTGTGCATCACATGAAAAATATTGCACTCATGTAATACACGATGGCCAAAGTGATTCCGACGCCGCGGAATTTTATGAACGCCTCTTCGGGCGAAATTCGATCTTTCATTTTGTACATAGCGCTGATGGTATGTGCCATAGTATTTTTGCCTACGTATAGCGCAAGCTTGGTGAATGACATTGTACAAGGCATTGGTTCAGCACTTTTGACACTCTTGCCAATTCCAGGAATCAAGAATGACAGTGACGGACAGACGCTGCTAGGATCGATATTCACATGGCTTCTCATTGGTTGGTTTTTGGCAAAGTGGTTCTTCAGAAAGTTGGATTGGTATGACTCTGAGTTGTACATTGGTTCCGCAATTGTGGCAATCTTGTTTGCAGCCGGTGCCGGCGCGTCGGTCGCCATCAAGCAAAAAAACGAACAATCAAGCGACGCTTAAAGGAAACAACACATATTAGACAAACCAATATCGCATATGGACTCTCGTCGTACGCGCTGCATTGACAAGATTATGGCTACCAAGGATGCATTCTGCTTTGAGAATACAATGTACTCTCAACTGGCCAACGCATTTGCAGACGCACATGATACCTCATTAGAAGTGGCTTGTAAGCAGTACGATTGGCTCTTGCACCCGCTTGACGACGCATACAAGCTTGACGCAATCGCAATGTATCACGTCACGCAGCGCATTCTGGAAGACACGCCAATCGAGACTCTCGAGGACATGCGTGAAATTATGGAATACAACGCATACGCTGAATATCCCGATTCATTTTAATAATAATAAATTGTATTCACTTAGAGGCGGGGCGCTCAACGTGTAGAATGAACGATCAGCTTGTAACGTCTATATTTGAGATTCACGGATATCACCTGCCCAATCCCCGCGCTGCTGGTGTAAAAACGTCTCTGGACAGTCTATTGAGGGCTTGTGATATGAAAACGAGTGGAATCGACAACAGCGAACGCTGGGCGCGCGCGGTGCACCATTGCGTTCCAAGTCAGCATCAGCTTGCAAATCCAGCCCATTATCACTCATTTCACGTGTTGCGCTTCTGGCAATTTCCCAAGTTTTGGAAGTATTACTTCATGTGGATATTCGCTGTGTTTCACAATTATTACGTCCAAAGTCTGCTGGCAGTGTGCCTCATGTACTACGTCCACGTATGGTCTTTTCAGCTATACGTACAGCCCATAGAGTTCATCGGAGCTCCCCTGTCATGTGCCAAGATTCCCGTCCAATGGCACTGTGCACTTCTCAAAACCCTTCAGGATTACACCTTTTCAGGGATCAATGACCTCTTCAAACTCGCACTTACATTGGTCACGCAATTGTTCATTCGTGTGCTGGCGCGCGCTACATTTCCTAGTTCGACTACTTAAATTACTTTCACTTAAAGGACGCAAACGCTCTAGAGAAAGGCATACAGACAATATGAAGTACTACATCACCGATCTGTGCACTGGATTGTCTCATATGAGGCCATTTGTAATCACGACACGCACTCACTGCGAGGTGCGTGGCCAGCTGCTGCGTGACATTGACTTTTCAATGAAGACCGTCCCAAGCGAACACCTGCAGCTTTTGCGGCTCAAGCTCGCTTCAGACTCTGAAAGCTTTGTTGTGAGCTATCTTGTTGACCCATTCAACAAGACGCAGCGCTTTGACTTTGGCAAAAATGTGCTCGAGCTCACGTTTATGTATGCGGAGTCCATGGTGTGCTGTCCAAGCTTTCGTATCTTTCGCAATAAAGGTCACGACATGTAAACCTCAACGGATTTAAAAGAATGCGGATATTACCATATTACGACATGCCTCCAAAATCTACTGACAAACTTACTGATTCCGAGAAGAAAAAAGTGAAGCAAGCAAACAAAGCGAAAGCAAATCCAGGGAAATCAGATGAAAAAGCAAAGTCAAACCTGAAACGGCGTATCGCGCGAGGACAGATCGTCGACCCTACAATTGAGAGTGACAAAAAGAAATCCGACCCTACAATTGAGAGCGATCAAGTAATTGCTGTGCCAAAACCCAAGAAAACTGACACCGAGAAGGCGGAACGACAAAAGATGAAGTTGCTCGCACTTGAAAAAGAGATCCAGGAGAGGCAGAGTCAAGCGCAAAAAGAACGGGTTCGTAAATTGTGCGAATCACAGACCCCATCCGATAGCACCGCTGAGTCAGACGAATAATGCATTGTTCGCCACAATGGCGGCGATGTGTAAACTCACGCCGTATTTACAGCCACGTCATTCAGTGTAACGGCCACATCAGGAGTCTCTATGTATAACAAAAATGAGCTAAACGTATTATCTCCTTGATCAGCAATCGGTACCGTGTATTGTGCTGGGACAGTGGCAATCACTATTGATTCAGTGACAAAACTTGGCTCCGTATCTGGGTGCGGAAGCTTTTCAAACTTAAAGTAGATTTCCGCTGATGTTTCTGCTACACCTGTAAACGTAATGGACCCCCCGTTTTGGAAAGTAAATGGAAACAATGATGTGTCCTCATTGGCAAACCCTGCCCACGAATCTGCACCCGAGGGCATGGTATACCTATTTGCAACTGCAAGGGCTCCTCCAAATGCGCCAGAAAATACGACACCATTGACTGGCTCTGGTGGCTCAGGCGTTGTGTCTACATATGTAATGCCCTCAAAGCCCCCCATATAGTCGTGATAGAGACACTTGTAAGAAAAGTCCTGATCAAACGGATGGGTCACTTCCAATACGAGATCTCCATAGCGGCCAGTGATACCACCAACAGTTACCTCTGTTCCTCCAGAGAGCGTTACACCTGTGGGTGCGTTCTCGAGGTACATAGGGTGCGCTGCTGGAACACCTTTGAGATTGTACAATCCAAGTGATACTTGTAATCCAGGTGTGCCATCAAACGTATAATTCCCATCTGATACACCAACGCTAATGTCTATTGCTATGCGCTCTCTTTGCACAGTTACACTACCCACGTGCATTGAGTAGTTTGCAAGCTTGTAAATTTCATTGCCAGCAAATTTGCCACCAATCGCAATATTCATCAGCGGAATCAGAAACTTTGGACCTGTGTAATCAATGGGAAATGCGTCCTTATAGTTGGCGTCTGCTGTTGAGCTGTAAGGATACCAAAATTCGTCCTTGGAGACGTTGTTTTCAGGGACGAAGAGTGCACTGAGGACTCCGTCAATGTACATTTCCACCTTGTTTCGATGTTTTTGTGAATGTGGATAGCGCGTGATTTTACAGCTCCATGTGTGCTCAACAGCAGTCCCGTTGTCGTTGAATAGTCGCAAAGAATGCAGCAGTTCACCGTCATATATTGCGTGCTGGTACGACGTGGAGCCGCGATCGTCTACGTTGTAATGGAGCGTCTGGTGGTACTTTTCGATGTTTCCGTCATACTGCGGAACCCACTCCATAACATCATACTCCGCGCACGACGACCACTCAATTTTGTCATTAAATATACTTTCTCCCATTATCCATAGGGCTGGCCATAACGGCTCGTACGTATTATTATCTGGGTCGTATGCTCCTTCTGGCAACCTTACATTATGAAACGTGAGTGTGAGCTCCTCGTTGTCCATAATCTTGAAAAAGTCGTGCGCCTTTGTTCGTTGTTCATCTTCACTGGCAAAACCACCTGTTGTTGGGCTATTTTTGGTGCCATCAGGATTGATTCCAGCAAGCATTCGCGTCGACTTTACATTGTTATTACCAACTCCAACATTTCCTTTTTGTTCAACTGTAGCATTAAGTGTCACAGCTGTACCATCCCATTGTGCATACTCTCCAGACGCACCATTCACGTCTGAGAATGTGGTTCCGTAAGGTTGATACATTTGGAATTCATTATTTCCCCAGCCGCTACCTCCAACATTGTGAAACCAATAGTCTTCATCAAGTGTTTTCACCAGCTTTGCTTTGTTTGCGCTCACGAGAACGTCTATGATATTTGTTGCGCGACTTGAAGATCCACTTAGTATTTGACTTCGAATGCTCATTAATATATACTAATATTATTACACCCATGATAGTGGAGCGCCTTGCAGTTCAGATTGCATTTCACAAAGCCCGGAACGAATACAAAGGGTGGCACAGAATGCACAGATACAGGCTCAACACGAGCAGATGGGCAATGAAGAACGACATAGACCTTGCGTTCAGAAAAATACACCTTTCCAAATCTCAGTATAAAACGCACACACCTCAACCCCAACCCGTGCGTCACGGAATTCCGCTTCACGACATCTTACAATGCAAAAGAGACATGTAAATGGTTAAGGCGAATATTTTCATGATCAGTATGGCTTCGTTGTGGCACACGTACTGCAGGCCGGGTGTGTCGCGGATTCACGGCGTGGGCTTATTTGCAGTGCAGCCAATCAAGAAGGGGGCGATACTCATGCCAGCACGTGGACTTCAGGGGTCGTGGAAAACTGTCGAATGGGCCTATGAAAACTCAGTGGAACCAGGTGTCATAAAAATGATGCAGGATTACATTTGCAGCAAAGACTATTGCTCTAAAGACTATCTATTTGTTCCCAGCAGTCCAATTACCGCATTTGAGCCCCAAATGCTCATGAACCATTCGCTCGATCCCAATGTCAGGGTGAATGAAAGGTGGCAGATTGAAGCTACGTGTGACATTCGCACTGGTGACGAACTCACTGAAAATTACATTGACATCTGCGGACATTCGCACATGCTAAACAATTGAAGTTAGCCTTCATGCCCACGCGGGAGCTTCTTGCGTCCCAAGAGTTCGTCAATGTCGTCAAGTTCCGTGTCAGGATACTTCAGAGAGTCCACTTTTTCTTGCGGGTATCCGTCCGCTAAACACGCCGATTTAAGCTCCTCAATGGGAGATCGCCGATTCTTGTATTTTGCCCGCAGAGTAATAAGGTTTGCATAGTCCTTTTCACTGCGGCCATAATGGAAAGACCCAATCGCTGGACGCCACATAGCGTTTGCGTTTTACTTAAGACGCATTGCAGCCTTTAAGTGAAATTAATAAATACTCACTGTGTATGAGAATTCATATTATTGGGGCGGGGCCAACTGGCATTTCGCTCGCGTGGGCATTGTCACACTCTCAATTATACGAGCCCATTTTGTACGACAAGCACGCGCTGATTGGCGGATCGTGGCGTGAACCAAGCGCAACTCAGAGAAATCTGCACTCGCACCGGCTTGTTTTCAAAGGGGCTTATGTAAACTTTGAGGATCTCCTCAGCCAAATGGGCCTCAATTTTGACAAGTACTTCAAGCCCACTGCGAAAAGCGCCTCGTTCAGGTTTCTCGCCAAACGCCTCAAAGTGTACGACTTTCTTGCAATAGGCCTTTTGTACGCTCGCACAATGATCACGTCGTCCTCTGCAACGGTAGACGAATCTCTCCAGTCATTGCGAGTCTCACCAGAGTGTCTCCAGGTGCACAATACGCTCTGTTACGCAATCGACGGAGTGCCGAGTGCCACAATGACAATCAACGAATACGCGCGCAGTATCGACAAAACCCTGCTGTATACCCCGCATGATCAGCGAGTGTCAGGGCACGTTATGTGCAAAGATATGGAGGCAGCACTCCGCGCGCGCGGCGTTCAAGAGCATTACAACACCGAACTCATAAAAGCTAATTTGGACGCTCAACTATTCACCTTGACGTCACCACAAGGCACCTTTGAGCTCAGTGCACGCGACGACGTCGTTATTTTAGCACTTGACGCCAAGCCGCTCCAGGGGCTGATCGGAGGTCAAGTGTGCATACCTGAGGACGGCATGTATGGTTCATTGAGTCTCGTCTTTTCATTTGATGAAATAGTCAACTTTAGCGAAGACGACTTTTACCACATTGCGCATGACACCCCTTGGCATTTGTTGTGCAGCAAGCTGGCGGGCAATACAGAGCTCAATGTGGTAATTTGCGACGCTGTGACTCCAAGTCCTATTAGTCGGAAAACCTCTGTGCAATCTGGAGAAATCCCGCTTGTCCAAGAAGTGTGGCGCCAGCTGACTACGATGAAAAAGCTTCCAAAATACAACAAGTCAGCCGTGTGCTGGGGAGCATCGTGGAACACTACGAAGCAGCTATGGGAGCACTCACAGAGCGCCAACGTGATTACCAAAAGCGGCACCGTGGACTTTGCCGTAGCACCAAATGTATTCGCATGTGGCATGCTGAGCGCACGAAGCACCCCATTTGCCAGCATCGAGGCGGCTGTGGAGGTGTCACGGCTCCTGATTCGCGACCACTTTCAAGACGCTTCACACTGCGCCAAACTGAAACATCACGTGCACGTATCGCATTTGATTGTTGCTTTGGTGTGTACTTTAGTTGCGGTATATGTTTACAAGCGTCGCAATAAATAATATATTCATTCTCATTGTATGGAATTGATTCGCAGCTATATATTAAATCCAAACGCAGACCACGACGCAACAGTGCAGCTGTACGAGTCTCCAAATGTGAGTGACGTTGTTGGGATAAAGTATCAGCCAGACGTCCTGATACTTGGTGCGGGGCCGGGCGGGCTCAGTGCGGCTCATAAGCTCACGTTGCGAGGGAAATCGGTGCGCATTCTTGAAAAAAGTGAGCACACCTTGGCTGAATATAAAGATTCGAATTATGACGATACTCGTTTGTGGCAGAACGCAATGGGAGATGCGCGGTTTAGTGAATCATTTGCAAGCTCTGACGGGGATACAGTTTGGAAGGGCAGTGGCAACGGGGGCGGAACGCTCCACTTTGGCTTGCAGTACATTGACACTGAATCTCTGATTCAAAGCAGCGAACTCGACCCCGCGATTTTTGCAGAACTACAGTCACTCACACAGCCACAAAAGTACGACTATACACACCCTGCATTCAATCCCAATCTGGCAAATCTGCGCACCAGCTTGGAAGAGTCTAGCGATTTCACTACCCATAACAACAAGGTGTACTGCACAAACCTCGAGACCCACAGCAGGCTTTTATACGGCGACGTGTATTCCAGCAATGTTACCCACGGCGTTCACATTGACAAACTCACGATGGACAATCAAGCGGTGCGTTATGCCAGGGACTCGCAAGGTAAGCGGCACTACGCAGGGTCATACGTACTAGCGGGCGGTGCAATCACAAATCCACACATTTTACAAAATAGCGGAATAGCAACTCCTGACACATCCATGTATGATCATTTGGGATTCACCGTTGTGTACGGGAAACTAGTGCAGCAACCTGTGTACTCTCAAGTGTATGATCCAGATCACTTGGTGACGCTCAACATAGACACTCTCCAGAAAATACACAACACTACAGGCAGATACGTGTACAAAGCGGAAGGCACTAACATTCCTGCTGTAGACACGAACAAGGTTTGGGATTTCACAAATTTCACGACGCAGCACATTGGCGGTACAGCTAAGATAACCCAATGGACAAGTACACAAACCCTTGTGTACCCACCCACACACAGTAGCTTACGGTGGAATTCAAACAAGGGCAAGTTTCCTCTCATTGGAGATTTTGAAGGGTCCATCAGATGGGGATCTCTACCCAATGAATTACAAACTGACGCACTGGCACAGTCTCTTGGGGTTCCTGTGATTAGTACAGGGGAAATACAAGGATACGAGTACATTCCTCAAGACTTGGGACTAGACAATGACAACATTGTTGGTCACCTTCAAACTCGTGCAGCAGATCTGTCATGGCAGACGTACTACTCGCTCAGTCCGGGTCAAAGTACAGCATTGGTGCTCACTCACGCGCAAAGTGCAGTGCTGAACAAAACAGGCTCCGTGGCTGGGGTTGACGTCGACTTTAACCGCGCCACTGGGGATCTGGACGTCGCTGCATCTCAGCTTCTAGACGCATACAGTGCGAATGAAAACATCCTTACAGGCTTGGGATACACTCGCCTCAGCCCAAGTCCCGGACTGGTGTCCACTATCAACGCAGCTTTTGTAAAGACTGCAATGAACTCCATTTACCATTACCACGGCAGTTGCTCATCTCTTGTTGATGGTGAAAATAAAGTCAATGGGGTTTCAAATTTGTACATAGGGGACGCTTCTACGCTCAAGAAGCCTTGGGGAGGCTCCACAAGCGTACCGGCAGCAGTGCAGGGTCTCATTGCTGGCAGCTACGCTTCAACAAGCTCCTCGATGTAGTCCATCTCATCTGGAGTAAGATCAGCGCACCCTTCTTCCCACACGCGAACGCACTTCTCAGAAGCATCGCACCACGTATATCCTGCACACGTGACGCAGTGGTGCACACTTTCAATGCAGTTGTTCACACCCATTGCACGGGCGCAATACGCCGTCCCAACAACGGCAAACAGAGTCACACATTGCAGGAGATGTTTCGTACGGAGCTGGACCATTTAGTACTATACCACATAATTTCTTAAACTACACGTATTTATTCGGCTGATTCCGGAACAGGCTCAGGTGCAGGCTCAGGTGCAGGCTCAGGTGCAGGCTCAGGGGCCGGCATTGGCGCCTTGGACTTGCGCGACTTCCACTTGGGGGCGCTCAGCTTGGGCATTGCGCACATGTCCTTGGTCACGCGGTAAAACAGCTTGCTGCGGCGTTTGAGCAGCTTGGTGTACTCGCCCACTTTGAGGTCCACGTACGCCCTGAACGCGTCGACGTCGTCGTCCAGGCAAGCAGTCTCCTTGAAGTCAATCACATCAAATCGTGACAAATCAATGGCACCTTCGGACTCTTTGACGCGCTCGAGCCAAATCTTGGCCACCTTGACGGGGGACACTTCGCCGTTGGTGTAAATGTCCTCTTCAATCAGCTCGGGGTAGTTTGCAAGGAACACGTTGTGGTTGAAGCCATTGCGCACCAGCCCTTGCGACGCGCCAAATGCAATGTATGCGATTGCTGCTTTGGTTTCGTCAATGGACCCGTCTTCGGCTTTGAACGCATCCTGCACCGCGGCGTAGGTGGCGACGTATTTCACGCCGTCAAAAAAGTCGGTTACTGGGCGCACACCGGAGAGCACCTCTGCGCGGCCGCCAGACTCGTAGTGCATCTTGCCAATGGCAGGAACGAACTCCTCCCACGCCATTTGCTGAGTGTTAGACGATAGTGTGCCAAGCACAAGGTCGTCGTATGACGCAATGTACTTCACATAGTCCAGCTCCTTTGGTTCGCTGCCCACTTCCACGTAGTGCATGGCAGCCTTTTGGAGGGCGCTAAGCTCGTCACGCTTGCCATACAAGCCCATTATTTCAGATTCGTACGCCATGAGGTAGGCATATGCGTCGAACCCGGAGCGCGCCATAGGGGGCACAGACTCGCCGGTTTCGTTTGTGGGGTCAGCCAAGTGACCCTTCATGCGCTCAATGAAGAGCTTTGTGAATTTGCTGGGTTCAAACGCACCCACTTTGCGCTTGGACTTGCGCCAGATGTCCGCCTTCTTGTCAGACAGGACCTCAGGGTTGGACGCAGCAGCCATAACGGGATCAAACGTAGCCACGCGCCCCTGGGATTCTGCAAAGTTGGTCATGAAACGCGCCGCAAGCGCCTGGTCGGTTCCGCAAAATCGAATCACGTCGTCATATGAAGCTATAAATCGAAGCTCTTCGCTCGCCATCTTTCTTGTACCCTAACGCGAGATATTTTTATTGATGTACCACTCAACAGTTTCCATGAAACCTGCGTCAAACTCTACAGTCTCTTTCCACCCCAGATCTTTGAGCTTTTTGCAGTTGATTGCATAACGAAAGTCATTAAACGGCCGGTCTTCCACATAGACGCAGTGATCGCTCGGATCTTCACCAGGTTTGATCTGTTTGCACAGCATTGCATGAATCTCCTTCACGCTGTACTCGTTTTCGGTGCCAATGTTGTACACTTCGCTTATTTTCCCATGGTGCCATATGGTGTCAACTGCGGTTGCCACATCTTTTGCGTGAATAAAGTTGCGACGTGTGTCGCCCTGCCCGTGAACGGTGCACTTTTCGTTGTTCAGCAAGTGCTGAATAAACTTTGGAATGAGCTTTTCCGGATATTGGTTTGGACCGTACACGTTGTTTGCGCGGGTAATCTTGATCGGCAGGTTGAAGCTGGTGTGATACGCATTGCACAGAAACTCTGCAGCAGCTTTTGTGGCGGCGTAGGGGTTTGTGGGATTTAGAAGGGACTTTTCACAACAGCCGTTGTGTTCAAGGTCCACCTCGCCGTACACTTCGTCCGTGCTAATGTGAATAAACTGCTCAAGCTTGCTGTATTCCCGTGCACATTCAAGCAACGTGTGTGTGCCTAGCACGTTGTCGCGCGTAAACTGAATGCTGTTTCCAAAGCTGTTGTCCACGTGAGTTTGTGCAGCAAAGTGGATCACAACGGAAATCGAATGTTTGCTTAGCAGGCGGGTCACAAGCGCTGCGTCGGTGATGTTTCCGTAGACAAAGGTGTAGTTCTTGTAATTCTTCACATTGTCTTCGTGCGCACAATAGTCCAGCTTATCAATGTTGACAAAGTGGTGTTCAGGGTACTTCTCTAGAAAGTAATTGAGACAGTTTGAACCAATAAATCCACACCCACCAGTTACGAGAACCTGCATACAGTACAAAGGCTCTTCGTAATAATTGGTGAAAAATTACGCACAGTAAATGTATGGAGCAACAAGTCCACGATGCGTACATGGAGGTATTAGGGCGGAGGGCTGACCCCGACGGACTGAAGACGTACACTGAACGATTGAGGAAGGGAAAAAGCGTTCAGTGGCTGAAACGAGTACTGCAGCGGTCTGGAGAGAAAAAAAAAACAGGGGTGCCCCACAGTGGTACACGTGTAACAGCCAAATTCCGAAGTGAGATGAAGATCAACGTAATCATCCTAGAAGATACGCTACGAACGCATACACTTAAATGTATTGACAATGTGAAGCTGTATTGTAGTGGTGTATTGAACAAAATAATAGTAGCATCGGAATTAAATCATAGTATTCCAAATGTTGATACAGTTGTCGTTCGAAGTCTTGCAAATATCGAATCGTGGTACAGCAAGTTTAAAGAAGGCGATAATTTGATAGTGTATTCTTCAATCCGATTGAATGCAGTAGTAACTATTGATACACTCACAGCGCTACATGAAGGAAGTATATTGTATCCAGATACACTATATTCACTTTCGCAAGGATATGCAAAATATACTAGATATGAACCATTTACAATCACGACAAACCCCGCTGCGTTATTTGTATTCAAACACCAACACACTACACTAACTTCGTTTCAAAAAATCCACGAAGTCCGAACCATGACCTTTCCATACATACAAATTATAGAAGAATCTACGTCTTTTTACAGAATATGCCGGAAACAAAAATGTGCAACGAATTATACATTTGAAAAAGATAGAGTTGTACTAGTATTGGACGCAAGTACCCCAACTCCAGATCAAGACTCAGGTTCTAATGGAATTTTCAATATGATGAGAGCGTTCAAAGAAGCAAGTTGTGATGTTGTATTCTGCGGGTGGGATAACACAACATATTTCCCGTACTACACTGATAAACTAGGTGCATTAGGAATATATTCTCATTTTCGAGACGACTGCGATACGTTACGTCCTTCACAGGTTGATTTGCACCAAATTTGCGAACGTGCATGTTTGATTGTTATGTGTAGATTAAACAGTGTAGAAACATGTTTACCATATTTTAACGAGTTTTCCAACAAGGTTTTGTTTCATACGCTTGATCTTCATTTTGTGAGATTGAATAGGGAGGCAACTTTACAGCACCGGATCATAGATTCTCAAATTGAATCCAAAGAACTGATGTACATAAAAAAAGCAAAGTTCGCAAGTGTAATCAATACATATGAAAAATCAATGTTATCACAAAAACATATCGAACAAAATATAGTGCTGATTCCTATCAACATTGAGATTCCAAAAAAAATAATGTACAAAGCAAATAAGCGAGAGGGTATCATTTTTGTTGGTGGGTTTTCACATACTCCAAATGTTGATGCTCTGGAGTTTCTTATCTCTACGGATGTACCATTACCAGTCCACATCGTCGGTTCAAAACTTCCGACTGCCCTACAAAGAAAATTGCCCAAGAACTATCAATACCACGGTTTTTTACCTGAAACTGACTTGAGGTCATTAATGCACCGCGTTCGATTGAACATAGTTCCTTTAAGATATGGCGCAGGAAGTAAAGGAAAGATTGCCCACGCACTTGCTAATTGCCTGCCAACTCTTTCCACACCGATTGGTGTTGAAGGAATGTCCATTCCCGATGATTCAATATTTGTTTCACGCGAAGAGTCGTTTCAAAAGCACATATTAGTTACATATGAGAATTTTGATTTGTGTGATAGTGTTGCCAACAAGGGATATGAATTTGCCAAACAGCACTTTTCTTACGAAAATCAAAAAAAAGTAATTGAACGAGATGTATTACCCTACTGTTGAATAGAGCGCATATCCATGATTTTTACATTCAAATGCATCAGAACTGCAGTAAACAATTTCTCATACTGTATACATTTGATTCGCGTACTTATGACTTCGCTGGAAGCAGTCTTATAACTTTCATGTTTGTTCAACCATTCGTGAGTCTTCTGTTCAAGCATCTTACTTTCAATTTTTTTGAAATTATGGAAAGGCATTGAAAAATTTATGTTGTCAAGTACATGCGCTTTTAATAAGACAAAGTTTGTTCTAATCCACTGGCTGATATCGATGTTATCCAACTTTTCTCCAAAAGAGTCCAATAAACCACATACTTCATAGTCTGATTTCATAAAAATTTCATAATGTTGTCGTGTAAACATTTGAATGTGTTCGTTTGGTTTGTTCATTAGTGCTGATGTTGCTAATATACAACTATCACACACAATGCTGTGTGTTTTAATGTATGCTAAACCCGTGTTTAAACAGGTAAACTCATGCAAAGTATCACACGAACCGATTACATGTACTTTGCCTTCAATAATCTTATTATAATCACAAGGAAGTCTATTGTCAACAATCACTAGAGTGAAGCTATCAGATAAGCGGTGAATAATGTTAATGAAATCAGTCGCACAAAATGGGTATGTCATTCCACTGCATGCTAATATTCCAACAATATGCATACGTAAATTGACATAATTGTTTTTAAAATATAACGTGCAATGCCACCACACGTTGCTCTCCAAAATGACTCCATAGTACCTTCTCCTCGCTGAACAAGGTCGGATAACTGTGTAACTTCTACCTTGTTTACGTAACTTAACAAACTCTGGATACGGTATGTGGTTAGCATTCCCACACCAGGTGGAGGAACCTCAATACCCGCTTGATTAAAATTCTTTGAAAACACTCTGATTTCAAGAGTGCTATCAGGACCTCCATGAAAAACAAGATTAATAAACGTATTTGATATCCATCAGCTGTAGTATAACGCGTGTAGAAAAAATATGAAAAATGTTATCAAAAAATATGAAGAACATTCTTATTGTTGGATGTGGGCTTTCAGGTGCGGTTTTAGGTGAACAATTTGCAACAAATGGATTTAACGTAACAATTATTGAAAAACGCGACCATATCGGAGGTAACTGTTATGATTTTTACAATAAGGACGGTATACTAATGAACAAATATGGTGCACATCTGTTTCATACAAACAACGACCACGTATGGATGTACGTAAAAAAGTTTTCAGAGTGGATTGAGTGGGAACATCGTGTCGTTGGTTACGTTAATGGAAACTATGTGCCGATTCCTGTAAATATAACTACTGTCAATAAACTATTTGATACAAACATTAAAAATGACATTGAAATGAGACAATGGCTTGATAGTAATCAAACAAAATATATTTTCCCTGCTAATGGGAAGGAGGCAGCATTAAATCGCGTTGGACCTGAGTTATACAAACTAATTTTTGAAACATATACAAAGAAACAATGGGATAAATATCCTGAAGAACTTGATGCAAGTGTGTTACAGCGAATACCTGTACGTGATAACTTTGATGATAGATACTTTATTGACAAATATCAGGCACTACCAAAATACGGATATACGAATTTCTTCGCCAAGTTGTTGAAACATGAAAACATTTCTGTCCACTTAAATACGGATTTTTTCGAATACAGCAAGGTAGTAAACCTTGCTGAATACTCAAAAATTATTTACACTGGACCGATTGACCAATACTTCGGAGATTCTGGATATCCGAAATTAGAGTATAGAAGTATAAATTTCAAAGAAGAGAGTCACGATGTTCATCTATTTCAATCGAATAGCGTTGTAAATTATCCTGGACCTGATACTGAATACACTCGTATCGTTGAATACAAACATTTCTTAAATCAAAAAACGTGCACTGGAAAAACAATTATTGTCAAGGAGTATACAACAGATGATGGAGAGCCATACTATCCTGTTCCAAATGATAAAAATCGCAAAATTTTCGAAATGTATAAATTATTAGCCGACAAAGAATCAAAAGACAATAACGTAATTTTCGTAGGAAGACTTGCGAATTACAAATATTTCAATATGGACGAAGCCATAGCAAATGCACTGAATATCTTTCAATCTATTCGTCACGAAATATAATTCATTTTGATTGTTATTGTACAATGAAAAGTTTAATATTAATACTGTCACATTACATAAACGATAATTTGATACGTTCATTGAAAGCGCAGTATAAACCAGATTCTGAACTGACTTATGTACTTCTGCTAGACAATGTTTCTTCCGAATGTTTTCAAACAAGTGAAATTTTACCGGAACATGTTAACTGTGTATCTATCTATAGAAACGAAACTACATTGAGTAAAAATTCATATGACCGACATGATGGCGGAGGGCATGTAATGTATATGCAATATGTCCACCAAAATAGGAAATTTGTGTCAGAATTCAATTTTGTCTGGTGCGTTGAAAATGACGTTTACTTTACAGGTTCGATGAATGAGTTCATAAAGGAATACGACAACGATGTGTCTGATGTGCTTGCAACACAACTAATAAATATTGATGAATCGTGGAACTGGTTGTCATCATTACGAGGCTTTGATATGAAGGAGGTAGTTCTCATGCAAGCATGGTTGATGGCCGCGCGCTTCAAACCATTTGTTTTAATCCACATGGCAAGTGCACTAGGTAAAGATTTCGATGGCTTTCTTGAGGCATTGATGCCAAATTTTTGTAGAAGATATGATTACTCTTTATCAGCTATAAAGCATGAACACAATTCCGAAGTTACTGTATATGCAAATGAATTGTGTGACAAAATCGCAACCATGATTAAACAAAAAAACCCTGATACAATGAAATCAGAGTTGAATTTGAAAGAAAACATTATTTTACATCCTGTAAAGTTAATTTGAAATTCGTTCGTAAATTTTCGAATAAATATCTGTTTTTATGACGAAATCATCTAATATACTATGAACGTTTGTATCATATTTTATTACAGATAGTTTCTGTAACTTTAATAATTCGCGAATATGCATAGTGTCATATTTGCAAGTTCCGCAAAAAATGTGTATGTGGGAGTATTTATCAGGATGCAAAATCATTTTCAATTGATAGAAATCAGAGTCATACTTATTATGGTCATTGAATTTATCTATGAATGATATTGCGTCTTGTTCAATGCACATTTTTTCAAATTCGAGGGAAAGATTTGTTTGAGGATTGATTGCAAATATTTCTGCATTGTACATTTGCCCGAATAACAGCGCTGCATATCCTCCTTTGGAAAGTCCCAATGTGAAAACTGTGTCAACACCATTCAAATGTTTTTCAATTATCAAACGTATTTGTTGCACGTGTTGGAGATACCACGTATTATGACTTTCACTAAAATGCAAGGTAGGAATGTGTTTTTGAGAAATTTTATAAAATTCAAAAAAACTTTTGGTCGAATAATTGAAAGCAGAATTAAATATTATTAACAATTTGTTGGGATTCGCAACGGTTGAGTTGTACACATGATTCAACATTCTTTTATCGTAAACAAGAAAAAAATGACGACGTTCAAACGTCTGATGAATTCAAAAAAAAAAATTTATCCTATATATGAATATTTTGACAGTCACCAAAACATTTCACACAACTACCGTCAGGAATGATTCTAGTATATTACTCATCTCATTTTGTAGTGCTGATATACATGGAATTTTGCGAACTTCATGTCAGGAAAAAAACATAGAATGGTTTTTTTGGCTTAAAAACTTTACACAGAGTGACATTGCTTTCATCACACCAAATAAGTGTGATTGGTATACAGAATCAAAAAACGACATTACTTTGTATTTACAATCACTGATAAAACAAATGAAATACAATACCGTTATTACGTTTGGTGCGTCCATGGGTGGATATGGCGCTTTGCTTTTCGGTTCTCTACTTGAAGCAGATACAATCATAGCTATAAGTCCACAAACTAACATATCACAAAATTGCTATATGAACGAAAATGCTCCATTTCCGTTTCCCAGACATTCACATGGAGACTTGACACTACAAACATATGATAAATGTGCAATACATATATATTGCTCTAATAATGAATATGACTTAAAACAAATTGAATATTTCGTCAAACGAGTACGTGGTGTTTGCGTACAAAAAATTGAAAAAAATGATAGTCACGGCTTCATCGTTGATTATTCAAATGAACAAATCCAAGAAATGTTTACAAATTACATTTTCCCCATTATAAACAAATTTGTCTCTAGTAATTGAAGGAATGCACCTTCTCTTCGCACATTGTTCAATATAAAGATTTTAGCTGATGTAAATTTACATTTTTCGCGCTCGCGGTTGGATTGGTCAGCAGGTGGTATCCCTGCATGTCGGAATTTCAGAGTTATATTCAAATTTTTTATGAAAATTATATTACAATGAACATTCAATCTTATGTTGACTCCTTAAGGGTTAACACTGTTTTAGAACTTTTACAAGGATTACCACACGTAACGCATTTTGTTGACCTGGTCCGTACACAACAAAAGTTGGACAACTTTGGTAAGGAAGGCTACATATATATACCAATCAATGATGCTATTTTAGATGCTATTGACAAAATGAGAATTACACATGAACAATTCAAAAGTGTATATAAATTTGATGAACAAATCGATTTTCATTTTCAAAACAATATAATAACACAAGATGATTACGGTAATAATTTCAATGTATTAGCAACATTTAATAGCACCGCCCCCAACTCTACCGTCTACATTATTGATAGATTGCTAAATGTTCGCAACCTTGGTACTGTTATATCATCTGACAACGCATATGATGGATATACATTATTCTCGCCTATGAGACAAGGAAATACGTTTATGATAGATAATAAAGGTGATACAGTTCATACTTGGTATGGTAATTCACCTGTTTTAAATACATATTTGATAAATGATGGTCCATTAGCTGGAAAGTTAATGAGAGCTGTTGTTCATGCTGATAATACAGGTAACTTAGTCCCTAGTGAAGTTAGGTGGGGAGGAGCACAGGGGGTTCTCGAAGTTGTTGACTTCAATTCTCAAGTTTTATTCAGGTATACACTTTCTGGTGAATATGATTTAGATGGCGTTGTAAGAAAAGTAGTATTTCATCATGATTATTCGTATAGAAGTGTAACAAACAGTGTTTTCTTACTTAACTGGGTGTATTACGACTATGATGAATGTGTCAAAGCAGGTAGAGATCCTGCTTTGATGACTGAAAATGTTGGTATTGGATTTGAACAAGTGATAGAGATTCCAATCGATATAACTGCAAAACATAAAAACATCTTAACTGATTCTACAGTATTACTAAATCACGTAATAGCAGAACAATGTATTGACAACGTTATAACTTTTTCATCAAGCAAAATTGGATCGCTGTCTTTTAGCAATATTATGATTTATGGAATAGAAGAACTAGAATGTACAAATAACACAAATGACGATATCACAATGATATTTATCATTCATTCTATAGACGATAATGGTAATGTTGAGTGGAGTTCAAAGTGGCACGTAAGTGATTCTGTAACCATACATCCTGGCAAAAACATTATTAAAGATTTACTGATTTCTACGGATTTTCAACACAAACATAAGTCGTATGTTTATCGCCTTTGGTGTTTAAGCAAAACAACACCTTCAGCTGAAAATACACTCACTTTTGATAAAATAACAGTATTTCAGACAAATGAAATAGAAGGATATTCAACAGCAAAATGGATTTGGAATCAATGGGATCACATGGTACAAGACAGGTTTCCAGATAAACTTAACTATGTAAATAGTGTTTATTCACAAAACAACAACTGTAAGCTAGATTTTAATTACCCAGATGATGAAATAGATTTTTCAACTGGGCAGCCAGATGTCAAAGATGATATATTCCATGCTAATGCTCTAGACTGGAATGAGGAACAAAACGAAGTTATGATAAGTGTTAGAGGGTATCATGAGTTATGGGTAATAAACAAAAACACAAATAACATTGTGTACAGATGGGGAAACACAAAGACATACAATGATAAAGGGATGCGGGTATTGGACGGACAACATAATACGCATTGGATAACTGTTGGTAAAGACAAAGGAAAAATAATGCTATTTGACAATGGTCAGCTTGCTGATGATCAAAGTATCATCCGTGTTATTGAACCAGAATACAACAATGATGGAACATACAAATATGATTCAAAAGGTGTATTTTTACCGTATGATTCTAAAAACATAAAAATTCAAAAGAATTTGTTGAGTGATTTTATATCTGGATGTCAGCGATTACCAAATGAACATACGTTAGCGTGCTGTGGGCCAGTAGGAACAATAATAGAGTTTGATGAGAATTATAACGTAGTATGGAGATACACATCACCATATGAGTTTAAAAATATGAATATGGTAGAAGAATCACAAAGTGGAACGTTGGGGTATGGACAAAACATGGTATTCAGAGCATTGAAGTACCCAAAACACAATCCGCAATATAATGAACGATTTACAGAGTATGGAACGCAACATGTAAATGTTGATCACTCAGAAACCGACAAATTCATCGTTCAATATTTTAATAGTAAATCATTTGTAGTTACAAATAAATACAATCAAATATATGAACAAGTTATTAGTCCTTCGCACTTATACATGACATATCATATAAAATCCGGTGTCTTTAAAAACTGTTTTGTATCTTTATCAGGTGATAAAAATTTCGAGAACATGGGAAGTGGGGGTGAAATATTATTTCTTAATCAAAACAGTGAAGTCTTATTGAAACTTGAACTGTTTGATAGTGAAACAAACAATCACGTTCATCACGACATCGAGTTTGACGAAAGTACCAACCATATATACTACATATATAGAGAGAAATATGCCGACTATGATCTTCCTGAATATTTGAAGAATGGCTCAACGCGATACATTGACTCTGTATACAAGATAAAAATAAATGAAGACTTAAGCACTTCAGAACCAATTAAAGTTTTTGATTTGAAATTGATTTTTCAGACACACGAATCTCTGCGACACCTCAATGACAAAAACGATTTAACGCATGCAAATGGCATATCCATAAGAAATAACAAATTACTTATATCCTGTAGGGAAATTGCAAGTACAGTAATATATAATATGACAACAGGAGATTACGAAGTCATGACAAATGAATTTGACGAACCTATACCGTCCCTGAAAAATGGTGTGGTTACCATGCATCAGCATAGTTCCGAATGGATCAATGACGAAGAATTCAGCGTATTTATCAATCAATACAAATACGTAGGAACGCGAAATGATAATCCATGGCAAAATGCAATTTTCTTATACAAAATAAACGAGCAAGGTTATTTCTACAAATATCATCAAATCATACTCCCATACGAATTTTCATGGAAAGTAACATCAGGAGCATATAAGATGCAAAATTCATTTTTGGTAACAAGTGATAATAATATCTATGAAGTTGATATGCAAGGAAATATACTATTTCACTCTAAGTGGACTCATAAATTCTACAAAACAGCTCCGATTTATACTGAAGATTATCCGAATATGTTGCCAAGTCAAACGCCCATCTCGAGTGAGGTTATTGATCAAGGAGGATACATATCTTAATTAACCATAAACTTGAACATGTATAGGTTACTCAACATGAATTGAACGAAACGCCTCAAAATAACGTTTTCCTAATATCCTATGACTTTCAGAACTGAAATGGATTTTATCACCATTGTTAAACTCTGAGTCACTCACTTCCAAGTCCATAGATGACACACATTTCGTGTAAGGGTCACCATCAACATTAAGATATCGCAATTCTTTATTGCGAGCTTCCCATCCTTTGTATGAACCAGTGTAAGCCCCTGTAGTTTCACCAACTATGAAAGGAGTCTTTGAATAACAGTACTCAAGAGATCTATATTGATGTATAACTTTATTCAATGAAGTCTCGAAGTATCTTTCATTAAATGAAGAAACACCACCATTACCTTCTCCTTGATGCCAGCAAATAACATCAATAATTCGATTTTCTGGATCAATTGAATCCATTGCCTCGTGAATATTTCTTACATGAGCATCATAAATATCACCTTGTACTCCTGGCATATAATTTCCATAATCTTGTCCATAATCAATTTCACCGGAAACTCCAGCATTTTGTTGGTTAAATTGATAATATTCTTCATCTGCATCATATTTGACCCATCTTGATATAGGCTGGCCATCAACCCCAAAATTTATTATTCCAACTCTGATGTCTGAATACCCTTCTACTAGCTTCTTGGCAAAGTGAAAAGCCAAGCATTGTAATAACGGAGGTTTTGTTCCTATATGTTTTCGCAAGTCTGCCATTTCCCATGTTTTAGACCATATGTTAAATGAATAGACTCTATTGTGAGGCTGATCATCTTTGGATGTGTCATAATATAGACCTCCAACCCCCTGGCTATTACTCTGACCAGTTAATGCGATTATAAAATTTGGTTTATCGTGTGAACCATAATTTCTGTACGGAACTTGTTTTGCTTGTAACATACACTTTTGCATGTTAAAGTATAGCAGATCTCCATCAGTAAGACCAAGTTGATCAACTT
>ERZ807291.1747-NODE-1747-length-34414-cov-8.833988_pt1 | contig 34414 bp, 28 predicted proteins | sample MGYA00521257_ERZ807291 | MGnify/ENA primary metagenome ERZ807291 (study PRJEB31413, sample SAMN03169783) | marine metagenome | biome: Marine; feature: Water; material: Subsurface seawater | place: North Sea | collected 2011-04-28 | depth 1 m m ...
GCGGCGAAACCGGGGAAATCCGAATCGGGCCGACATGACCGTCAATATTAACCAATACTGGATAAAAAATTGAGAATTCGCGCTCTGTCAGATACTCTGGTCTTGGGTAGGGCAAAACATCATAGGTAATGATTGCATGCCAAGCACCGAGAGTTTTCACGAGTTATCAAGCTACTTTACAGCCTGCGAGGCCCATGCCGAAGCACGGTTCAACGAACTGCCAGCAGATCGCCGCGAGAAAATCGCGACGTGGAGCGCCGCCGTCATCGCGACGCTCAAGGATGAAAATATCCCGATGTCGGATATTCAGATGATGCTGGGAACACTTGCCGGCATGATCGTGCACGGAGAAACCGTGCCGGACGGGCTGAGCAAGGCGGAACTGCGGAGCCATGCCCGCAATATGCTTGTCGGCGCGTTTGAGCGTGGCTGCGACGGTATTTCACTGCTCGACCTCAAACGCTGACGGGCGCTGGCGGACGCAGACACACTTACGACAACAGTGCTGATAACGATCAGATCTCGCCGCGTTCCTCGCGCCGGGCGTCCAGCAATGCGCGATTGTAAATAAGCATCACGTCTATCTCGTGAAGAAATCCGACCAGCTTCATGGATTTTCGGTCGGCCACGACCGCGACGTGCTCTTCGCCTGTGTCCTGCATCATTTTCAGGGCCCCCTCCAACGTATCGCCGGCGGATAGTGACGGCGGGTGCAGACGGGCAACATCCCGTGCATTCACTACATCATCGATCGAATGATCGAAAGCGCTGTCGGATAAATCCCCAAGGGTGATGGTACCGAACAGCCCCCCGTTATCATCTACGACGAACAACTCACCATGGGGGGCGGTCAGCAGTTTCTCGCGGACCCCGTTAATGTTGAGCGATTGCTCGACCGGGGTGAACCTGTGGCTCATGACGTCGGATACATGCGTCGTGGTCATCAGGCTCGATTCACGTCCACCCTTTGTATTGATGCCGCGACGGTCAAGCTGCCAGGTAAAGAAGGAATGGCCGCGAACCTGTTGCGTGATCACGGTCGCGATCACGACAGCCATCATGACAGCGATTGTCAGCGCATAGTTTGCCGTCAGCTCGAACACGATCAGAATGGTCGAGATGGGCGCGCCCAGCACTGCACCCGATACGGCACCCAGCCCAACCAGCGTATAGGCCGAATGACCGGATGACAGATGCGGAAAGAACTCGGTCGCGACCAGCCCGAATGCGCCACCGACCATCGCACCGATAAACATGGATGGCGTAAAAACACCGCCCCCGAACCCGGCACCGACACAAATTGCCGTGGCGGCGGTCTTTGCTGCGATCAGGGCGATCAGCAGGGCGAGGCCGTACTGGCCCTTCAGCGCCAGGTCGGTCGCTTCGTATCCGACACCAAGGACCTGCGGAAAGGCCAGGGCAATAACTCCGACGCATAACCCGCCAAACATCGGCTTCAGCCATCCCGGGACCGGTATTCGCCCAAACACATCAGACGAAAACTCGACAGATCTGAGGAAAATAACCGCCGACATCGCACAGACGACACCGAGCAGTGCAAAGGCAGGAAACTCCCAGAAAGATACAATCGTCTGATCCGGAATGATGAATGCCGGAAAATCACCAAAATAGAGCCGCGTAATGATCGTTCCGGTAACACCGGCAATGACGATAGGGGCGAAAGCACTGAGCGCGTAATGCCCGATCACGACCTCAAGCGCGAAAAAGACGCCTGCAATCGGTGCATTGAAAGAAGACGCCACTGCGGATGCCACGCCACACCCCAGCAGGGTCACCGCTTGCGACCGGCTGAGCCGGAGCCGGGTCGCCACAAAGGATGACAAGGTCGCACCCAGATGCACCACAGGCCCTTCACGACCGACGGATGCGCCAACACCGATCGAAATCGCACTCACCGATGCCGCCCCCAAACCCTCACGCAGGGTTATCGAGCCGGACCGCAATGCGGCTGCCTCCATGACATCTGCGACGCCGCGGTTGCGCCGGCCCGGCATCAGGTAGTGTACCAGAAGACCGACGAACAGCCCGCCCGCCGTCGGTACGAGAACAATCTTCCAGTCGGGCAGCTCATCGATAAACCCGGACATCTGTTCGAGAGACGCACCGAAGGTCGCCAACTGAATAAGGTCAACGGCTTCGCGAAAGACGATTGCCCCGAACGCCGCAGCAGAACCGGTCAGCACTGCCAGCAAGATAAGAATGAGCTGCTGGTTGCGGATAAAGCGGTAGACCGGCTCGAGCAGGGGATTGCCTGTCACAGCGTCCCCCTTGTCAAAGGCGGACCGGTGAGCCGAAAATTACAAAATGGTTTCAATCGGTTGGAAGCCATTCGGATATTTGTATCGTGCCGGATGCCGCGCGCAAAGCCAAAATTTCCGACCTCGCCGCTATTTCCGCCGGATACCGATCGCGCGGCCCTGCTGATCCGGTGCAGGGAAATCTCCGTGCACAGCCATCATGTCGGCAGCCTTTTGCCTGATTGTCTCGGACATCGGCACCACTTTTCGGATGCCAAGGTCGACGTGAACCGTCATCACCTCGATCGTGGCGGACAGGAAGCCCTTTTCGGCATGATACATCCGGTGAAAATAGTGCAGCCGCTTTTCATCGTAATCCAGAAGCTGCGTCTTGACGGAAACCTCGTCCCCCTCAAGCACCTCGGCGACGTATGAGGTATGCGTTTCGACGGCAAAGGTCGAGCAGTTGGTCTCCACCCGGTAGGGTTTGTCCAGGCCGAGACTATCGTGGAACACGTCGGTAGCGTGATCGAAGATCAGCACGTAATAGGCCATGTTCAAATGGCCATTATAATCACACCATTCGCTCCGAACGGTCTCCTGCCAGATTACCGGAAGGGACGCTTCGCCCATCAGGATTTCAGCGCCTGACCGGCCCGGACCAGAATATCCAGCGCTTTGAACGCATCCTCGATCAACGGGAACGTTGGCACGCCGCGCGGCTCCAGAAACGCCTTGGCTTCCTCGTTACAGGCATGGTCGCCACTGAAGGAAATATACAAAGGTTTCTTCGGATATTTGGCTGCCAGTTCCGGAATGAAGTCCAGCGACGGCATGCCCAGCTCCTTCGTGAGGATCATGATCGAAACGACTGCATCGACATTCGGATCCTTGAACACGGCTTCCATCGCTTCACGATAGGCATATTCCATGCCGTGTACGGTGGCGCTCGGGAAAATATCAACCGGATTGCTGAGACGGATAAACGGGGGGCTGATCTCTTTCAGCCGGTCCATCGTCTTCTTGGTCAGGTTGGGAAAGGTCAGGTTCAGCCGCTGTCGGCACAGATCGCTGATATGGACGATAAAAGCGCCCGACGGCGATACAAAACCGACCCTGTTCCCCGCCGGCACCGGCATCGGGGCTGCGGCCTTGGCCGCCAGGAACAAATGCGAAAATTCGTCGATCCGCACGACACCCGCCTGGCGCAGCGCACCATCAAGGATACGGTCATCCGAACCGAGTGACGCGGTATGCGACAGCGCCGCTGCGGCACCGTCCGGCGTCGCCCCGCCCTTCAGCATGATCACCGGCTTCTTCGGCGTCACCTTGCGCGCGATTTCTATAAAGTCGCGCGGGCGGCGCAGGCTTTCGAGGTAAAAGAATATCGCGTCGGTGTGCTTATCTGTCGCGAGAAACTCGAACACATCGGTCTCATCGATATCAACCGTGTTGCCGAGGCCGATACACCGCGCAACGCCGTAATTTTCGGCAGACATGATGTGCTTCATCATGGCGCCGGTAAAATTACCGGTCTGTGCGACGTAGGAAATGCCGCCCTTGGGGATTTTACCAAGCGGAAAGAAGCTGGATGTGAAATCGGCCGGGGTTGAGATATGTCCCGCCGTATTGGGCCCGAGTACCCGCACACCGGTTTCGTGCGCGGCACGCGCAAGCTCTTCCTGCAGGTCTTCACCGGCGTGATCGACCTCGGCAAAGCCACCGGCAACCAGTACGATCGATCCGATTTTTCGCGCAGCGCAGTCGCGCACCGCCTGCGGGGTCGCCTGTGCCGCCAAAATCACGATGGCAAGATCAATCCCGGACGGCAGGTCTTCGATGGTCTTGTAGACCTTCATACCGAGCAGCCGGCCCCCGCGGGGATTCACCGGATAGATATTTCCGGCATACCCATTGGCGCGCATATTTTCGATAACGACACGACCGGGTCGGCCCTTGGTCGCAGAAGCACCGACAACGGCAACATTGCGGGGCGCGAAGAACCGTTTGAGATTTCTTTTCGCAGTCATTTTGACTCTCCCGCAGCTTTGAGAATGACAAGGCCATCGACCGCGACAGGTTTGGCGCCGGCGATGATCAGCGGGTTGATATCGATTTCTGCAATCTCCGGGTTATCGGCGGCAGCCTTGCCGACCCCGACGATTGCGCGGGCAAGAGCCGCCCGGTCGACCCGCGGCATTCCCCGCACCGCATCGAGAATACGTGTCGCGCGAATTTCGTTCATCATGTCCCGGGCATCGGTGAGTGTCAGAGGCGCCAGGCGGAACGAGACGTCTTCAAGAACTTCGGTAAAGATGCCGCCGAGGCCGAACATGACGGATGGCCCGAACTGTTCGTCCCGGGTCATGCCGATCATCAGTTCCCGGCTTCCCTTGACCATCTCCTGGACCAGATACCCGCCGGTAAAATGCGGACCGGCACGGCCGGAAAGTGTCTTGAAGGCATCCGTGACATCACGCGCAGAGCCAAGACCAACGGCAACCAGACCGGCTTCGGTCTTATGGAGCAGATCCGGAGCGCAGCCTTTGAGCACGACCGGATAGCCTAGCCCATCAGCAGCCTTTTTTGCTTCCGCGGCTGTTTTGACGAGCTTCTCGCGGGTAACGGGAACCCCGTAGGCCGAGAGGAGTCGCTTGCTGTCATATTCCGATAATGCGCCATGGCCTGAAGCCAGCGCCTTCTGAATCAGGCGCTTCACGCCGGTGGTTTTCACGATGTAAGCCTCGTCGGATGTTTATCTTTCGTAGCCGAGCACAGGCGCCAGCCACCGCTCTGCGGTCGCTAGGTCCATCCCCTTCCGACGTGCATAATCCTCTACCTGATCTTTTGCAATTTTACCGGTCCCGAAAAACCGGGCATCGGGATGCGCTATGTAAAACCCGGACACAGCGGCTGTCGGGAGCATGGCAAAACTCTCGGTCAATTCGATGCCAACCTTATCGGTAGCACTGAGGAGCGAAAACAGGCCCTCCTTTTCCGTATGATCAGGACAGGCCGGATAACCCGGGGCCGGGCGAATTCCCTGATATGCCTCTTTGATGAGATCCGTATTGCCGAGCCTTTCATCGGGCGCATACCCCCAGAACTCGTTGCGGACACGTTCATGGAGACGTTCAGCAAATGCCTCCGCCAGACGGTCGGCAAGCGCTTTGAGCAGGATCGCGTTGTAATCGTCGTTATCCGCTTCGAACCGGGCAACATGTTCGTCGATGCCTATGCCGGCCGTTACCGCGAACGCACCGATATAGTCGCGGACACCGGATTCGGCAGGTGCCACAAAATCAGCGAGCGCGAAGTTCGCCCGGGTTTTCTTAGCCCCGCCCTCTCGTTTCATTTGCTGCCGGATCGTATGAAAATGCGACACCACTTCGGCACGGTCTTCATCGGCATATATCTCTATGCTCTCGGCACCATCGGAGTTTGCCGGAAACAGGCCGAACACGCCCCGGGCAGAGAGCCATTTTTCATCGATAATCTGATCCAGCATCCGCTCTGCGTCTGAGAACAGGGCGGTGGCGGTCTCGCCGACGATGTCGTCTTCGAGGATTGCCGGATAGGTGCCAATCAATTCCCACGCGCGGAAAAACGGAGTCCAGTCGATCCGGTCCCGGAGTTCGGCCAGCGAATAGTCATCCAGAACATGCACACCGGGCATTGCCGGTGGAGTCGGCTGCCAGGCGGACCAGTCGATATCGGCCTTGTTGGCCCTTGCCGCCTCGAGACTGAGCGCCCGCCCGGCGCTGTCTTTTGCCGTGTGCCGGCGCCGCGCGTCTTCGTTCTCCGCGCGGATTTTTTTGACGAAGTCTTCGCTAAGATCGTCACTCAACAGGTTCGATGCGACACCGACCCCGCGCGATGCATCGAGCACATGAATAGTGGTGCCGGAATATGCCGGTTCGATGCGGACCGCAGTGTGAATTTTGGAGGTCGTCGCACCGCCGATCATCAGCGGTATCGTGAATCCTTCACGCTCCATCTCGGCGGCAACATGCACCATTTCATCGAGTGACGGCGTAATCAGCCCGCTGAGGCCTATAATATCGACGTTTTCATCACGCGCAGTCTCGAGAATTTTCTGAGGCGGGACCATTACGCCAAGGTCAATGACCTCGTAATTATTGCACTGAAGCACAACGCCGACGATATTTTTGCCGATATCATGGACGTCCCCCTTCACGGTCGCCATCAGGATCTTGCCCTTGGCTTTCGTCTCCTCGCCTTCGCGCTTGTCGTCCTCAATGAACGGAATCAGATAGGCCACGGCCTGCTTCATCACCCGCGCACTTTTAACAACCTGGGGCAGAAACATCTTGCCCGCGCCGAACAGGTCACCAACAACGTTCATCCCGTCCATCAACGGACCTTCAATGACATGCAGCGGCCGGTCGGCATCCTGACGCGCAGCTTCCGTGTCCTCGACGATAAAATCCGCAATCCCGTTCACCAGAGAATGGGTGAGGCGCTCACCAACCGGCTTTTCACGCCAGGTCAGGTCTTCAATGCGCTCTTTTTTCTCTCCCTTGAACGATTCCGCCGCATCGACAAGGCGCTCGGTTGAATCGTCCCGCCGGTTCAGCAGCACATCTTCGACCAGATCGCGGAATTCAGCGGGAATATCCGCATAGACCGTCAGCTGGCCCGCATTGACGATCCCCATATCCATGCCAGCCTGAATTGCGTGATACAGAAAGGCCGAATGCATCGCTTCACGGACAGGGTCGTTACCGCGGAAAGAGAACGAAATATTGCTCAAACCGCCGGACACATGCACATGCGGCAAGGTTTCCTTGATCCTTGCCGTCGCCTCGATGAAGTCGAGCGCATAGTTGTTATGCTCCTCGATACCGGTGGCAACCGCGAAAATATTCGGATCGAAAATGATATCCTGCGGCGCAAAACCCGCTTCATTTATCAGCAGCTCATACGACTTTGTGCAGATTTCAACCTTGCGGTCGGCGGTGTCGGCCTGACCGTCTTCGTCAAAGGCCATCACGACGACAGCCGCACCATACCAGCGCACGCGCTTCGCCTGGGCGAGGAAAGCCGCCTCCCCTTCTTTCATGCTGATCGAGTTGACGACACCCTTGCCTTGGACACAGCGCAGGCCCGCTTCGATAACCGACCACTTTGATGAATCAATCATCACCGGCACTCGGGAGATATCCGGTTCCGCGGCCAGAAGGTTCAGATACCGGACCATAACCGCTTCGGAATCGATAAGACCTTCATCCATGTTGATGTCGATAATCTGCGCACCGTTGGCGACCTGCTGTCGGGCAACATCGAGGGCAGTGTCAAAATCACCTTCCTTGATCAGTTTCGCGAACCGCGCCGACCCGGTCACGTTGGTACGTTCGCCGACATTCACAAACAGAGTATCGGAACCGATATTCAACGGCTCCAATCCGCTCAGCCGGCAGCGAACCTCGATCTCCGGTACTTCACGCGGCGGATGTATCGCGGCGTTTTCCACCAGCATCCGTGTATGATCCGGGGTCGTCCCGCAGCACCCGCCGATCAGGTTTACAAACCCGTTGGCGGCGAAATCGCTCATGATTTCCTGCATCTCATCAGGCGTCTGGTCGTATTCGCCAAACGCATTGGGCAGGCCCGCATTCGGATGACAGGACACGAATGTCCCGGCGATGCGCGACAGTTCCTGCAGATAGGGCCGCAATTCCTGGGCACCCAATGAACAATTCAGTCCGACGACCAGGGGTTCCGCATGGGCAATCGAATTCCAGAATGCTTCCGTGGTCTGGCCGGTCAGGGTTCTCCCGCTCGCATCCGTGATAGCGCCGGAGATAAAAATCGGCAGCCGGATACCGGCATCGTCAAAGAATTGCAGGATTGCGAAAATCGCCGCCTTTGCATTCAACGTATCGAACACGGTCTCGATCAGCAGCAGGTCCGCACCGCCATCCACAAGACCTGTCACGGATTCCGTATAGACATCGACCAGCTCGCCGAAATTCGTGTTGCGATACCCCGGATCGTTGACATCGGGCGAAATCGACGATGTCCGGTTGGTTGGACCGATGACGCCGGCAACAAATCTCGGTTTGCCGGGGGTTTCTTCCGATTTGGCGTCTGCAATTCCACGGGCGAGCCGGGCAGCAGCGAAGTTCAGTTCGTAGACCTGTTCTTCCATCCCGTAATCCGCCATCGCGATCGAAGACGAATTAAAGGTATTGGTTTCCAGGATATCGACCCCGGAATCGAGAAATCCCTGGTGAATTTCACCAATTATGTCCGGCCGCGTCAGCGTCAGCAGGTCATTATTGCCCTTCTGGGGGAAAGCGTGGCCGGCGAAGCGTTCGCCATGATAGTCGGCTTCATCGAGCTTATAGGACTGGATCATCGTGCCCATCGCCCCATCGATCACAAGGATCCGGCTCTCGAGCAGTTTGCGGAGTTCCTCGGTCCGGTCAGGCTGGCGAAAAGTAGGCGTGTGCGTCATTGAACCGCCGGCATGATCGACCGCGTCTCGCAAAATTTTATCACTATCGAAATTCATTAGTCTGTTTCCCGCACCGCATCAGACCCATCCGGACGAACGCCCAGGATGTGGCAGATGGCAAAAGATAGATCGGCCCTGTTCAGGGTATAAAAATGGAAGGCATCGATTCCCTCGGCCTGCAGCGTCCGGCACTGTTCCGCCGCCGTGGTCGCCGCAACGAGACGGCGGGTGTCGGGGTCATCATCGAGCCCTTCGAAGAGATCCGCCATCCAGACCGGTACGGTTGTCCCGCACATAGCGCTGAATTTCTGGACCTGCGCGAAATTTGTTACCGGCAGAATACCCGGCACGATCTCGACATCTATTCCCGCTTTACGGACCCGCTCGACAAAACGGAGATATACTTCGGTCTCGAAAAAATATTGTGTGACCGCCCGCGTGGCCCCCGCATCAAGCTTGCGTTTCAGGTTATCCAGATCATCGGAAACGCTGGCGGATTCAGGGTGAACTTCCGGGTAGGCCGCGACGCTGATTTCGAAATCCCCCACGTCCCGCAATCCTGCTACCAGGTCGGAGGCATAGTCGTAACCGCCGGGATGGGGCGTATAACCGGCGGCATCGTCCGGCGCATCTCCGCGCAGGGCGACGATATGCCGGATGCCCGCATCCCAGTACTCCTGGGCAACCCGGTTCACCTCCTCCCGCGTCGCACCGACACATGTCAGGTGAGCCGCTGCAGAAAGTGACGTCTCGGAATTGATCCTGGTCACGGTGTTATGAGTCCGCTCACGCGTCGTCCCACCCGCACCATAGGTGACGGACACAAAGCGCGGTTTGAGCGGTTCGAGCCGTTTCACCGACTGCCAGAGCGTTTCGGCCATCTTGTCGGTTTTGGGCGGAAAAAACTCGAAAGAGATATTCAGGTTGGAATCTGTCATTGGTTTGCCCTCCCGCGGATCGAAACACCTGCGGGCCCCGTGCCGGATATCGCCGCCGGAACATCAGTGGCCAAAGTGCCGTCTCCTGTTTTTTGCCCGATCCAGATTTTAACCGTCAGCGGGTTTCCCGGCAGGTCGTGGGTCTCGATCATGTTCAGGTGTGCATCATTGAACAGGGCAGCTATTTCAGTGTCACCGAAGCCCAGACGCCGGTGTGCATGGATATCCCGGAGCCCTTCGACCTCATGAGGGGCAAAATCGACAATCGCGAGCGTTCCCCCGGGTGCGATAACTCTTGCAGCTTCAGTGACGACCGCCGCCGGATCATCTGCGTAATGCAGGACCTGATGCAGGATCGCGACGTCGAATACGGCATCGTCCTCCCGCAGTTGATACATATCGCCCTGGCGCACCTGACAATCCCTCGCGTCGAGTGAATCGAGGCGGGACCGCGCAAGCGCAAGCATCTCGCGCGATGAATCCACACCTACGCTGCGGGCAACCCGCGGCGCCATCAATTCAAGAATGCGGCCGGTACCTGTACCGATATCGATAAGATTTTTATCCCCGCCATGTGGAAGTATCGCCAGGAGTTTGGCTTCAACATCCGCATCATCGACATGCATCGACCGGATTTGATCCCACTGGCTCGCGTTTTCACGGAAATAGGCATCTGCCAGATCGTGGCGCGCGCGACGGACATCCGCCAGTCGCTGCATATCGCGCTTCACCTGCGGGTCGTTATCGGGAATCAGGCCAATTATCTGCTGGCACAGCGCGTAAGAGCGCGCACCCACCCGATCCGCCAACCGGTAAAACACCCAGGCCCCTTCCTGAAACCGGTTCAACAGGCCCGCATCACAGAGCAGTTTCAAATGACGGGATACCCGTGGCTGGCTCTGACCAAGTATGTGTGTCAGCTCGCTCACAGTCAGCTCGCCCTGCGCACATATGGCCAGAATACGAAGCCTGGTCGGCTCCGCTGCCGCTTTCAATCGATTCAGCAGTATTTCCACCGGGAAGGAAACTCCAGTAATTTTCTTATAGAGGGATTATGATATAAAGATATTTACATATCATTATCAAATGGCTGAATCAATCGGGTATCGTCATCACCTCAAACTGAAAAACGCCATATGAAGGCTGAATCGTCGGGATTGACCCTCGGCGCACGATCTGTTCCAAAGCACTGGTTCCACCGCTTCCCGAGAATCGAGGCAGTGGTTAAGATCAAGTTAGTCATAATGACGGGATGACGTTAAGGTGGTGTTTACGCCACATTCCTATATTTGAGGCAGGCCGTAGCCGGTCGCGACATGGCGAGGTAATAGACTAGATACGATTGTATCTATTCGAGAATTGTCTTAGTGTCGGGGCCGAAGGCGGGGCAGGCCTTTGATATCACGTGTTTAGTAAGCAATGTGGACGAAGGGCGAGGTGTATTGTGGAAGTAGCTAGGCTTATCCCCGGGCGGACCGCCCGCTTGATAGCATCCGTTGCCAGTATAGGACTGCTCGCAGTGGGCTGCGCGACGCCGCCACCTGCAAATGATAAAGCTGCAGTTGCAGCTTACAATCAAGCCAACGACCCCTATGAGCCGTTCAACCGCGCAATGTTGAAATTCAACCTCGCGCTGGACAAGGCTATCCTGAAACCGGTCGCCTACGTTTACAGAGAAAACGTCGCAGACCCCCTTCAGACCAATGTCACCAATTTCCTGTCCAATCTCCGCGCCCCCGTCATTTTCGCGAACGACCTGCTGCAGGGCGAGTTCGAGCGCGCCGGCACGACGCTGATGCGCTTTACGATGAATTCCACATTCGGCGTTCTGGGTATCAATGACCTCGCTGGCGATCTGGGCATGGAAGAGCATTCCGAAGATTTCGGACAGACCCTCGCGACATGGGACGTGGACGATGGCCCATACCTCGTTCTCCCGATTTTCGGACCGTCAAATCCGCGTGATGGCGTTGGCATCCTCGCCGACAGCCTGATGGACCCGTTCGGCTGGGTGGTTCCGTTTGAATATCGCCTTGGAAGAGCCGTTGGCTCTGCCGTCGACAAGCGTGCCCAGAATTATGACCATATCAACGATCTTGAAAAGAACTCGCTTGATTTCTATGCGGCAATCCGCAGCCTCTATCGTCAGCGGCGCGTAGAAGAAATACGGAATGGCGTACCGGCCTCCGATTCCTCCATCCCTGGTGGAATTTCTGTCGTCCCGCAAAAACCAGATGGCCAGCAGAGCAAAGCGACTTCAACGGAAAAATAGATGACAAGATCACCTCTTAAAGTGCTTGGTGCGTTTTTATTCCTTGTTCTCGTATACTCCGCACCGGCACAAGCGGCCACTCCGGAAGACTTCGTCAAAAATATGGGCGACAAGGCTTTTGCCTCGTTGAGCGAACCAGGGCTGACCCCCGAAGAGCGCACAAAACGCTTTCGCGACCTGCTGAACCAGGCCTTCGATCTTCCCCGAATTGCCCGGTTTACGCTTGGCCGCTATTGGCGGACCGCGACCGAGGAAGAACAGCAGGAATTCGTACAACTGTTCGAGAAATTCGTTATTCAGGCCTATGCCAGCCGATTCCAGGACATGAGCGGCAAGAAGCTGAACGTCCTGAACGCAAGGGAAATCTCTGCCGCACAAGCACTTGTATTGTCTGAAATCCAGATACCCGGAAAGCCGCCAGTCAAGATTAACTGGCGTATCCGTTCCAAGGAAGACGTGCACAAGATCGTCGACGTCATGGTCGAAGGCATCAGCATGAGCGTAACTCAGCGCGACGAATTCGCGGCCGTCATCCGCCAGACAGGCGGGAAGGTCGGTGGGCTTATCGAGGCGCTACGACGCAAGACCTCATCGGACTGATCATCTCCTGACGGAAGAACACCCGACGTAACCGGCGCCCCCCCCCTTGAAGGCGTCACCCCTCTGAAGAAAACCACATCCCGCGCTATCCGCGAATGAGCGGCTTGTATTTGATCTGCTTCGGATTGTCCGCATCGTCGCCCAACCGGCGCCGGCGATCGTTTTCGTAATCGTCGTAATTGCCTTCGAACCAGGTAACCTGGCTGTCGCCTTCAAACGCCAGGATATGAGTCGATATCCGATCAAGGAACCAACGGTCATGGCTAATGACCAGCACGCAGCCGGCGTAATCCAGCAACGCATCTTCGAGCGCGCGGAGCGTATCGACATCCAGATCGTTGGTCGGTTCATCAAGCAGCAGAACGTTGGCCTGGGACTTGAGCATCTTTGCCAGATGCACACGGTTACGTTCACCGCCCGATAGCTGCCCGACCTTTTTCTGCTGGTCCGGCCCGCGGAAATTGAATGACCCGCAATAGGCACGGCTTTGCATTTTATTGCTGCCAAGTTCGACGATATCTTCACCGTCAGAAATCTCTTCCCAGACGGTTTTGTCCGAATTAAGTGAATCCCGACTTTGATCGACATAGCCGAGCTCAACGGTATCGCCGAGCCGCAGACTTCCTGAATCCGGCTTGTCCAGACCGGTAATCATGCGAAACAGCGTCGTTTTACCGGCGCCGTTCGGCCCGATAATCCCGACGATCGCGCCGGGCGGAATCTTGAAGTCCAGGTTTTCGATCAGCAGCCGATCTTCGAACCCCTTGTTCAGCCCCTCAGCCTGGATCACCAGATCACCGAGCCTCGGTCCAGGCGGAATAATGATCTGTGCCGAATCCGGTGTTTTGTCCTTGGCGTCGGCAAGCAGTTTGTCATACGCGGTGATACGCGCCTGGTTCTTCGCCTGACGGGCACGGGGCGATGAACTGATCCATTCGCGTTCGCGCTCGACTGTACGCTGGCGCGCCTTTTCCTGTTTTTCTTCCTGGGCGAGGCGTTTTTGTTTCTGCTCAAGCCAGCCGGAATAATTGCCCTCGTAGGGAATGCCCCGGCCACGATCAAGCTCGAGGATCCAGCCGGCCACATTGTCGAGGAAATACCGGTCATGGGTCACTGCGACCACGGTGCCCTCATAATCTTCCAGATGCCGTTCCAGCCAGCCGACAGACTCGGCATCCAAATGGTTCGTCGGTTCATCAAGCAGCAGCAGGTCGGGCTGACGCAGCAGCAACCGGCATAATGCCACGCGGCGGCGTTCTCCACCTGACAGTTTGCTGACATCAGCATCCTTTGGCGGGCAACGCAGCGCATCCATCGCGATCTCGAGCTTTCGTTCGAGGTCCCAGCCGCCGACGGCATCGATCTTCTCCTGCAATTCGCCCTGTTTTTCGATCAGAGCGTTCATCTCGTCATCATCCATGGGTTCCGCGAACTTGAGGCTGATTTCCTCAAACTCCTGGAGCAGCTCATGGGTCTCGCGCATACCCTCAAGAACGTTGCCATATACGTCCTTGCTGGGGTCGAGTTCCGGTTCCTGGTGCAGTATGCCGACCTCGGCCGCCTCGGCCGCCCATGCCTCGCCGTTATATTCCTTTTCTTCGCCGGACATGATCTTCATCAGCGTCGATTTACCGGCGCCGTTCACGCCCAGCACACCGATTTTCGCCCCCGGCAGAAATGCGAGCGTCACATCCTTCAGGACTTCCCGTCCCCCCGGGAAGGTCTTGGTCAGGTGGCTCATCGTGTAAACGTACTGATATGACGCCATGGCGTATTGATCTCCTATGCGCGAAAAAACGGGCCTTTGTTAGCGCCACACGGCGCAATTTTCCAGACCCGGTATTTATGGCGGGTTAATAGCAGGGATGGCGCGAATGCCGAAGCAATCTCTGATAGGATTAAGACGAATTTCAGGACGTTGTGACAAAGCCGATGCAAAAACCCGATCCGATCACCGTACAGATCCTGCGAAGCCGCGTTGCCAGCCTTATGGAAGAAATGGATTACCGGTTTTACCGCTCCGGATATTCCACGATTGTCCGGGAATCCCGCGATTTCAGTTGCGTTGTAACGGACCGCACCGGTCGCCTCGCCGTCGCACCCCCCATGTTCTTTCACGGACCGGTCTATTTTCATCTGATCGGCCGCATTCTCGAAATATACGGCGAAGACGGCCTGTCTGACGGCGATACACTCGTTTGCAATCATCCATATGAAGGCAACCTGCCCCATGTCCCCGACATGGCGCTGGTTACGCCGGTATTCCACGACGGCAGCCTTGTCGCGTTTACCGCAAGCATCGCACACAAAGCGGATATGGGGGGCGCCGTGCCGGGCAGTACCTGGGGTCAGGCAACGGAACTGTTTCAGGAAGGCCTGCTGCTACCACCGGTAAAAGTCGTTCGGGCCGGCACGCCGAACAGTGACCTTCAACGCCTGATCGCATCGAATTCCCGCGCTCCGGAACTGGTGCTCGGCGACATGAATGCCCAGATCGGCATCACGGGAATCGGGCGGGACCGGCTAAAGGCATTATGCCGCACATTCGGCGCGACTATCTTCACCGGCGCCATGGACGAGATTATCGCCGCATCTGACCGTCGGCTCCGCACAGCCCTCGCCGCATTGCCCGATGGGGAATACAGCTCCGAAGGCCTGCTCGACAATGATGGCGTCGACCGGGACCGGCCAGTGAAGCTGCATGTCCGCATCGCGGTATCCGAGGGCGATATCCATATGGATTTTTCCGGCTCCGATCCACAAACCCGCGGCCCGGCCAACCTGCGCATCGCCATGGTCGAAGCCTGCGTGTTTTATTGCCTGATCGGATTCCTCGACGCAGAAATTCCCTATAGCGACGCCGCGCGCGATCTTGTCCGGTTCACGTTCGGGGTCCGCTCGGTGCTCAACCCCGAAGCACCCGCGCCTTGCTCGTCCTACATGAAGACATGTCACAAGCTGGTCGATGTGATCCTGCAGGCACTTGATCCATTCATGCCCGGCCGTGCCGTCGCAAATGCCGGTGGCAGTGGAGGCAGTATTGTCGTCGCCTGGGGAGATTCTGCACCGGGGCGCGGCAATCAGTATGAAATTTTCGGCTCGGCCTATGGTGCCGGCAAAGATAATGACGGAGCGACCGGCGTCAGCACCCATCTCGCCAACCTTTATGGCACGCCGCTTGAAGTGATCGAATCCGAATTCCCCTGCCGGGTCACCCGCTACGAGCCCCTGCCCGATACCGGCGGGGCAGGCGAATTCCGTGGCGGGCTCGGATACCGGCGCGACTATGAACTGCTTGCGCCCGCGAGCGTCGTCTACCGGGCCGACCGCGCCGTGATTGCCCCCAGTGGGCTTTCAGGCGGCGCGGACGGCGCAAAGAGCCGTTTCCTGCTGTGGCCCGACACCAACGAAGAACAGCAGCTTCCTGCCTCGTTCCGCGAGAATTTCGCTGCAGGCACCCGGTTCAGTTTGCAAACGGCAGGCGGTGGCGGATACGGCGATCCGGCAAAACGTTCACCCGCGGCCCGGGATTTCGACATCGCCGAAGGCTATGTCCGTGACACCGCGAAAATGGCATAAAGCACTACAAGCAACGACTGACCGAGGGGAAACACCCATGAAAATTGAACTTTATTACGCACCGATCACCTGCGCGATGGCGCCGTTCATTGCCCTGACCGAAGCCGGTGCCGAATTCGAGGTACATGCCCTCAACTTCCGCACTAACGAACACCTGACGCCCGAATACCGGAAAATCAATCCGAAACACAAGGTGCCGATGCTCGTGGTCGACGGCCGGAGAATGACGGAGAACGTGGCGATCCATCTGTGGGTTTCGCGCACATTTCCGGACGCGAAACTTATCCCGGCGGACCCCTGGGAACAGGCGCAGACGGTTTCACTGCTGTCCTGGTGCTCCGGCGGTATCCACCCGTATCTCAGCCGCATCAACAACCCGGCGAAAGTGTGCGACACCGAAGACTCCGCGGACAGCGTTATCGAAAATGCGACCGTCGCGCTGGAGGAAAATTTCGCCATCGCGAATGAGTTGCTCGAAGGCCGTGATTACCTGATGGGTGACTTCACATCGCCCGATGCCCATTTTTTCTGGTGCACACGGCGCGCTACGCAGTTCAAACTCGATATGTCCGCCTTCCCCAACGTGATGGCGCATTTCGAGCGGATGCAGACCCGCCCCAGCGTGCAGAAACTGCTCGCGTTCGAAAAGGAAACGATCGAGGGCTTCAAGCGGGCGGCGGCGTAAAGCGCGCGACCGCGCGGCCTTATATCGAACGGTGGCCGGCGACGTGATCGTGTCTGTACAGCGCAACGGTTGTCAGGACTGATCCGGCCAGCAGCCATAGTGGCCCGAAAATCCAGAGCAGGATCGGTATGCAGAGGTAATAACCACGCATTCCCCACGTATAGTGGTTTGCAGCCCGAATCAGATGCCCGACGATTTCCTTTCGCTCCTCCTGGGAGGCTGACTGATCAGCCGCGCCGATGTCCAGTGCGACATAATTGTAGAAACGCAGCGACAGAGTGAAGTTAAAGAACGCAGCGAAAAAATTGGCTATGAGTAACACGAGTTTCAAGGTGAGCAGTCCCGCGTCCTGGCTCCCCAGAACGTTCACTTCAAGGACCAGGGTGGATATCTTGTCTACACTGACGAGAAACCCGAGCAGCCCCGCAGCGATCAGAATGGCCGTCGAGGCAAGATAAGTGGCCGACATTGTCCAGTTCCGTAGCGTCTGAATCGCTAGAATCCTGTCCTCGCGGGCAATCATTCTGTCTACCCAGACGGAGCGTCTTGCATGCGCCTTCCCGACCTCGGTGCGCCCGGGTGTCTTCTTCGTCTGGTAGAAAAAAGTAGCGTGATAGCCACCGAGAAAAATTAAAGAAAGCGATACGACAAGATATTCGATGGTCGTCATGCCTGTTTCCGGCGAAGGATCGAGAACACCCGAAAAAGCCCCATGCCGGCGATCATCGCCGCAAAGAAGATCAGGACATCCTCCAGCCCGGTCGATAGGGCAGCAATCGCGGGTCCGGGACAGAACCCTGCGAGCCCCCAGCCAATACCAAACATCACGGCACCGGCAACAAGCGGCAGGTCGATGTGCCGCGTCGTCGGGATATGGAATCTGTATTCGGTCAGGGGTGCATCAAGCCGTTTGGCGAGCGCATAGCCCGGCACAGCAGCGATCAGGGCGCCCAGCATCACAAGGCCGAGCGTCGGGTCCCAGTTGCCGGCAAAATCCAGGAACCCCAGCACCTTGGCCGGGTTTATCATGCCTGATACCGAGACCCCGGCCCCGAAGAGCAGGCCGACGGCGAGCGCGCCGATAATCCTGATCATCGCTCAGCCCCCGAAGACATGGCGGACGGCATAGACAGTAACCGCTGCAGTGGCGAAGAAAACCAAGGTTGCCACGATCGAGCGTCGTGAAAGACGAGCGAGGCCGCAGACACCGTGCCCGCTGGTACAGCCATTGCCGAGCCGTGTCCCGAACCCGACAAGCAAACCCGCCACGATGAGCATGGGCCACGATGCAGAAACGGTGATATCGGGCAGATTCGTGCCAGCCGAGGTCAAAAGGAGCGGGGCGATCACGATGCCAGCGATCAGCGCCAGTCGGAACAAAATTTCTTCTCGTGCGCCGCCGAACAATCCACCCAGAATCCCGCTGATCCCCAGGACACGGCCATAGACCAGCACGAACAGCGACGCGGCGGCACCGATGAGCAACCCGCCACCCAAGCCTGCAAACGGTGTAAAATTATCCAATGGCCAACCTCCCGATCAATTACCGCAGCATAGCACGGGGTCTTCAAGCGCCGATTGCTCTCGATTAAGAACCTTTGCATCCCTTGCCCACCGCACGCCTCGCGCGTATTTTCGACACACTAATTAGCAATCGAACTAAAATAATAGCCGCGCGGGAAACGCCGCTTTACGGCATATCATGGAGGCGTCGGAAAACATGTCCAGTAATCCACTCAGCATCGACGGCAAGGTCATCATCGTCACTGGCGGCGGCAAGGGGATCGGACGGGTCTATTGCCAGGAATTCGCCAAGGCAGGCGCGAAAGTCGTTGCCGCCGATATCGACCATGACGCCAATGAAGACACGGTCGCCGCTATTCGCGGCGCGGGCGGTGAGGCAATTACCGCGACGACGGATGTCTCAGATGACGAAAAAACGGTCGAAATGGCCCGCAAGGCGGTTGAGGCATTCGGGCGTATCGACGGACTGGTCAATAACGCCTCGCTGATGAGCGTGCTCGAACGCCGTGACTGGAAGGAAATCCCCAATGACGAGTGGGACCGGGTCATGGACGTGAACCTTCGCGGTATCTTCTCATGCTGCAAGGCGGTCTTCCCGCAGATGAAAGCGCAGGGTGGCGGCAAAATCGTCAATATTTCGTCCGGGCGGTTCTGGAACGGCACACCAAACCGGTTGCATTACTCAACATCCAAAGCCGGTGTTATCGGCCTCACCCGTTCGCTCGCACGTGAAGTCGGTATCGACAACATCAACGTCAACGCCATCACGCCGGGCTTTACGCTTTCGGATACCCAGATATCCTCGTCCGGCGAATATGCGAAGAACAATGCGCCGCCGTCAGATCGTTGCATCCAGCGTCACCAGTATCCGGAAGACCTCGCGGGCGCCGTCATGTTCCTTCTATCTCAAGGCAGCGATTTCATTTCCGGCCAGACGTTGAATGTCGATGGCGGCCAGTTTATGCACTGAGTGGACGATTTGAAGCAGCGACATTGCCTTGAATTCCGCTACAATGGCCCATGAATAATAGCCCTCCCGTCTCCCCGGATTCCCGGATCCGGTTCTCGAATATCGGGGTCGATACCGGCGGTACATTCACCGACCTTGTTCTAATCGACGACAGGGGCCTCATCCGCACCGAAAAGTCGTTTTCGACACCGGAAGCACGCGAAAAGGGTGTATTTGATGTCCTGGAATGCGCCGCGAGGGCACTAAACACGTCGATCAGCGATATCCTGTCACGAACCGACATCTTCGCACATGGCACCACGGCATCGACCAATGCGCTCATCCAGCGCCGGGGCGCACGGGTCGGCGTTTTGTTTACCGCAGGATTCGAAGACACCATGGCCATCGCCCGCGGCCCTATCGGGCGTGTCGGCGGCCTGCCGCAATCGCAGGCGATGGATTTTATCCATACCGAGCCGCCGGAGCCTATCGTGCCACGGGACATGGTGCGGGGTGTCGTTGAGCGCATCGGGTCTGACGGGGAGATTGTCACTCCGCTGAACGAGGATGCGTTGCGCAGGTCAGTCCGGGAGCTTGTTGCCGACGGCGCGGAAAGCATTGCCGTCTGCCTGCTCTGGGCATTCCGCAACGCGGAACATGAAGAACGTGTAGCAACCATATGTGAAGAGGTCGCGCCGGGAATCCCGATCAGCCTATCGCACCAGATTGCGCCGAAAATGGGCGAATTCGAACGCGCGGTGACCACCGTCATCAACGCCTATATCGGCCCGCTGACCCAGGAATATATCGGCGATCTGGATCGTGGACTGGCCGCCGACGGCCTGGCCAATTCAATTCAGGTCATCACCTCGACCGGCGGCGCTGCGCGGGCGGCGAATGTCGGCCAACAAGCCGTCTCGATCGTCAATTCCGGCCCGGTGGGCGGGCTGGTCGCTGCGCGCTTTCTGGGTGATCAGCTGGGACACGAAAAGATCATCACCGCCGACATGGGCGGCACCAGCTTCGATGTCGGGCTAATCGACGGGAACACGCTGGAAGAAGACCCCAGGCCCTTTCTCGACCAGGGACTGCCGGTCACACTGCCGGCAGTCAAACTCATTACCATCGGCGCGGGCGGCGGCAGCATCGCCTGGACCGACGGATATCGGCTCCATGTCGGCCCGCAAAGTGCCGGCGCGAATCCCGGTCCCGCCGCCTACGGGCGGGGGGGCGCCGACCCGACGGTGACCGATGCGTTGGTCGTCTGCGGCATTGTCGACCCGGACAACTTTTTTGGCGGAGCCTACAAGCTCGACCCATCGCTTTCAGAGCGCGCGATCATGGACCGCATTGCCATACCGCTCGGGCTGGACTTGCCGGAAGCGGCTGCCGGCATCCTTGAAATCGTGAATGCGCGGATGGCCAATCTGATCCGCAAGGTATCCATTGAAAGTGGCCACGACCCCAGCGGCTTCGCCCTGTATGCATATGGCGGTGCGACCGGGGCCCATTGTGCCGAATTCGCGCGGCATCTCGGCATTGGGAAACTGATCCTGCCCTATGCAGGACCCGTGTTCTCGGCCCTGGGGGTCGCGATTGCCGATATCGCCTACAGCCATACGCGCTCGGAGCCGATGCCGCTCACAGTGGACCGGATAGAAGCGATCAACGCCAACTTCGCAACCCTTCGCACATCCGCCGCTGCCGACATGCAGGCGGCCGGTATAGATCCCGCCGAGTGCACATTCCGCCACCGCATAGAGATGCGTTACCGCGGACAGATGAACGAGGTCACTCTCGACTGGCCGTCGGACCGGCTAGACCCCGGCGATATCGACGTTCTGCGCAACCTGTTCGAGGCCTATTACCAGAAGCGGTTTGGCGCCGGTACGGTTCGGGCTGAAACACCGCTCGAACTGATCAGTTTCCGCGTGGAGGCGACCCATGCAACCCGCCGCCCGGCTCTTGCGGCGCGAGACGAGACTGCTATCGAACAAACAGTCCCGAAAACCCGGCCTGTCTACCTGCGGGATACCGGCTACGTGGATGCCGACATAATCGATTTCGCGACACTCAAAGCCGGGCCCACCTATCACGGCCCCGCTGTCATCGAACGTGACACGACAACGATATGGCTTCCTCCCGGCGCCACCGCGACAATGGACCCGTACGGCAATCTCGCCGTCATACCGCAGGCAGCACCATGATCGATCCCATCACTTTCGAAGTCGTCAAGCACCGCCTGTGGCAGATCAACGACGAACAGGGCCTCGCCATCAAAACGATATCGGCCTCGCCCATCGTGGTCGAAGGCAACGACTACAATGTCGGGCTGTTTACGGCGGATGCCGAACTCGTCACCGCCGGCATAGGCTCGCTCGTCCATGTCACGACAATGGGCGACGCGGTCGCATCGGTGATCAAAGGTGCCGACGCGCTGCAGGCGGGTGATGCCTATATGCTGAACGACCCGTTTCTCGGTGCGCTGCATCAGAACGACGTCGTGGTTGCCAGCCCGCTGATGCGCGATGGCAAGGTATTCATGTGGATCGCCAACGTCCTGCATCACCCCGATGTCGGCGGTATCGACGAGGGCAGTTTCTGCATCAATGCGCGCACGCTGGATGACGACCCGCCGCGCTTTTTCATGAAAATTCTCGACCGTGGCGAACTGGTCACGGAATCCGAACAGATATTCGTCAATAATTCCCGGCTGCCGGATGCGGTTGCCCTGGACCTGCGGGCCCAGATCGGCGCGATCAACGTGGCCACGGAACGGTTGCAGGCATTGCTCGACGAGCGCGGCGAAGACATCGTGCGCGACGTGATGACACAATCTATCGACCTGGCCGAACGACAGGTTCGCGATTTTATCCGCGGCCTCCCGAACGGATCATGGAGCGGCGAAGCCTATATGGATGGTGTGCGGGTCGGCGACGAGCGGATATGCAAGGTCGCACTGACGCTGACATGCAAGGACGACACGCTGCACTTCGACTACACCGGATCGTCGGACCAGGTCGATGCGGCGGTAAACAGCACTATATCGGCTACCGTCGCCGGCTCCGCCGTCCCGCTATACAGTTTTCTCTGCCAGGGCGATATCGACTGGAATGACGGGCTGAAACGCTGCATCGAGGTATTTGCGCCGGAAGGCACCGTGGTCAATGCGACCTACCCTGCCCCGGTCAGTATATCGACCGTCGGATTCCGCTGGCTGGTGACAGTCGCGGCAACACAGGCCGTCGCCCGTATGTTCGACAGCTCTGTCGACCACCGCGACCGCGCCTGTCCGTCATGGAATTCATCCAGCAACTGCAACAATATCTTCGCCATGTTGCCCGATGGCCGGCGCACGGGCTCACTGTTGTCGGATCACCGCGGGTCCGGCGCCGCAGGTCGGTCATTCGGGGACGGATTCCATCACGCCGGTACGGTAACCTCCTATGCCAGCAGCCTCGGCAATATCGAGAGCGCCGAATGGAAACTACCGGTGCTCTATCTCTATCGGCGGCGTCTGAAGGATTCCGCCGGCGCAGGCGAATTCCGCGGCGGCGCGACATCTGAAGTCGCAATCACCCCTTATGGCGTGAATGAGCTTACACTGAAGCTGACCAACACCGCCGGCACCGAGCAGACGAACGCCCATGGGATAAACGGCGGCTATCCCGGCGCAGGCTCCCAATCCGTCATTGTACGCGAGACCGATGTCGACGACCGTCTCGATGGTGACACGCCGGTTTCAGGCCTGAAGGACCTCGACGGCACCCTCACCTGGCTGCCCTCTAAGGCGGATGAAATCATCCACAAAGGCGATGTATACGGTTTCTGGGCTGCCGGCGGCGGTGGTTTTGGCGACCCCCTGAACCGCACGGCAGAGAAAGTCGCAGAAGATATCCGGACCGGGATCGTATCGGCCCCGGAAGCCGCCCGCCTCTATGGCGTGGCAGTCAGTCCTGATGGATCAGTCGACGAACGCGCAACCAGTGCGCTGCGAGATGCGATCAACACATCACGACGGACCGGGATAGACGCCGGTAATATGGAAACAGCCAATCCCTGTCCCGCCTGCGGCAATAGCGACGGGGTGACACGATCCCGCCAGCCAATGCATCGCGCGGGGCCCTGGATCGCCCGGCGCTACGACGGCGATGGCCCGAACTTCGAATTACAGGAAACCAATTGCCGGTCCTGCGCGGCGCTGATCGACGTCTCGGAAGTCCTCAAGCAACCGGCTCCTGCAGAATCCCATTGATCCGGGCAGTTTTGCGGCCCGGATCAGGAAGTGATAAAAGGCAGCACGATCAATCCTGGCGGAGAACGCTTCCCGGCACGAAGCAGATGGGAAGTTTCCGCCCCAATAGCGGGAAAAGCTGCATGGCTCAAAATATCTGGTCCGTCTATCTGTCGGGCGAAATTCATTCCGACTGGCGTGAACGCATCCAGGACGGCGCCGCCAAGGCGGACCTGCCGGTCGAATTCAACAGTCCGGTCACGCATCACGAATCCAGTGATGATTGCGGCGTCGAAATCCTCGGTGCCGAAGGCAATGATTTCTGGAAAGATCACAAGGGCGCGAAGATGAATGCCATCCGCACGCGCACGCTGATCGAACAGTCAGACATCGTCGTCGTTCGCTTCGGCGAAAAATATAAACAATGGAATGCCGCGTTTGACGCCGGTTTCGCCGCTGCTCTCGGTAAGCCGATGATCACGGTCCATTCCGAAGACCATACCCACGCCCTGAAAGAAGTAGACGCTGCCGCACTTGCGGTGACGGAAACGCCAGAACAGGTCGTTCGTATTCTTAACTATGTTATAGAAGGGAAGCTCTGAAAATGGACGTAAGAAGAATTGTTACGGGACATGACGCAGACGGCAAAGCAATTGTTGTCTCCGACGGCCCCACACCGAACGTATTGAAACCCGACAACCGCCCGGGCGTCGAAATTCACAATCTGTGGGTGCTCGACGAATCTCCCGCAAAGGTTCACGGACCGGAAGAATCGGTCGATCGCAAGATCGGCCTGCTTCCGCCAAAGAATGGCTCCGTCTTCCGGGTTATCAAATTTCCGCCGGAAAAAGACTGGATCGACGATGTTGATGCCGAAGCCGCCAAAAGCAGCTTCGCCTCGATCGGTGCCGAAGGTGCATCAGATCAGGGAGAGCCGCCGCATCCGTTGATGCACAAAACCGAAACCGTCGATTACGCGATCTGCCTGCAGGGCGAGATCTATCTCGTACTCGATGATTCAGAAGTGCTGATGAAGGCAGGCGACACCTGCGTCCAGCGCGGCACCAACCACGCCTGGTCGAACCGCAGTGACGCAGATTGTCACATGATGTTTTCGCTGGTCGACGGCACGTTCGAATAAGAACGCCCTGAATAATGCTGTGAAAGGCCGCCCTTGGGGCGGCCTTTTTCATGCGCCCCTGATAGCGCAGACAACTATTTCTTTTCCGTCTCGTCGACCACATAGCCGACACCTGCTCCCACGGCACCACCAACTGCGGCTCCGCAGGCGACACAGCCGCCGGTTATAACGGTAATCGCCGTCCCCGACGCAGCACCGATAGCACCGCCGCTCAGGATGCGCTGGGATTGGGTGCTCATATTCTCACACCCGCCCAGCAACAAAAGGCCGGCCACCACGACCGGTATCACCAGCCTGGCGCTGAAAGACGTATTTCGACGTGTTACAGGGGATAGGATAAAAGACACGGCGCGAATACTCCGGCTGTTTCTGTTTCAGATGCCAGAATAAGTATTTTGACCGGCGCCGCCTGTGTCAAAATAGAGTCATAATCAAAGCTGTGCCCCTGATCCCGCGCATTTCCTGCGATTTATTACGTTAATAATACCTTTTTATTCACGTCGTATGCTCGTTCGCCAATCCGGTGACTTATCAGGAACTGACGTGAATCCCATGACGTTCGATTACGATCTCGTCTGCATCGGCAGCGGACCCGCCGGCCAGCGTGGCGCGGTTCAGGCCGCAAAGCTCGGCAAGCGCGTCGCGATTATCGAAAAGCATCGCGCCGTCGGTGGCGTGTGCCTGCACACAGGCACAATCCCGAGCAAAACCTTCCGGGAAGCCGTCCTGTCTTTTGCCAATATAGCGAACGGATTATCCAACGGCGTGTCGCCGGACGGACATGAACCGGCAAAGTCGACCCGGTGCAAGCCAAATGCCGGGGAACTGTTCGGACGGGTTGGATCAATCGTCGACAGCGAGATAACGGTGCAGGACGACCAGCTTTCACGCAACGATATCGACGTCATAGAAGGCGCTGCGGTTTTCACTGACCCACATACACTCTGTATAGATACCACGGATGGGCAACGGACAATCACGTCCGCCAATATTCTGATTTCCGTCGGCACAAAACCATCACCCCCCCGCGATTTCGCGATCGACGGCCAGTTCGTCATCAACAGCGACGATATCTTCAAGGTTCAGGAAATCCCACGCAGCGTGATCGTGATCGGCTGCGGCGTAATCGGCATTGAATATGCATCCATGTTCGCCGCACTTGGCGTGAACGTCACCGTCGTCGATGGGCGCAAACGCCCGCTGGAATTCCTGGATGGAGAGATCATCGACGAGTTGGTCCATCAGATGCGCGACCGCGGCGTCCTGTTCCGGCTCGGCGAAACCGTCGAGGCCGTGGACGTCAAAAAGAACGGTCGCAGCACGGTGGTCGTTTCCCTCGGCTCCGGCAAACGGCTTGCCGCCGAACTCGCACTCGTCTGCGCCGGGCGCGTTGGTGCGACGGACAGCCTGGACCTCGAAGCCGCCGGACTGGAAGCCGACGAACGCGGCCGACTGCTGGTCGATGAAAATTTCAGGACCACACAGCATCATATTTTCGCCGCTGGCGACGTTATCGGTTATCCGAGCCTTGCCGCGACGTCATCCGAACAGGGCCGCCTGGCCGCCTGTGCCGCATTCGGCGTCAACGCAAAACCGATGTCGAAACATTTCCCGATCGGTGTCTATTCAGTCCCCGAAGTCTCGATGGTCGGTGCCCCTGAACACGAATTGACCGAAAAGAAAATCCCATACGAAACCGGCGTCGCCCGGTTCCGCGAAATCGCCCGGGGTCACATCCTCGGCGACAATACCGGTTTCCTGAAACTGAATATCCACCGGGAAGACCGACGGCTTCTCGGTGTCCACGCCATCGGTACCGGCGCGACCGAACTGATACATATCGGCCAATGCGTATACGCCATGGGTGGCGGCCTCGACTACTTCCTCGAGACCGTATTCAACTATCCGACCCTCGCGGAATGCTACAAGGTCGCGGCACTCGACGCCCATAACAAACTGCTGCTTTAGCAAGCACCCCGCCGGTCAAACCCGCAGGCAAGCAGCCCGTCAGGCCGCCTGCCCTTTGCGGGCCTCGCTCAGCGCTTTCCAGATTTTCTGAGGCGTTGCAGGCATTTGCACGTATTCCGCCCCCTCATGCGCCATGGCATCATTCACGGCATTCATGATTGCTGCGAGCGCGCCGACCGTTCCCGCTTCACCCGCACCCTTTATCCCGAGCGGGTTGATCTTGGTCGGAACGACATTACTACCGATTTCGTAGGTACACAGATCGTCCGCCCGCGGCATGCAGTAATCCATAAACGACCCGGTAATAAGCTGACCGGATTCAGGATCGCTGACCATGTCTTCCATAAGCGCCTGCCCGGCACCCTGCGCGATGCCACCGTGAATCTGGCCTTTGACCAGCAACGGGTTAATCATGGTACCGACATCATCAAAGACCCAGTAGCCGACGATATCCGTTTCACCTGTAACCGGGTCGATCTCGACCTCGGCGATATGGCAGCCATTCGGAAATGTCGGCGTACCACCGTTATAGGTACCTGTCTCATACAGGCCGGGTTCTATATCGGACGGCAGCAGCCCTGGTTTGAAGGCCGTCTTCGCGACATCCGACAGCGTTACCGATTTATCTGTACCGGTAACGGTAAAACTGCCGCCTTCGAATGATATATCGGCATCTGCCGCTTCAAGCATATGGGCGGCGATCCGGCTACCTTTTTCGATAATTTTATCAGCCGCCATTTTGACCGCCGTCCCGCCGCAGGCTGCTGAGCGTGATCCGAACGTGCCGGTGCCGATCTGGATTTTGTCAGTGTCGCCGTAAACGAACTGCATCATATCGGTATCGAGCCCGAGCATCTCCGACAGCATCTGCTTGAACGTCGTGCCATGGCCCTGTCCGTGATCATGCGTCCCCATCAGCAGTGTCAGCGTACCACTATTATCAAAACGGATCTGGGCCGATTCCACCATTCCGGCATTCGATGCCTCGACGGTATTGGAAATCCCGATACCCCGCAGTTTGCCGATGGCCTCTGCCGCTGCACGACGGCCGGGAAATTCCTGATAATCGGCAGCGGCAAGGCAGTCTTCGAGGTTCTTGCCGAAATCGCCACAGTCATACGTGTAGATCAGACCAGTCTTAAACGGCATTTTATCCGAAGGAATAGTATTGATACGCCGAAGCTCCGCCGGGTCTTTTCCAAGCTGGCGGGCCGCGACGTCGACCATTGTCTCGATCACATAGGCCGCTTCGGGGCGTCCCGCCCCACGGTAGTGGGCCGTCATCATCGTGTTTGTCACGACACCAGTCGCCTCGACGTAAATCGCGGGCGTCATGTACGTACCGGCAAGAACACCCAGATTGGTCGTGCCCGGCCCTGCGTTACGTTCTGAGTTATAATAAGCACCGCCGGCGGCCAGTGTTTTTACACGTAGCCCCAGGAACCTGCCGTCTTCATCAAGGGCAAGTTCAGCATCGGTGACGTTGTCACGGGCCTGTTCGTCGCTCAGAAGACCTTCGCTACGCTCGCTGATCCATTTCACCGGTCGATCGAGCAGTTTCGCCGCCACCATGGTCAACGTGTATTCAGGATAAACCCCACCCTTCATACCGAAACCACCGCCCATGTTCTCACTAATCACCCGGATTTTCATTTCAGGCAGATTGAATATCTGGGTCGCGAGAGTATTCCGGCAGCGATGGGGCGACTGGACCGTGCAGCGGACAATATAGCGGTCATCGCGGGCATCGTATTCGGCGATACTGCCGCGCGGCTCCATCGAATTGGTCGTCACGCGGTTAATAACCATGCTGTGCTTCACAACGTGAGCCGCCTTCGCAAAGGCCGCATCCGTGGCACTCTCGTCTCCCACGCGATGCACGTACATCTCGTTATTCGGTAATTCTTCCCAGATCTGCGGTGCCGCCGGCGTGACAGCGGCCGAGGTCGAGACGACAGATGGCAGTTCTTCGTAATCCACCACAATCATTTCGGCAGCGTCTTTTGCCTGGGCCAGTGTATCGGCGACAACAAACGCAACGTAATCGCCAACATATCGAACAACATCCGTTGCAAGATGCTTCTGGGGACAGGGCGGCACAGGTGTGCCGTCACGCCGATATCGCTGCACCATCGGGTGCTGAAGGCCGAGTTTTGCCACTTCGGGATGATCGCCTGTCAGCACCAGATGGACACCCGGCGCGGATTCCGCCGCACTGATATCGATCGAATTTATCTTCGCGTGAGCAAGAGGCGAACGCAGGACCGATGCCTGAAGCTGGCCCCTTTCCGACACATCGTCGACATAGCGCCCCTTGCCCCTGAGCAGGTAGGGGTCTTCTTCACGCGCAACAGGTTGTCCTATTCCAAACTGGCCCAATTTACTCGTCCCTCGATGTGTTGAAAGTTGTCGTCATTCTATAGAATGTACGTTGTCAGGCGAACAGAGATGACAGGGAAACCGAAATAAAATGACGCGTTTTTGTACACTACCGGCGGAAGACAGCTTCCACCTCCTAAATGCGACTGTACCTGCCTGTCTGGTGGACGGGCTTTCTCCCTCGATTGCGCCGGACCCGGACGGACTGGTCTCGATCGACTTCATAATTTCGGGCGACCGGATCGACGCTATTCTGCCCGGCGGCACAGCGGACAGCGCGCGCCCCTGCCTGGATCTCGACGGAAGCATGGTCTGGCCCTGCTTCGTGGACCTGCATACCCACATAGACAAGGGTCATATCTGGCCCCGCCGGCGCAATCCAGACGGGACGCGTGCGGGCGCCCTGTCATCGACGGGTGCCGACCGAGCCGCGAACTGGAACACCGAAGACCTGCGCTCACGAATGAATTTCTCGCTTCAGAGCGCCTATGCACATGGAACTGCAGCCCTGCGCACCCATATCGATTCCTCGCCACCACAGCACAAAATTACCTGGCCCGTCGTCAGCGAAATACGCGACGCCTGGGCCGGACGTATCGACTTGCAGGCAGTTTGCCTGGAACCAATCTGGGGGTATGCCGATATCGGCTTCGGTAAAGAGATCGCCGACATGATGGTAGAACACGGCGGCATCATGGGCGCTGTGCTGAATATTCAGGACGATACGGATGCCCTGCTGGATACCGTTATCGGTCTCGCCATCGACCGGGGACTGGAGCTTGATTTTCACGTCGATGAGATGGGAGACCCGGAAGCCAAATCATTCGACCGTATCGCCGAAGCCCTTATCCGCAACAAGTTCGGCAAACCGGTCAATGTCGGCCATTGCTGCAGCCTCGCGATCCGCCCGCAGGCGGAGATCGATCACGCGCTCGGCCTCGCCGTGGACGCAAATATGCGCGTGGTCAGCCTGCCCATGTGCAACATGTACCTTCAGGACCGCCCGGAACCCGGCCAACCACCCCGCACCCCGCGCTGGCGCGGCGTTACCATCCTGCACGAGATGAAAGCGCGCGGCATTCCGGTCGCAATTTCCAGCGACAACACACGTGATCCTTTTTACGCTTATGGCGATCTGGACGGTGCCGAAGTATTCACCCAGGCCGTCCGCATCGCCCATCTCGATCACCCGGTCGGCGACTGGCCGGCAGCGATTACCCGAACACCGGCGGATACCATGGGACTACCCGAAAGGGGCCGGCTCAAAGTGGGTGGTCCGGCGGACATGGTCATTTTCCGCGCAAGAAGCTATTCGGAATTTCTGTCACGACCGCAACACGACCGCGCCGTCATGCGGGCGGGGAAGGCAATCGATACGAACCCGCCGGATTACCGTGTACTGGATGGCAGGTACTGACTTGGGTACAGGACGGCACTCCGTCTGCGGCGCCACACACCCAGACCAACAATTGTCATCCCCAGTAACAGAACCTGCCCCGGCGTCGATATAGAGTGCGCCGTAATACCGTCATCGAAAGTAACTTCGCTCAAGAAAATCCATCGCCCAGACTGACGGAGTTCGAGCGTCAGTTCGGACCCGGTAAACCCGAGACCACTGAAACTGACACTGAACGGAACGTCCGCGACAGGATTCACGATCGTGAAATTAGTCCCATCGATATTGGCGTTATTCGGTGGCTCCACTTCGCTGAAGGTAGAATCAGCCAGATGCAATGTGACCGTGTCGATCGTCACGCTTGACGCAAAATGAAACGTGATCCGCGGGTCGATATCCTGCCAACCGACATACGGCCCGTCACCGGCCGCAGATTCGACGAAAAACCAGTCCTGCGTTGCGATAACCCCGTCCGTCAAGTCCCCGAGGCCGCCAGAGAGCGCTTCGCCGTCATTGGTGTGCGGCGCGGAAAACGGAGCCACAGAACCATTGCCCGTATAATCGCGATCCCAGTAATTGAAGAATCCGCCAGTAGCGGTGCCATTCCCATTCGGCATGTCGTAGCTGACAGCGATGACTGGTGCCGCGGCCACATCTTCAGTCCACGCGACAGCGGCAACACCCCCCGAAACAGCGATCCAAAGGGCCAGCAGCCTTGAAAGACGACGATATCGAACTCGGGAAAGCATGGTGCCATTCCAATACTTTTTACAAGCACTCTCCATGAGTGCCTGTAATCTCGCGAAGACTTCATTTCTTTAATAATCAGAGGGTTACAGAAAAGCAACTCGCTACCTTCGGCAGCACACCCCTCGCCCCTCTCACATCAGAGCGACGCCTGTTCCGTAACCATCAACGCGAAACCATATGACAACGCGATTTCCTTCAGCCGGTCAAAGCGGCCGGACGCGCCGCCATGTCCGGCATCCATGTTCATATATAACAGGATCTCGCTATCGCCCGTATTGTGATGGCGCAGTTTTGCAGCCCATTTTGCAGGCTCCCAATAGGTCACGCGCGGGTCCGTGAGCCCGCCGGTGGCCAGCACCGCCGGATAGTTCTGATCCGTCACGTTAGTATAGGGGCAATAGGACGCCATGTAGTCAAATGCTGCCGCATCGCGGATCGGGTCACCCCACTCGACCCATTCGGGGGGTGTCAGCGGCAGGGTTTCATCGCACATGGTATTCATCACATCGACAAACGGCACTTCGCCAAGTATCCCGCAGAACAGGTCGGGGCGCATATTGGCGACAGCCCCCATCAGCATGCCGCCGGCGCTGCGGCCCTGGGCGACGATTCTGCCAGCCGACGTATAATTCTCGGCAATCAGATGTTCGCCTGCGGCAATAAAATCGAGAAACGTATTCTTCTTGGTCATGAGCTTGCCGTCGAGATGCCAGCCCTGCCCGTTCTCGGTACCCCCGCGAATATGGGCGATTGCATAAACGAATCCGCGATCGACCAGGCTGAATACATGGGGTGAGAACGACGCCGGCATTGCGAACCCGTAGGAGCCATAGCCGTAGAGCAGCATCGGCGCCGAGCCGTCAACGGGCGTATCCTTCGACCGCAGCACCGTCACCGGTACCTGCACGCCGTCATGGCTTATCGCGAACACGCGGCGGCATTCGTATTTTTCCGGGTCGTGGCCCGACGGAATTTCCTGTTCCTTGCGCAGCGTGCGGGTGCGTGTCGCCATGTCATAATCGTAGACCCGCTGCGGCGTCGTTGGCGACGAATAGGAAAACCGCAAAGTCGTCGTATCATATTCATAACCCGGCATCAGGCCCAGGTCATAGGCCTGCTCGTCAAAACTGATCTCGTGTTCGGTACCATCCGCCAGCGACCGGATTACGATACGGGGCAACGCGCGTTCGCGCTCAAGCCGGACAAGGTAGCCGTTGAATACGATCATCGAGCGGATCAGGCAGCCCGGCCGGTGGGCCACGATATCGCGCCAGTTCTTCCGGGCCGGCGCATCAAGCGGGGCCTCGACAATGCGGAAATCAACGGCATCATCCGCATTCGTGCGGATCAGCAGCACATCGCCATGATCTGAAACGTCATAAGTAATACCGGTTTCACGCACGAGCAGCAGACGCGGCTCGGATAACGGGTCCCCGGCGGCAATCAGCCGGACCTCCGAGGTATCGGCGTGATCATGCGCATCAATCACAATAAAACGGCCGCTTTCCGTCTTTCCAATGCCGAGGAAAAAACCCGGGTCTGTTTCCTCGTAAACAAGCACGTCGTCCGTTGCCGCCGTACCGATCCGGTGGCGCATCACCTTGGACGGACGGTGATTGTCATCAAGAACGGTATAGAACAGCATGTTCCCGTCCGCCGACCAGGCCATATCGCCCTGTGCATTGGGCAGGACATCAGCAAGGATCTCTGCCGTTGCAAGGTCGCGGATTGTGATTTCGCAATATTCAGACCCGTTCCGGTCAATCGCCATGGCGAACAGGCGGTGATCCGATGTATGCGATGCACCGCCGATGGAAAAGAAAGCCTCGCCCTCGGCCTCACGATCGCCATCCAGCAAAACCTGTTCATTCGCATCGTCCATGTCTGCAGTCGGGCGGCGGCACAGGACGGGGTACTGGCCACCGGGCACGAAGCGGCGGTAATAGGCCCAATCACCATCCGGTGACGGCACGGATGAATCGTCTTGCTTGATCCGCGCCTTGAGCTCCGCGACCAGTTCTTCGCGCAGCCCCGAAATGGGCGCCAGCACCGCCTCTGTGTATGCGTTCTCGGCATCAAGATGCGCGCGGATTTCAGGCAGCAGAACCTCCGGCTCCCGCATGACTTTCTGCCAGTCGGGATCACGCAACCAGTCATAGGGATCATCTATCGTCCGGCCATGGCGTTCGACGAGATGTTCTTTACGGGCAGCACGCGGGGCGGTCGGAAGGGCGGTCACGGCGGGCATCTCCTGAAAGCGCGGGTGGACACAACAAATCGGAGCCAAGTGAAGCTGCGATCGATATCAGCTCTTCATGAAATATGGCTGTTGGCGGCCAAGCGCAAGCAAGGTTTCGTAATAGAGGAATGGTCGGCCCGGAGGGCAGGCCGCCTTTGCACACCACCTTCAACGGCGTGTCGCCCGACCGGGCTGACGCCAAACTACCAGCGCACTCTGCAACCGATATGAATTACACAAAATTCCCCCGTTTCAGGGTGTCGCATGAAGTCCCGCCATCCGCAGACGGAACCCGGACTTGGCCTGAATTCGATAGACCTTGTTCCGGTCGATCCCAAGCAGCTTCGCGGCCTGGGTCACATTTCCCGCCGCCCTGTCGAGCGCGCGCTGAATGAGCAATGCCTCGGCCTCAGCGAAATCTAATGGTATATCTTCGAGGCGCAGCTCACCGTCAGGCGAAGAGGCCGCAACCCCCCCGCCGATACTGAGGCGAAGATGCGGCGGAGATATCTCCTGCCCGCCGCTTTCGATCATGGCGCGTTCGATCACGTTCTTCAGTTCACGCACGTTTCCGGGATAATTGTGATGGGACAAAGCATCGAGCGCATCCGTGCCCAGACCCGGTGGGGCAATACCCATCTCTTCGGCAAACATCTGCATGAAATGCACTGCCAGCAACGGAATGTCATCCTTGCGATCGCGCAGTGGCGGCGCAGTTACTGTGAAGCGGGCAAGACGGTAATACAGGTCTTCGCGCAATGCGCCGGCCGGCTCATTCGTCGCGGAAACAATACGCACATCCACCTTGCGGTCCGTCTTTGCGCCGAGCGGCCGGATAAACCCGTCTTCCAGGACCCGCAACAGCTTGGGCTGGATGGCGGCAGGCATCGTGCCGACCTCATCGAGGAAAAGCGTTCCGCCATCGGCCATTTCGAAATATCCGGCTCGGCCTGTGCACTCTGATAGTGCCCGTTTCCATCATCCCATAATGTCCGGCAGGAACAGAACGGCCGCGGGGAAT
>ERZ807291.1752-NODE-1752-length-34346-cov-12.861596_pt1 | contig 34346 bp, 29 predicted proteins | sample MGYA00521257_ERZ807291 | MGnify/ENA primary metagenome ERZ807291 (study PRJEB31413, sample SAMN03169783) | marine metagenome | biome: Marine; feature: Water; material: Subsurface seawater | place: North Sea | collected 2011-04-28 | depth 1 m m ...
ATCGTAGGTGAGTGAGATTTTGTCACCGATGCGAATAAGTGAAGACGGAGTAGGATTAGAAAAATGAGTATGCTCGTGCTCATGGTCAGATTGATCTTCGGCAATAGTTGGTTCTGTTAGTAAGGTGGTGGTGGTCAGACCATAATCATTGAGCTGTGTAGAAATCTTTTGATTATCTTGCCCAAACGAAATTTCAGGGATTAAAAATTGCCCAACAATTAAAAAAATTGGGACAAGCAAATTAATGGTTTGAATATTTTTCATATCTTAAAAAATCAATTAATTTTGAGGGTAAAAAATTGTTGAACTACTTTTTAAAAGTAAGTTATTAAACTTTATTTAATCATAATAATATTTTTGCAATAATTTAATTATTAAAAAGTTAGGAATAAATCGATAAATCAAAGGTAAAATTTGAGCATGGAAAAAACTACCACCGTATACGACTCCCTGCTTTTCCTTTGAAATTGCTTTAAATAATTGTCTCGATGCCACCTCTGGTGATGGAGATTCATCTAATTGTTTCTCAATTTGAATCCAGGCATTGCGCATTTTAGCATTTTGAATCTTCTCTTCTTGCTTTGGAGCAGATTTGTTAAAGGAAGTTTTAATATCTCCTAACCTAAAATCAATCCAACGGGGGAATTTATCATATTCAAACTGCATGGATTGGGTAAATGCGGAAAGCGCTGATTTATTAGCGTTGTATAATGACATGTACGGTAAAGGGTACAATGTTGCAAGTGAAGTGACATTAACAATAATGCCCAGCCCTGCCTCTTCCATCTTAGGTGCAAAACCTTTACATAAAATAACTGGACTAGTAAACAAGACCGAAGTTTGAAGAAGAATTTCTTGATCCGGGAATTGATTTAAATCAAAAAAGGCACCATAACCAGCATTATTTACAAGCAAATCTGGAAGTCCATGCTGTGAGATAAAATTATCTACAAAATTCGAGATTTTATCAGAATTTGCCAAATCCAAAGCAATCTCGGTTAAATTTTTATTTTTTGAAACTTTTGAAGGGTTTCTCGAAATGGAATAAACCTCAACTCCTTCAGATAACAAATGCTCACAAATGGATAAACCGATTCCCGATGAACCACCCGTAACTAATGCCTTTCGTATTTTCATTATTTTTTACAACTCTAGCAAATTTGTGCTTTGCAGATGGAGATAATCACATAAAGAATAAAGAACGAGTGAATATGGACAACAAAAAGATTATTCTCATAACCAATGAATATCCACCCAAGCGTGGTGGTGCAGGGGTATACTGTGAAGAATTGATTCATTCATCTAAAGAACTTGGGATTTCGATCGAAGGATGGGTACCAAAATATGCAAAATTTGAAAAAAACTCTAATTTTATATCCCTACCTATTAAAGGCTCTCAGGATTGGATCTGCTCCTGGAGGATAATTAAGCACTTTAAGAAACAACAGGCAAAAATGCCAAAAAATACAGTTCTTCATCTTGCTGAACCAGGTAGTCTCAGGGCATTTATTAGATTCGGGTGGATATTTAAAGAGCTTCCTGAACTCTTGATTACCATCCATGGATCCGAACTTATTCGATTTTGTAAAAGCCCAGTGGAATCTTTTTTCTTCCAGAAACTTTTAAAACAAACAAAAACAATTCATGTTTTATCAAAATTTAACAAAGAAAAAGTTGAGACATTCTGTCCGGGTATAAAAGAAAGAATTTTGCTCTTACCCGGGGCCGCAGCAAGAAAAGTAAAGGGAGATCTAAGTAATAAGGAAAAAGCTGTTAAAACCAAGATTAAGGTCTTGTGTGTGGGTAGGATTCATCCGAGAAAAGGACAAGATCTACTGATAGAAGCAGTTTGTGCTTTGCCCGCTGATTTAAAGAAAAAACTGGAATGTGTTTTTGTGGGGCCGATCGTAAAAAAGAAATTTTTTCGGGAACTTCAAAAAAAAGTGGCAGGTACAAATTGCAAAGTGTCCTTTCTGGGCGAATTGGCCGACGAAGAATTAAAAATGGTTTACGAATCAGCAGATATCTTTGCACTCGCGTCTATGCCAAGGGCTAAAAGCATTGAAGGATTTGGCTTTGTTTACTTGGAAGCCTCTTCACATGGCTTACCCATTTTAGCTCATCGAACCGGGGGAGTTGAAGATGCGGTCAAAGAAAACGAGACTGGGATTTTAACTGACCCAAAAATTCCAATTGAGTTAAGGAATGGATTAGAAAAATTAATTAATGATTTTTCTTTACGAAAAAGACTAGGCAATGCTGGCAAAGATTGGGCAAACAAAAATTCTTGGACAGAAATAGCACAACAAATTTACCAATCTGATTAAAGTACATCTGCAAATGCAGGACGTAACCTGTTAAAAAACCAAGCACCAAAAAACAGGGTTACAATTGCAAATATCCATGCATATCCAATAGCCCACCAGTTTGGTTGTCCATGCCATAGGATTACCTGACGAAGTGAGTCAATAATTTGCAAAAGCGGATTCCATTGTAAAAAATTCCAAATAAGGGGAGCCGTATCTTTTGCTTTTTCGGCTGAGTAAAATACGCCACTCGAATAAAGTAAGGCTAGTCCTAGAAAACCGCCCAATTGTCCGACATCTCGAATAAAAACCCCTAACGCAGAAAAAAACCAGGACAAACCCAAGGCTATAAGAAAAACCGGTCCGATAATTACGGGGACTAGCAGTACTGTTAAAGAAATCCCAGACCCAAGAAACAAAATGCCTACAAAACAGAGACATAGGCCGATAATCAAATCATAGGCCAAGGCACCCGTCATCGCCGCAGGTAAAATCTCTAGGGGGAAAACCACTTTTTTAACAAAATTTGGTTGCCCTACAATAATACCTGGGGATGCACCAATAATGCCTGAAACTAAACCTAGAATGCTCAACCCTAAAAATACTCCCAACGCATAATCCAATGTTGATTCATCAGGAGAGTCTGTGAAGCGCCCTCCAAACACGACACCAAATGCAAACACATATAAACCAAGCATTAACAAGGGGTTTGCAAGTAACCAAAATGCTCCAAGCATACTCCCTCTGTGCCTTGATTTCACATTTCTTAAAAGAAACTGCCAAAGTAGTTCCCGCCTTTTAAATAAACTTACAATGGGTTCCATTAAACTAGAATATGATAGGAGGAAAATTTATTTATGCGAGCTACATTTCAATCAGTGCTCGGTGCTACATTCCAATGCATTTTCTTATAATCAAAATAAACAAGTTCATCAAATTTAGATTGATTAATATTTACATAAATCCAACTTTCCAACTTGCTTGAATAAAGAAATGGATAAACTGAGAGGCTACTCCACCACCATCCTAAATGGTTCCCCTGCCAAGCCCAAAAAGATTCGCCAGTTGAACTCGGAACATAAAACCAACCATACAATGGGTGGAAATTCCAATTATTAGAATGAGAGAAAAAAGTTCCGAACCAATCCAACTCCAGCCAACCATCAAATCCAATATCCCGAGCCTGGTTCCAGTTACCCATAAAAGGCTCTAACCATTCATGCTGACTAGCTATTCGGGAATAAACGGTGACATCCCCATAAGTTGAATCAGATGTCCCGTAGGAAACCGTACCAATAGTTCGCCATGCATTTTGGATCATCATCAAGATCGGTCCACCACTATCCCCAACTGCTGTGCTAGCCTCAAGAGATAATGGGGTTGAACTGCTACCACCTGATCCAAGATAATCAATTACAGAACTATTTTGGCCCAATGAATTAGAATTTTCTTGAGGAGAATCGAAATCTATAGCAAGAAGACCACCCTTGTGAGCCGAATTGATTCTGGGTGCATCCACCTCTACGACAACTCGGTCTAACACATTTTCTCCCCCTACCCTTCTTTCATTTTGACCAGACACAAGACCAGACACTCCATCGACCAAACTACCAAAACCAGCTATAACAACCTTTTCACCTATTGGCTCAATTCCATTAAATAACTTTGCTGGATATATTCCTTCCACATCCTTATCCAGAAGAACTAAAGCTAAGTCTACTCCAAGAAGATCCCCATCACCTAATCCTCTATTCTCTGAAAGTCTAGCAATCCATCCAGGATGAATAATTATATTCTCTACCTTATAAATAAAATTTGAAGGGGCTTTACCATAATCTGAATTCAATATGAATTCCCAATCAGAATTCTTCGGATTAGGGCTGGATAAAGAATTTTTAAATAAATGAGCTGCAGTAATAACTAAATTACGGGAGATCAAAGTACCAGTTCCAAGAATGCCATCGTTTGAAAGTAAAGCGCCAACACAGGACAAATTGGGATAGTTAATACCTGATGAATAAGCGCCTTGATTTGCTCCTAATGCATAATATCCATCCCAGTTTTCATTATTTAATTTACCTAATCGCCTAAATGTATCGTCTGCTTTTATTTCCACATTCAGGAGAAGAAATAGGAAAAGAAATATCTTATTCTTCACGCGATGGCAGTAAATTAGGGGGTGGACTAGGCGGAAGAATATTAGGCGGAGGTGGGGGGGGAGGAAGGTTTTCCAAATCAATTTCTATATTTGAATTACCATTCCCTCCATTGGTACTAGATTCTGTATTATTTAAGGAACCAGTGCTTGAGTCTTGAATTTCGGAAGGAGTGCTAGCAGAGCGTTGAGGGTTGGTCTGCGTTACCGTACTCGGTTCTGGTCGAGATTCCGGGTTTGTGAATGGGTTACTTGGGGCATTTGTGTTCGTTTTTGGGCTTGAACTAAAGGTTCTTCTTGGAACAGAACCGGGAGAAGGCAGACCAGGAAGACCTGTTCCAAAACCACGACTTGTACTTGAACTTGCTGTCGAACTTCGAGCACGGCTAGGGTTATTACGATTAACTAGCCAGGTTGGAATTTGAGGGGTGGTTTTAGGTTTTGGGGGCATATACTTTGGCGTATTAGATCTTGGAATACTAGCACTTGGTCTTGGTATATTGGGAGTAATTTTACCCGAAGAAGGTAAAGCGGTTCCAGATTTTGCCTGAATTAACTTTAATTCAAATGATTGGCCCTCAAATAAAATTGTTAAAGTTTCGGTCTCTAAATCAAACTTTTCTGCAGTAAATTCTTCGTAGGTTTTCTCGTTAATCGTTATCCATTCTGCATGTTTAACTTTTTTGTTAAAAAGAGAAAAATAAGCCTGCCCTTTTAGAATAAAATATCCTTTAAACTCGATTTCATTTGCGAAATTAGGACGAGTAATTGGTTTAGGTTTTATAACTGGTTTACTAGGAGGAGGAGGCATACGATTAGATCCAGGCCTTAAAAATGGATTGGGGGCAACAACCCCGTTTAACAGGGAATTGCTTAATAAAAGAAAGGTTACGACTCTAATCAACACTGACTTATAATCTCACAAAGAGTGTCGTGAAGCAAGAGACAAGAAAAGATTATGAATTAACCAATGCGTAAAAACGAAACCCGAGATAAATGGCAAGAAAGGTTCCTAAAAGATTAGAACCGACATAAATAAATGCATGGAACCATTGCGCAGACTTGATGAAATTTAATGCATCAAGTCCAAATGTTGAAAAGGTCGTAAACCCTCCACATATGCCTACAATCCAAAATGCACGAAAAAATTCAGGCTCACTATTTTGTTCCCAATGTTTAATGCAGATACCAATCAAAAAAGCCCCAATAAGATTAACAAACAAGGTAGGCCAAGGTAACCACGCACGACAGAGAATAGAAAAAATGGCTCTAATTGAAGATCCAATCGCTCCTCCGCTAGCAACAAGCAGGAGAAATTTCCAATCCATAATCTTAAATTTTAAACGGATATATGATTAACTAATCTTTAGATTCTAGGACTTCTTCCTCCTCATCCTCCTCGGAGTCATCATCTTCTTCCTCATCTTCAATATCAATCTCATCAAGAGAATTAAACTTTAGAACTCTTTGATGCTGTGGGAGAGGTGACATACTAACAATAATGAAGCGGCCATTAAGTTTTGGAGTATCATCAGCTTTTCCAACACCGGCCAGATCTTTAATTGCCTGTTTTACAAGGTCCATACCGAGATTAATGTGTTCCATTTCACGGCCCCTGAACATCAAGGTAATTTTAAGTTTATTTCCTTGGTGAAGAAATTTCTCAGATCTTCTAAGCTTGGTTACATAATCATGCTCTTCAATACGAGGTCTAAATTTAGCTTCCTTCACCCTCTTTGAAGTCTTAGCTTTATTTCTCTTTTGTTTGCTAATCTCGTATTTGTACTTACCAAATTCCAAAATCCGACAAACAGGGGGAACGGCATTCGATGCAACCTCCACTAAATCTAAATGATGAGACTTCGCAATTTTTAAAGCCTCTTCCGGGGGCATAACACCGAGCATCCCACCATCTGGACCAACTACACGAATTTCTCTAGCACGAATCTTGTCGTTCTTTCGAATGTAATCACGGTTATAGTTGTACCGCTTTTTATTTTTTCCACTTGGCTTTTTAACCATGTGGGCTAGCTGAGTTTATAGCTTGTCAAGAGATTTGATAAAATTGAATAAATTGAATAAAGTTTCAATTCCACAAGCTTGGAGCGTTGTAAGCAAGCCTATTTTTTATTAAATTTCTAAAGATTGAAGCTTTCTCCACAACTACAGCTTGCTTTCGCATTAGGATTTGAAAATTTAAAACCGCCTGCTACTAATTTATCTGAATATTCAAGAAGAGTTCCCCTGAGATACAATGCGGTTTTGGAATCCACTAAAATTTTCACCGATTCACTAAGAACATAAATATCACCCTCCTTCGGTTCGGGAACAAATTTCATTTTGTAAGATAATCCATTACACCCCCCTCCAGTAATTCGAATACGGAGGAAGTCTCCACTTCCTTCTCTTTCAATCAATTGAAATATCTTCGTGGAAGCAGCAACAGTTACCTTAACGAGCTTTTCGTTTCCCTCTCTTACTCCATCAGGTACTTCCAATACACTTTGCATAGTAACAGATTAATACAAAACTAACTTCGGTTCAACAAGTTAAGGAACTATATATTCGACCTGCTTTTAACAAAGCCCCGACCCTCAAGAAGAAAGAACTCAACGAACTCCCTTGCCAGTACGCTGTCACAAATAATACTCTCATTAAGACAATTTTTTGCATGGGATAAAGAATTGCCCCCTTTCATTAAAACCGTTCGGTACGCATGCTTAAGAGCCTTAGTTTCATCAGCCGAAATATTTCTCCGTTTCATACCGATCAAATTTAGACCACATGCTTGATTTCTGCCCGATACAGTAACATAGGGAGGAACATCTTTAGATACCTCTGCTAATCCTCCAATCATAACTCCTGAACCAATTCTTGCAAATTGATGAATTCCTGCACCGCCACCTATAAATGAAAAATTTCCCACGGAAACATGACCACCCAACAGCGCACCATTGGCTAGGATAACTTCCCTACCTAAATCACCATCGTGGGCAACATGCGAATATCCCATCAAAAAAGATCGCTCACCAACTTTAGTAATCCCGTTAGGATAAATAGATCGATGAACAGTAACGCCCTCACCAATTCGCACGTCATCACCAATCTGAACACTCGATTGCACGGAATGATCAAAGGCAAGATGCTGGGGGTCTCCTCCTAAAACAGAAAAATGACCAACCCTCACATTCTTTCCCAAAACTGTTCCTTTTTTAACAATGGCATGAGCCTCAATCGAACAATTACTTCCAATAACTGACCCTTCTTCAATTATTGCATAAGGTCCCACTTCACAATTATCTGCCAAGCATGCATTTGAATCAACGATCGCGGAAGAATGTATAACGGAAGACATTTAGGTTTGGAACATCTCAAGTTGAGGCTCTTTCGCAAGTTCATACACCTTCAACAACTTTAAAATCTGAAAAATTGGTTTTCCAGGATATAAATTACCTGGCTCAGTTTGTTTTAAAAGATTTTCCAGCAAAGAACGCAAAGTTAGTACACCATCAACACCAATTTCTTTAAGCATTGAAAAAACATCGCCAGCTTTTGTTTCGTTTCTTGGGAGTGCCGGAACAATTAGCAATCGCTTTAAAGACCCCATTCCGCTTCGCGCTAATTCGGGCGAGGAATTGAAACCCGCATTCAATCTGCTATCCTTGACTTCTTTTTTAAAAAATTTCACCAGTGAACTATCGTTGTTAAGCATTCCATTCGCAAAATCAGAATTCCCCCATCCCAGCAAAGTGACTAACCCAGAACGTATTTTGCTCAAATCACTAGTATACAGCCTAAAACTCATAGAGGCATTTTGGGATACAGCAGGATTAAAAATCGCGAGGGTATCCAAGTTCTCATGCTTCTTACGACCTGAGGCCACTTCCATATTACCAGTTTGACGAACGAGAAATCCATTACTTTCAAAGTAAGTTTCCACCAATTCGCGTTCAACATCCATCTGAAATTAGGTTTCAGTCGCTCCAATGGATTTCCACACTTCTATTACATCATGCATTGCCACATCAGAAGTAACAAACGCAGAACCAATTGCCTTCAACAAAACGAAGCGGATTTGACCAGATGAGACCTTTTTATCAGATTTCATTGCGTTCATCAAAGATGAAACTGGCAAGGTGGATTCAATTTTAATAGGTAAAGAATAAGAATTAAGAAGCTCAATTAAAGTATTCTCACTCTCCGGGGAGCAATACCCTTTAATTATTGAGAGCCGTAATGCACAGATCAACCCAATTGAAACAGCTTCACCATGAAGGTATTCTCCATAACCGGCCACTGATTCAATTGCATGTGCAAAGGTGTGCCCAAGATTAAGGAGGGCTCGCCCCCCTGCCGTGCCAACAGATTCCCTTTCATCAGACTCCACAATTTTAGCCTTATCTAAACAACAGGTTCCTATTATTTCAGCCAACTCAGGGGATAATGAGTTTAATGGAGAGGTTAATGAAAGTAAGCTACGGTAAAGCATTTCGTTACCAAGAAGACCGTATTTAATTACTTCAGCCATTCCTGCGGAAAACTCCCTACTTGGCAAAGTCTTCAAACAATCGATATCAATATATACAGCTTGCGGTTGATGAAAAGCACCTACCAAGTTTTTTCCGGCCTCTAAATTAATTCCCGTTTTTCCACCTACAGAACTGTCCACCATCGCGAGCAAAGTAGTAGGAATTTGATAAAAACCTATTCCCCTCAGATATGAAGCTGCGGCAAACCCCGAAAGATCTCCAGTTACTCCCCCTCCAACCGCAAAAATTATACCTGTTCGATCCACGCCCTCTTGAGCTAAAAAGTCCCATGTTTCTGACAAGAATTTTACTGATTTTGTACCCTCGCCGCTTGGCAGAATGTAGGTTGGGACAGATTCAATAAACTCTTTTACAAAAGAAGGCGACTCCCTCCTTAAACCTTCATCGACCAAGGCCACTACTTTTTTACCACGGTCGAGATAGTTTAAAGAAACTTTCTCAATCAAATTCCCAAGCCGCCTTCCAATATAAATAGGGTATGAGCGATCATTGGCTAAATTAACCTGTAAGGTTTTGAGTATTTCTTCACTCATACTTTATAAATTTTAGCAGATTGGATTTCACGCCGTCAAGCGGGTGCTGTCATTTCGACTGAAGGTAAAATAGAATCCAGGTACTGATTAATGGAAAAAGGCTGTAAATCATCCGGTGACTCCCCTAGCCCGATATAAAAAATAGGTATTTTAAGTTCTCGAAAAATCGCGACCAATGCCCCACCTTTTGCTGTTCCGTCTAACTTGGTTACGACCAATCCGGTCAGTCCAAATTTTTCATGAAATACACGAGCTTGCTCAATTCCATTTATTCCGGTTGAACCATCAATAACCAGCCATGAGTGATGGGGAGCCCTTTCATTTCGCTTTGCAAGAACTCTTTTCATTTTAGCCAACTCATCCATCAAGCCCTCTTTTACATGCAGGCGTCCTGCGGTATCTATAATAACGAGATCGTGACCTCGGGATTCTCCTGCTGAATAGGCATCGAATGCAACTGCAGCAGAATCTGCTCCGTGATGACCGGCAACAATCTCCAAATCTAAACGGTTTGACCATTCTTTGAGTTGCTCTGTTGCAGCTGCACGGAAAGTATCGCAAGCTCCTAAAATAAGAGAACATCCAGACGATTTCAATTGATATCCCAATTTGGCACAGGTTGTAGTTTTGCCCGATCCGTTCACCCCGATTAAACAGAGAACTTCAGGCTTTTCTGTGGATTGGCCTAACATACTTACTCCCTCTGCACCCTCAAGGGTTTTTCGCAAAACTGAGCGTGCAATTTCTCCAACCCCCTCGGCCCTCAACTCTTTATTCTCGCGATGAGCCTCACGAATGGATTCTAAAATTTCCTCTGTTGTTTCCACGCCAAAATCACTGGCGTAAAAAGCTTCCTCAATATCAAGTAAACTACTCTCATCCAAACGGCTTTTTCCGGACAAGGTATCAAAGGCTCCCTGAATGATAGAGGCACCTTTATGAAAACCCTTTTTAAATTTTGAAAATATTCCCATTTTGATATTTTTAAATTTTTTCTTTGGGCTGTACGAGTAAAGTACAACAGGAATACTCTACCATTTGGTTTGTACAGCAATCCTTCACCTCAAATAATAAAACCGTAAGCATAAGTACCCGATCACTTAAATCCCATGTATCCGTAATATAACCACCCTTATCATTAAATGGAACTTCATTTAATTCGGGAAAATTACGAAATTTTCTTTTCGCACCATAATTCTTGATTAGCTCTTCCCGTAAATTTTCCCATTGAGGACGGAGCACATCTTCATAGAAAGAAAACTGCCAACCTTTTTGCCCCTCAATTAAACATAGCCTAAGGCGATCATCCTGCAATTTTGAAGTCAATTCGTACCTGAATCCGTTCAGGCGTAAAGTACATTTGATTAATTCATTTTCCCGTTCCTCATAAATTTGCTTAAAACCGCCACTACGTAATTTTTCCATTACCTCTTTCCGAGAATCATCCTGCTTAAGGTTAGCGAAAATAAATTCCGAACCTGCTTTCACAAATCCTTGCGAGGATTCTTCTGCCCAAAGAAAGTTAAAATTCAATAATAGAATAAGTAGAAATGAAATGCAGACTTTCATAAAAAAAGGTAAGTGAAAAATGACTTAAAAGAAAGCTCTAGAAGCTGTAATATACCCGTTCAAGTGCAAGCAATGCATAAGAGCTAACCAAAACTGGGTCTCTTTCCCACCACCTACCATTTTCATTTAGCCAATATCCCTTGGGGTCCTGTTGATTGATTAATTCCAATGCTAATTCTTTTCGCCAATCTCGCTTTTTTCCGTTTTTGTCTACAATTTCTTCAATACCACTCAAGGAAAGAGCTTTGGCCATTGTATGATAGTAGTAATACATTCCTTGCTTACCCATGCCAGGGTTCTCTTCGATTGTATAATTTTTTTGCAACCACTCCATCACCGATTTAATCCGAGGATCCGAGTCATCCATTTCTGCATAGATAAAACTCAGCAATCCGGCGTAACTCATACTTCCATAAGAACGCAGGGCCACCGAGCCATCCTCAGTCTCTCTCTCTCCAGCCATACTACTGCCAGGAAAATAAACAAAACCACCTTCATCGTCTTTGTGTGAACTAACCCATTTTTCTTTATTTGTTGAAGGTAAATTTTGACATTTGCTCACAAAAGAAATTGCGGCATCCCAATCAAGGTCCAATTTTTGAGCTTCTGTAGACTGAAAGGATTTCTTTGCATAAAAAAGTGCTTCCATCGCAAGATGGGTGTTAGACAAATCTGAATGGGCCCAACGGGAGCCATATCCAATCCCACCATCAAATGTGTTATCCTGCTCGCCTTTAATATCAAAATCAGATTGTTGATTAACTAGAAAGCGACGGGCGGAACGAATGATTTCTTCGTATTCCGGATTCTTTTTTTGCATCAAAGCCATCATGCAAATGGATGTGTTGTAACTAGCTAAACCCTTTCCGTATATTCCGCCATCTGACTGAACATTCGAAAGTATAAACGCAAAACCCTTCTCTTGATTTTTAGAATATTTCCCTACAACAGATAAGTCGGGGTGTCCCAAAGTCGCACGCAATGCAAGTGCAGTTAAAGCAGGATAATCAGACTCTCCCCAATGCCCTGAGCTTTGATTCTGTTCTTGGTTAAGCCATTTCACACCTTTCTCCAATGCCCGTTCAATTTCTAATTTTATTGATCTTGCTTCATCTCCAAAAAGCGGACCAGAAAGAAAAACAAATTTTATAATTACACCCGTTAAAAATATACGCTTTAATAAAATCATAACTTTTTACCTATAACATTATTTACCCACCACAGGCAAGTGGAAGCGAATCATAACTGGTAATTCCAAAGGTGGCATCTCCTCTTTATTTGCAATCCAAACATCATCATTTGCACTATCATAGTCACTGTTATTCAAAATGGCATTATCATCCGCATAAATGGCCAATATTGAACCTGATGTCTCAGCTAAAAAAGTTCCTTCAATCACCCTCGATCCCGTAAAAATAAAAGATTTCTTTTCAACAGATTGCTTACGGTTCTGATTAATTGAGAGTTTTTCAAAAGTTTTGTTAAATTTAGTGCCATTCATTTCCCAATTAACAAAAATATCAAAGCAATAATTATCATAATTGATAACTTTGGGTTCGTCAGACCACAAATTTTCAAAAAAAGAAGCGACTGGTTTCGCTTTGAGCAATAAAAGAGATGTATGTAAAATTTGCGGTCTAATTTTAGTCCGAAAAAGAGACTCATGAATTTTTCCGTCTTCATGAACAATTCCATATTCAACCAGTCCGCTTATTTGGTTTGTAATTGCAGGAATCTCAATTGTGTTTGATTTCCGATCTATCAATATGTCACCGAATTGGTAAATTCCGTCAGAAATTTTAATAATCTCAGGAAGCTTAGTTACATTATCCTCACTAAATAGCTGAGTAGATAACATGAAAATAACCAAGCTCGATACAATTCGTTTTATTTTCACACAATCAGGTTCAATTTAGCTGTTCAAAATTAGCTCATCTTAAAAGCGGTCAGACAAAAAGAAAAGAAATTAATAAAATTTAAATGTTGATGGATACTTGACCTCACCTCATTCCTTTTCCATATTATTCTAAACTCTAATTACCCACTAGCGTTATGGAACAAGAAGAAATTTACCCCGAAGAGAATCAAATTCCTGAGCAGGAATTCAACCCAGAATTTGATTCTGTAACTGTTGCTCCACCCCTGGAAGGAGCGTTCAGCAAATACATGAGAGAATATCGCTTGCTCAACAGCTTACTTATTTCCCTCTTCATGATGACTATACTTATGGCTTCAATTTGGGGAATGATGATGGGCATTGCACTAGGTGGAGAAGGAAGTTCAGACTTTTCTGACGGTGGAGCACCACCCGCTGCACAAAAACAGGAAAAGCAAAAAGTGGTTAAACTCATGCAAAGGCAGAAAAAAGCACAACCGACCACCCAGCAAACTTTTCGTACTACTGCAATATCAGACATTACTCTACCCGATTTCAATGAGCTCGATGTAAAAGACCTTGCACCTGTTGTGGAAGCAGCAGCACCCACAATGTCCGACGCTGGGGCAATGAATAATGATAAGATGAAAAAAGCTATGGCTGGTATCGGGCTATCATTACCGAAAACTATGCAACAGCGCTGCGATCCTCAAAAAAGGATTGCCCGTTTAAAATCTGGCGGTGGGAAAACAATGACTGAGGCCGCCATTGTTAAAGGTTTGAAATGGTTGCAAACCATGCAAGACCCCGATGGTTCATGGGGTGGAAAAGATAAAGATGCAGATGGCAACCCAAAATCAACTGATAAAAATGCGATGACCGGGATGGCACTACTCTGCTACCTTGGTCATTGTGAATTACAGGATTCGCCTGATTATGGTCCAACTGTCCAGAAAGCTATCAACTTTATCACCTCCACGACACCGGAACCAACAATTAATGGTGGTGCTGGATCCTACTCCCACCCAATTCGGGCTTATGCACTGTGTGAGGCCTACACCATGACGAAAATCAAAAAACTGGAGGAGTTTGCCCGTCGGGCAACCCTTCACATCATAAAAGGGCAAAATGAAAACGGTGGATGGGCATACGGCTTTGGTAAAGGGATTGCCGCCCACACTGACTTATCAGTAACAGGTTGGAACATTCAAGCACTTAAAGCAGCTGCTTATACTGGCATCGAAATTTCCGGCTTAGATGAGGCAATGGATAAAGCTATAAAATATGTAATTGAGTGTCAGGACGATCAGGGTAGGTTTGCTTATCAAAGAGGAAAAGGGGGCAAAGCCAGTTTGACTGGAGCAGGAGTGCTTTGCCTTCAAATTTGGAAGAATGCAAAATCTGAAGAAGCTAAAAAAGGCCTTGAATGGATTGCTCAAAACCAAGCTATTATAAAAGAATGGAGTAAGGTGGATGTTTATGGTTGGTACTATAATGCACAGGCATGCTTTCAAGCGACTGGGGTCTCTGGTGGTTCAAAATTCTGGAAGGCTTGGAATAAGGATTTTCAACAAACCGTTTGCTCAAATCAGGCACCTGATGGTCACTGGCCTCACGGTAATCATTTCCATGGAGATACCGATATTTACAGGACAACTATGGCAATTTTAATGCTCGAAGTTTACTACCGTTACATGCCCACGACAAAGGTGTAACCGCTAAATTTATTTTTTCTCGCAGTTTACATTTTTAGAAGTATTGTTTGGTCGTTATGGACCAAGAAGAAACTTACGCAGAGGAGAATCAAATTCCTGAGCAGGAATATAACCAAGAATATGAGAGCGTAACTGTTGCTCCACCCCTGGAAGGAGCGTTCAGCAAATATATGAGGGAATATCGCTTACTTAACAGCTTACTTATTTCCCTCTTCATGATGACTATACTCATGGCTTCAATTTGGGGAATGATGATGGGCATTGCATTAAGCGGAGAGGGAAGTTCAGATTTCTCTGACGGGGGGGCGGCACCCGCTGCACAAAAACAGGAAAAACAAAAAGTGGTTAAACTCATGCAAAGGCAGAAAAAAGCACAACCGACCACCCAGCAAACTTTTCGTACTACTGCAATATCAGACATTACTCTACCCGATTTCAATGAGCTCGATGTAAAAGACCTTGCACCTGTTGTGGAAGCAGCAGCACCCACAATGTCCGACGCTGGGGCAATGAATAATGATAAGATGAAAAAAGCCATGGCTGGTATCGGGCTATCATTACCCAAAACAATGCAACAGCGTTGCGACCCAAAAAAACGTATTGCCCGATTAAAATCCGGGGGTGGTAAGACCATGACGGAAGCAGCCATAGTCAAAGGGTTAAAATGGTTACAAACAACTCAAGATCCTGAAGGGTCATGGGGAGGAAAAGATAAAGACGAGAAAGGAAATCCTGTTAAAACCGATAAAAACGCGATGACCGGAATGGCTCTATTATGCTATCTCGGGCATTGTGAATTGCAGGATTCTCCTGACTTTGGTCCGACCGTACAAAAGGCGATTAATTACATAACCTCAACTACGCCCGAACCAAAAATCGACCAGAGGGGTTCGTACTCTCACCCAATTCGAGCTTATGCCCTCTGTGAGGCTTACACCATGACTAAAATCAAAAAGCTCGAAGAATTTGCCAGAAGAGCGACCATTCACATCATCAAGGGGCAAAACGAGAACGGTGGATGGGCTTACGGTTTTGGAAAAGGTGTGGCAGCTCATACTGATTTGTCGGTAACAGGTTGGAATATACAGGCTCTTAAAGCAGCCGCTTACACCGGAATCGAAATTAGTGGACTGGATGAAGCCATGGACAAAGCAATCGAATATGTAAAAAAATGCCAAGATAGCAAAGGTGCATTTGCATACAAAATGGGTGGTGGAGGAAAATCCAGTCTAACGGGAACCGGCATTCTCTCACTTCAAATTTGGAAAAATGCAAAATCAGAAGAAGCAAAAAAAGGACTAGAATGGATCGTCCAAAACGAAGCTGTTAAAAAAGATTGGAGCACAATAAATGTCTATGGGTGGTACTACCATGCACAAGCCTGCTTTCAAGCAACAGGAGTATCCGGAGGTTCAAAGTTTTGGAAAGCATGGAATAAGGACTTCCAACAAACGGTATGTTCCAACCAGGCTGAAGACGGGCACTGGAAACACGGGGCACACTTCCATGGAGACACTGAGATTTACCGAACAACTATGGCAATTTTAATGCTCGAAGTTTATTACCGATATATGCCCACTACCAAGGTGTAAAAACACTTTTTTATCCTCCTAGCTTGTCACTCACTCCCAAATCCTATATCATTACTTTAATGAAAAGTTCTATTTTTGTTTCTATATGTTTGTTTCACGCCGCAATTTTTGCATCAGCTGAAAAAAAAGCAGCTCATGAAATTACCATTTCTGGAAATGACACCATGCAATTTGATGTCAAAAATTTTGATGTGACTGCAGGTAAGAAAGTAAAGCTTACTTTTAAGAATGCGGGTAAATTACCCAAAATTGCCATGGGGCATAATTTGGTACTCCTCAAAAAAGGGGTATCTGCTATCGCTTTCGGACAAAAAGCATTGGGAGCAGGTGCGAATGCAGTTAACCCTTTACCTGACTCACTGAAAGGTGATGTTATTGCCAGCACCAAACTTCTCGGACCCGGTGAAGAAGAAATAATTACCTTTACAGCACCCAAAGAAAAAGGTGCTTATGAATATGTATGCACTTTCCCTGGTCATTTTGCTATGATGAGGGGAACTATGACGGTTAAATAGTTTAGTTCCCAAACTTTGACTTTAAGGCAAAGTATATTTGCCTTCTTGACAATTTTGTCTTTGGGCGAGATACCAATGATATGTCCATTGAACAAGAAAAAAAGTTTTTACAGGAAGCTGAAGCCAAAGGGCTTTACTCGTGCCTAGCGGCATACACTAAACTATCCGGCCCGGGTTGGCTTCAAAGTGCGATCACACTTGGTGGGGGTTCACTTGCGTCCAGCCTATTTCTTGGAGTTCTTGCCGGATACTCCCTTCTTTGGCTCCAACCCATTGCGATTATACTTGGCATTATAATGTTAAGTGCCATCAGCCATGTAACTCTTTCAACAGGGCAGAGTCCATTTGTTTCCATCAATACTGAAATTAATCCGGTTTTGGGTTGGGGATGGGCAATTGCAACGATAATGGCCAATATTGTCTGGTGTTTACCTCAATTCACCTTGGGAACAGCGGCAGTTACACAAAATTTAATACCCGCCTTGAATAATACAGGAGGGAAAGTCTTTGTTGTACTTACCTTATTAATCATCGCAGGCATAGTCATTTGGGCATACGATCGAGGAAACAAAGGAGTTAAAATTTTTGATTTAATCCTTAAGATAATGGTGGGCCTGGTGGTCATATCTTTTTTCGGAGTTGTTGTAAAAATGGGCACGGCCGGAAATTTAGCTTGGGGAGAAATTGCCCAAGGATTCATTCCAAATTTATCCCTCCTTAACCAACCCGATGAAGTATATACAAGCTTCCTTAATAAAACAGGTGATTTTCGGGCTTTTTGGGAAGATAAAATTGTAAATATGCAAAGGGATGTAATGATCGCTGCCGCTGCTACTGCAGTAGGAATTAATATGACATTCTTTATGCCCTTTGTTCTGCTTAACCGTAAGTGGGGAAGAGAACATAGAGGCTTGGCAAAATTTGATTTATGGACCGCCCTTCTGATTCCCTATGTGGTGGCAACTTCATGCGTGGTTATTGCGGCCGGGTCACAATTCAATGGAAAACCTGAATCTGCATATCAGGATTATGAAAATAGAATTCTCCATCCAAATTTGGTAAAAGGATATAATCAATTTATTACTGAAAGGCTGGAGCTCGAATTTGGAAAAGATCAATTTTCAAACCTGGCTCCTGTTCAGAAAAAGGAACAATTCTTAGCGGTACCCGAATCAGATAAACAACTGGCTGCAATGTTAGTCAAAAGAGATGCCTTTAATCTCGCCGCATCCCTTGAGTCATTAATGGACAACAAAACCTTTTCACACTATATATTCGGAATTGGCGTGGTAGGTATGGCATTGTCTACTATAATAATCCTTATGACGATTAATGGTCATGCAATCTGCGAGGTACTTGGAAAACCTCATAAAGGTCCAGCATTTTTAACTGGTGCATACATCGCTGGAATTGGGGTACTAGGGCCATTCGTTTGGAGCGACGCTGCCTTTTGGCTAGCTGTACCTACTTCGATTCTCGGTTTCACCCTCATTCCGGTGGCTTACCTAAGCTTTTTTCTCCTGATTAACAGTAAAAAGGTATTAGGTAGAGAAAGGCCTAAAGGATTGGGAAGAATTATTTGGAACATTGGATTACTTCTTTCTTTGTCCATAATGGGAAGTGCTGCATTTTATGTCGCATGGAATAAAAGTTGGGGAGATATCCCATTTGGTCGAATTGCATTGATCGGATTTGGAGTTTTACTTCTTATCGGCCATTTTGCCCTGCAAAATAAAAAACTTGGAAAGAAAATGGAAGCAATGGATATGAAATTGCAACAAATGAAGAAACAATTAGAACCAAAATCGAAATAATTCGAATTATTTCGTTTCCAAAGGTAGCCACTTCCTTTGCTCTCCTGCAGATCCAATCCTAGAAGCCAGAACCCAAGCCTCTCCGCTAGTTGTATCTAATTTGATCAGTCTTTTATACAGAAAAGGCTTTTTATCCTCTGAATAATACTCCGCACTGATTATTTGATATTTACCACTCTTGCTTGATAAAGAACCAAAGCTCGGAGGCGGAGGTATGTTCATTGGCAAATTTGGCCGGGAGGATGGGGCTACTGAAGGTGGACGAGTTTGAGCAAAAACCCAAATTGTCGCACAAGCCGAAATCGAAAAAAGAAAGATAATAGATTTTTGTGTTATTTTCATTATGTAGTTTGAATATTAATAGTAATGTTAAAATTTAATATTGTAAGTCTTCCTTTTTTTTTAGCATGGGAGCAAACAAAGATTTACCTTTTAAATTATGCACATCCTTTAACATAAGTCATGATAGAAGAATATGACTAAAAATAAAAAAGCCGTCGACCTTGCCCAAGTCGACGGCTGTGTTTGCATTATGCACTAGGCATAACTTTATCCGTGCTAGAAATCACAATGAAGCATCACCCCTCAATCGACAAAATAAAAAATTACATATTTCACTTTTTCACTTAATAAACACATTTCATGTTAAACACATGCAGCAGTAATCGAATAGGTCACAAAGAGCCTTATTCCTCTTCTTCCTGAATAAAAACTACGGCTTGGTACCAATATTCTTGATCTTTAATAGGTCCACCAAGACATTGCCATCGAGCGGATGAACGAAAAATAAAACCTTCGGTATCTTTATACTCTTTCTGAATAGAATCATTTACCACTTCACTTAATTCTTTAGCCGAGGACGCTTTAATTACCTTGTACTTCCTTTGAACCGTTATCATTTTGTTAAGTTCGTTAATTTGATATTATTATTTTCAAATAAATTTTTGTTTTGAATCCAAAACATACGAATACTGACATACTATCACAAACAATATTGATTAATATTTTGAATCAAATTTTACTATTATTTCCAATGATCAAACCTACCTTCATCTAATAAGTTGTAACATATGCCAAGAAAAACTCCGGTTAAAACTGAAACAGAAAATAAATCTCTTTCTGATAATGATGTTGAATCTATCCAAGAACTTAAGGAGAAATTCAATGAAATTAAAATCCAACTTAGTAAGGTAATCATTGGTCAGGATGAAGCTATTGAAAGAATATTCCTTTGTATGTTATCAAAAGGGCATGCTCTATTAATGGGCGTCCCGGGACTTGCTAAAACTCTGCTTGTTAACTCGATCGCTCAAACCACGTCCCTCTCTTTTGGGCGTATTCAATTCACTCCGGATTTAATGCCATCTGATGTAACAGGAACTGAGATTTTACAAAATAAAAAGGAGTCAGAAGGACGGGAATTTGTTTTTATCAAAGGGCCCATTTTTGCAAATGTTATCCTCGCAGATGAAATCAATCGTACTCCTCCGAAAACGCAGTCAGCTCTTCTTGAAGCGATGCAGGAAAAAAGAGTTACAGTTGCCGGCAAAAACCATTTATTGCAGGAACCATTTTTTGTGCTCGCAACTCAAAATCCCATCGAACAAGAAGGCACCTATCCATTGCCTGAAGCACAATTAGACCGATTTATGTTTCTCGTTAAGATGAACTACCCGAATCGAGAGGAAGAAATTCAAATTGCCAAACAGACCACCTGTGGTTCCACCCCAAAGCTTAAAAAAGTTATCACAGGGAAAAAACTCAGGGAGTTGCAGGAATTAGTTGAAAGGGTACCCGTACCAAACCATGTTCACGAACTTGCGGTTGATTTAGTTCGTCGCACTCGACCAAACTCGGATGAATCTCCAGCGTGGATTAATAAATGGGTTCAATGGGGTGCTGGACCACGTGCGGTTCAATATTTAATAAGAGGAGCAAAAGCAAGGGCAGTTCTAACCGGTAATTACATGGCCTCCCTAGACGATATCGAAAAAGTAGCAGAACCCGTTCTTTTCCATCGGATTCTCACAAATTTTCATGCCCGATCAGAAGGCGTGACCAGTAGTGAAGTAGTAAGTCGCCTCGTCACCGAAGCAAAAAAAGAGAAAAGATAATCCTATGCCGAGAAGGCGAAATTCCTATTTTTCTTACCTCGACCAAGAATCACTTTCTCGGATTTCAGGTGAGCCCTTGCTTAGTAAATTCTCGATGGAGGGGAGTGTTTCCGGACATCACCGAAGCCCTCATAAAGGGGCGAGTGTCGAGTTTTCTGAATATCGTGAGTATACTCCGGGTGAAGATCCTAAAAGGATGGATTGGAAAGTATTTGGGCGGTCAGATCGCTATTATTTAAAAGAATTTGAAGCAGAAACCAATTTACGCTGCCACCTTGCCATCGACTGTAGTGCATCCATGAGTTTTGGTGAACCGGTAAATAAACTTGAATACGCCAAAAAGCTCACAGCTACCCTAGCCTATATTTATCTCGGACAGGGGGACGCAGTAGGTTTACATACAATTCAAAACAAGAATCAAAAAGTTATTCCGACCAAAAGAAACCCCGCTCAAGTACAGGAAATACTTGAAGTGCTCGGTCCACTAAAAGCCAAGGGAAAAACAAACCTTATTCAATCCCTTCACGAAATTGCAGAAAGTTCAAAAATGAGAGGTTTGATTGTGGTAATCTCGGATTTCTTCGAAGAAATGGATCCTATTAAGCACGCAATTACTCATCTCCGCGACAGAAAGCATGATGTCGTCCTCTTTCAATTATTGGACAAACAGGAAATTGAATTTTCTTTCGAACGCCCTACCCGCTTCATTGATCTTGAAGGAGAAGGTTCAATCATAACCGAACCAACTTTAATCAGAGATGAATATTTAAAAAGAATGGAAGAGCACAGCATGGCAATTAATGAACATTGCCTGGAATGCGAAGCTTCGTTTAATCGAGTTTCGACCGTACAATCCATAAGCGAAACACTTAACTCTTTCAGTTCTCACAGAAGAGAAATCACCTCATAATGTCATTCCTCCAGCCGATTGCACTATGGGGACTTTTGCTTGCTCTTACCCCATTGATCATACATCTGCTCAATTTACTACGCCATCGATCGCAACCATGGGCAGCAACTCGCTTTTTACTACAAGCCAGGAAAAGCTCATCCCGGATATCAAAAATTAAACGATGGTTAACTTTGCTTATGCGAATGATTGCCTTGGCCTGCCTATGCTTTGTTATTGCCCGCCCGATGATCGGAGGGAATTCATTTTTTTCTCTTTCTTCTAATTCTCCTGAGATGCTTGTATTAATTCTTGATCGATCTGCGAGTATGGATACTGGAGCTAATTCGAATTTAAAATCAAAACGCGAGCGGGCACTTGAGATTTTTGAACAATTTGTTGAACCATGGCCGGAAAGCAAGATAGCGCTTATAGAATCTGTTTATGAAGAACCCTTTTTCCTTTCCGAAATTCAGGCGCTTACAGATTCCAATTTTGAGGATTTCACTGGGCAAACTGATACTTCATCATCCCTGGCTAGAACTCTGCTCAAAACTTTAGAATGGATGAAAAAAACTCAGGTCGGACCTGCCGAGATCCTTCTTGCTTCGGATATGCAAAGAAGTAACTGGGGGGGAAATAAAAGCTCTAATCAATTCTCAAGGATTGATAAAATACTTGAGCAAAAAAAAGACTTATGGACCCTTAAAATAATACCTCTTACCTCCAAATCTTCCTATAATATTTCACTGCGAGTTAACAAGATCGCCAGGACGAAGGAGTCCATCAAACCAAGCTTGACTCTGAAACAAAGTAAACCGACTAATCCATTAAATAGCGTTGATATTCAAAAGTCCCTCAACGGAGAAAGTGAAAATTTAAATTTAAAAATTTCCAGTGATTATACAAAATGGCACACTACATTTAATTTAAAAAAACAACCTGAAGAAGGCTGGGGATCGATAAAGCTAAACAGTAGTTTTAATAAATCTGATGATCACTATTATTTTACATACCGTAAAAATTCGATCCCTCAAGTTGGTGTTCTATCATTGGATCCCGTTATTGAAAATGTATTACGTTCGGCCGCACAAAACTCAGATGGGGAAATTGCTGAACCCCTAATTCTTGAGAATCTTGATAATCAAAATACTACTCTGAGAAGAATGGTAATACAGCAAGGAGCAATAGCAAAAGCGGTCTCCGAGTCTTTAGATAAATTTGTTAAACAGGGAGGCACCCTTGTACTCTTTCCACCAGAAAATAAAAATCTAAACAACTATCCTTTTTTAAGTTGGCAAGATTTGGAAGAAAGAAATGAAGACCAGGCGTTTACCATTCAAAGTTGGTCAAAAGAGGACGGTGTTCTTAAAAACTTTGCGGATGGTGCTTCGATCGGGTTGGATTATTTATCCGTTCTTAAAAGAATGGTTCCAAATCAAGGAGAAGCACTTGCTTATTACGGTGATGGTAAAGCATTCCTATCTAAATTTACTCATGGGAATGGTCTGGTTTATGCCTTTTCTACCCTACCACTAGATTCATGGTCTACATTAAAGGATGGCTATATCCTCGTGCCAAGCATCCAGAGAATAATGCTCGAATCCTCTTCTGTAATGGATTCCTCAAACGACCTAATTTGTGGATCGGAGGAAACAAAAAATATCTTTGAATATAGCTGTATTGATCTACCAGAACAGAAAAAGCCTACCCTTCATGCTGGTGTATACAAAATTAATGGAAAACTCACAGCCATAAATCGACCGTTAGAGGAGTTAGATAAGGAAATTTTCACCTTGTCCGATTTAAATTCAAAACTTCCGAATTCTCCTACTCTTGAAGAATTGAATGAAAGTAAAAGGTCGACGTTTAAAAGGTCTGAAATTTGGACTTCTTTTTTATATCTGTGCCTTGCATTCCTTTTAGGCGAGTCCTTGCTTGGCATACCAAGACAATCAAACAGAAAACAGATGAAAAATGTTTGAATTTAATGGTTGGCAATTTTCGGCTGCAATTTCCAGTGTCTTTGCTTGTTCTATCATTTTTTGCTTAAGCGTTTATTTATCGGTTAGAACATGGAGCAGAAATGGTAAAAAGAAAAAGGTGGCAACACTCGAATTGGTTAGGACATTGAGCGTTCTTTTTCTGCTCATCACTTTGCTAAATCCCGAAAAAATTGAGGAAATAAAGAAAAATCAAAAGCCTGATATCATATGCCTCCTCGATGAATCGAAAAGCATGGACACTAAAGATACAATCGATAGCAACGGTACGCTTACAAGCAGATTCGAATGGGCCAAAAACATTCTAAACTTAGAATGGTTACAAAACCTTGAGGCCAATGCCTCAGTCTCAATTAAACCTTTCTCATCAAATATAGGAAAGGACGGAACAGATTTGGGTTCTGCGATAAAGGAAGCCCTGCAAGACTACTCCGAAATAAAAGCAATCCTCCTACTTTCTGATGGAGATTCCAACACTGGTCCTCCTGCACTTGCAACAGCAGGGAAATTGAGAGGTTTAAAAACCCCAGTCTACAGTGTGCAAGTGGGAAGCAAAAAAGCTTTACCCGATATCAGTCTAGAGGATGCTAATGCACCTGTGTTTGTACTTAAGGAAGAAAAAATTAACATTCCAGTCCGAGTAAAAAATTATTTTGAAAATCTCAAGCAGTTAAATATTGAACTGTTTGCAAATGAAAAACTTGTTTTGACCAAGTCATTATCAGTACTTGCATCAAGCGAATACACGGGCAATCTCGCCTGGTTACCACCAAGTGATGGAAACTATACACTCAAAGTAAAAATTCCGCTCATTGAGGGTGAAACAAATTCGAAAAATAATGAAAAGTCATTTCAAACCCGAGTTGAGAATAAAGTAATTAAAGCACTCTTAATTGATTCCTTGCCCAGGTGGGAATATCGCTTTTTACGTAATGCTTTAAATCGTGATCCAGGAGTAGATTTAAAGTGTCTACTCTTCCATCCTGAGTTGAACGAAAGTTCGGGCAAAAACTACCTATCTGAGTTTCCTAAAGACTTTAATAACCTGGCCGGTTTTGATGTAATTTTTTTGGGAGATGTCGGGATTGGATCCGGTGAACTCAAAAAAGAGGACTGCGAAAAACTAAAAAAACTTATTGAGCAACAAGCTTCGGGTATGGTCTTCTTACCAGGAAGAAGAGGTCGGCAATTGTCTCTGAGCAATTCTTCACTGCAGGACTTAATGCCTGTAATACTTGATCCAGATAAACCTATTGGACTAGGTACGCTCAACCCATCAAACTTGGAATTGACGAATCGTGGGAGAGACCACTGGTTAACAAATTTGAGAGGAGCAGGTGAAACGGATCGAGAATTTTGGGAACGACTTCCGGGTTTTCACTGGTCTGCTGTAGTGAAGAAAAGTAGACCGGGGTCAGAGGTATTAGCCGTTCATTCTAATTTTAAAAATAATTGGGGGAACATGCCAATACTGGTTATTCGCTACACAGGTGCCGGCAAAACTCTATTTATGGGAAGCGATTCAGCATGGCGCTGGAGAAGAGGAGTAGAAGATAAATATCATTATCGATTTTGGAGCCAGGTAGTCCGATGGATGGCACATGGTCGGTATTTAGCTGAAAAAGAGGGTATTCGTCTAATTACCGACCCTGAAAGACCGAAAGTTGGAGAGAAAATATTTCTTCGGTGCATTGCTTTAGATAAAGCAGGATTCCCCCTCGAAAACGGAGTAGTGACCGCCAATGTTTTACATTCCAACGGTTTACAGGAAAAAATTACATTTTCACCCACAGAGACAGGGCCCGGTGTTTACCTTGCCGAAATGCAGGCACAAAATGAAGGGGCATTAAAAATCAATATTGAAACGACTCCCTACAAAAGAAAACTAAGCGTCGATCTAAAGATTTTAAAAGACGAGAAAGAAAAAATGGGGAAACCAATCACCGGTAGACAATTGTATAATCTTGCTGAATTAACCGGAGGAAAAACTTCAGGCATACAAAATTGGAAAGAAGTTATTAATGAACTTACTGCATTACCAAACCCGGAACCGGTTTTTAGGATTCATCGCCTACGAACAAACTCTACCTGGGGGCTTTTAATATTCAGCATGCTTGCAATTTACTGGACGGGGCGGAAGCTATTAGGAATGATTTAATTTGTTAAATAAATTGAAAAACGAAAAAAAAGTTTTACCACCCTCTCTTTTAGGTTCTTTAGATTTTTTGCAAAGGCTCGCAAGAAAACTAGCTCTTCTTAAATATATTTCGTCTATCTTTCTTCTCTCTCTTGGGTCTTGTGCAACCCTCTTCGTTTTAGATCGATTCATTGAAACACCTATTTGGTTGCGTAGCTTCCTCACAGGGTCAACTTTTTTAATTGTTCTGTATTTTGGCTATCAACTTTTCCTACAGGCCTATATTCTACCCCGTTCTCAAGAATGGCTTGCCCGCAAAATTAAAAAGGCATTCGGGGGACCAGGAGATCGCTTCCTGGGTATTATCGAACTGACAAATGCAGCTAAAGGAGAAGAAGGCAAATATTCTCAAGCCCTTTTTCTTGCTGCTCAGGAAAAGGTTGATCAAGAGATTTCAAATCTACCTTTAAATCAGACCTTTAATAGAAAAGCTATATACCAAAGAACCCTATCCCTATTCCTTCTTTCCATGCTTGCCACACTTAGTTTTTTTAGTTTTCCGGAACTTACTTATAATTCCTTCAAGAGATGGGTAATGCCCTGGAAAAACATCTCCCGGGCAACACTTACAAAATTTTCAAATCTGCCTTCTCAATGGGTTTTGCCCCGTGGCGAAGTCACTCAATTTGCAATTCAATTAGATGGGGATTCTAAATTCAAACCTCAGCATGCTTTTATTAAAGATGACCGTGAACTTTCGATCGAAGCAGAGGAAGGAGGTGGTATTTATGAATTCGAAATCCCTGGTTTATTTAATACTCATATCGCCCAGCTCAATGCCGGAGATTTCCAAAGAGAAATAATCCTACGGCCGGTGGATCGCCCTCAAATCAAATCTCTGGAAGTAAAAGCATTTTTCCCTTCCTACCTTGGAATTGAACCGGACTTACTCGCACCAATTAATAATACTTTTTCCTATCCCTTCGGTACAAAACTGCAAATAGAGGGAAGCGTATCTCGTAATCTTTCGTCAATGAATGCTGTTCTAGCAAATGATCGATTAGATTCAGCGATAAACAAAAGCTTCTTTTCTATTCAAGTACCTGCATTGGAAAGTAAAGAATATCTCTCCCTTGAACTGATTGATTGCTTCAACCTATCTACAAGGAATCCAGAAAAGCTAAGATTAAATCCGATTGAAGATAAAGCACCCCGGGTAAACTTTCCCGAAGCTCCCTCAGAAGCGACTATCATTATTAACGAAACTGTACCTGTTCGTCTTTCTGCAAGTGATGATTACGGAGTAGCACGCTTTCAATTATGTATGCAATTCCCTGATCGAAAGGAAAAAAATGCAACTCAAGTTCTCTGGGACCAAGAAGAAGTGGAGCAAATTATTAAAAATGAATTCACCCTACCGTTTGACCCTTCATTTTTCAATTTAGAAGATGGAGACAAGGTCGAATTATTTGGACGTGCATGGGACCGAATGCCGGGAAGGGAACCAACGGTCTCTAAAAAAATTGTTCTTCGTGTAATTGGCCTCGAGGCACATGCTGAGCAATTAAGAGAGGACATAGAAAACATTATGGCCCGTACATCTGAAATTGCACGGGAACAGGAAAATATCCTTATGGAAACATCCTCACTGGAACAGGAATTAAGATACAGTGAAAAAGAACTCAACATGATCGCCGAACTTCAACAAGAAAATGCCAAAAACTTAAAAAGGGCGGCAGAAGATGGACTGAGCATCTTAGATGAAGCCGTTCGCAATCCAATGTTTGAAACCGAGTCATTAGAAAAATTTGCTCAAACTCTAAACAAAATGCAAACAGTAGTATCCAGCCCTATGCGAGATGCAAGTATGCAAATCAAACAAGCCAAAACATCAAAATCTCTTTCCGGTGCTATCATGAATGAACAGAGTGCTCTCGCTCAATTAGAAGAGATTTTAGCCGAAGGTGCATCTCAATTGGATCGATTGGAAGCCCTAACATTATCACAAAGACTTCGGAAATTTGAAAAAACTGAAATCAAGCTGGGCAAAGATCTGCTTAATATCCTGCCCCAGTCAATTGGGCAAATTGCAAGTGACCTCAAATCCCATGTTAAGGAAAAAAAATTATTACTCGAAGAAATCCAAAGGAATACACACATACAAGTTAAAAATGTAAGAGGCGAAATTAGCCGATATCACGAAAGAACCGGTAAACCTGCGTACGGAAAAGTAAGCGAATTAATGAAATCGGAAAATCCAGAGGAAAAAATACTCGATGTCTCCTATCAAATTCAACAAAATATTACCTTCGAAGCGCTTGATGGAATAGAAATACTATCCAAAAAATTTAGTACATGGGCAGGTATACTTGAAGAAGGTGATCCCACTTCCGAAGCAGGCCAGGGTCAGGGTCAGAAAAATTCGAAATCCAAAGACTTTACCCAAAGTATCATCGCATTAATTAAAATCCGTGAGGAAGAAATAAATATCATATCCAAAACAAAAATTCTACAAAATGGAAACTTTCGAGCAAGGCGGGAAAATTGGACCTCTCTATTACAGTCCCAGCAAGAAAAACTAATGATCGATTTAACCGATACTCAGATTGAGGTAGCTACCGAAGCACTTAATCCAATTTTTGATGATGCACACATGTCCATGTCAACCTCCGCAATTGATCTGAAAAATGGAAAATATGCTATCCAAACGATAAATGCTCAGTTGGATGCCCGCAATCAGGTTAGTGACCTCATTAACCTGCTGATCGAGTCCGCTAATAGTGGAAAATCAAAAGAAAATGAATTAGGCGAAGAAATCAGTAGCATGGAGTTTCTTTTATTACAAGCGAAGCAGGAAGGTGGTAAAAAACCCGGTAAAATGCTAACTGGTTCAACTGGCGGTGGTTCCCAACAAGGTGGAGGAACAGAAAAGGAAGCCCGATCTGCACAAGGTAAAGCTTTTGAAAACTCCACATCACGAAGAAAAACTAAAAAAACAGGTGGCTCGTCCCAGTCCGTACCTGCGGAATTTAAAAAAATAATGGAGAAGTACTTCCAAGCAATAGAAGAGTAAATATGAATTTTTCATTCTACCTCGCTATCCCTTTCCTTGTAATAACCCTGGTAGTAAATGGACAGGTACTCTTTGAGGAAACTGACGATCAATTTGTCCAGCAGATTGAAAACACTTATCAAAAGGGAGTCGATTTCCTTGCAAAAACTCAAAATGATCAGGGTTCATGGGATGATTCAACCTATGGCTCAAACCCTGGTGTTGTTGGAATGTCCATTCTCGCATTCTTAGCCCGAGGGGATGATCCCGAATTCGGTACTTATCGCACATCAATTACAAAAGCCTTAACCTTTTTATTAAAACTTCAAGATAAGAAAACTGGATATATAGGATCCTCTATGTATAACCATGGATTCGCAACCTTGGCACTCGCTGAGATCTACGGCAGAACTAATATTCAAGGAATTGGTCCAGCACTTGAAAAAGCTACACGCTTAATCATTTCATCACAGAAAAACAACCCGAAAGGTGCTTGGAGATATAGCCCTGAAAGCAACGATGCTGACATCACGGTTTCAGGTGCTCAAATGCTGGCACTCTTCGCCGCTCGAAATGCAGGTATTTTCGTTCCAAATGAAGCAATTGAAAAAGGGAAAGCATTTATTCTGACTTGTCAGGATAGTAAGGGTGGATTTGGATACACAGGAAGTACAGGGCCAAACCTGCCCCGCACGTCCATCGGGTGCCTCATTTTATCACTCGCCAAGGATACCGATTCCGAAGCATATAAAAAATCTGTGAACTTCCTAAATGATAATGCAAACTTTGGCGATCAGGGTCATAAATTTTATAATCTTTACTACACCTCACAGGCAATTTTCCGAGCAAATCCAAAATTATGGATATCCTGGAATTTCCAAAATTTTAAACAACTACAATCCTCTCAGACCCAAGAAGGTGGATGGAATGGAAACTACGGCACAACTTTTTCAACATCTGCAGCTCTCCTATCCTTAGCATTGAACTATAGATATCTCCCTATTTACGAAAGATGAAAATAATCCAGAGCATGCTCTTTCCATTTATTCCTTTTTTTATAGGCATAAACCTTTTTGCCGGCAATACAGTCCTGCCCAATTCAGATCGTACTGAGTCAGAATCGAATCAAACTGAAATCGTATCACAGAAAAGAATTTTAAACGAAAAAATCCTTCTGTTTGATGGTTCGGAATTAACAGGAAATTTGATCAGGTTGGACAAACGGAAAAATTTATTTTGGCAAAATGAATCTGTAGCAGATCCCATCAGTTTTAACTATCGTTCAATTTCATCAATAAATTTTGACCGCTCGGTTACCCCCCTCAAGCAAATACCACATGATCGTAAATCCCTGAGATTGTATTTTAAAAATGGTGATAAATTGAGCTGTGAATTTGAGCAATTAACCAAAGAACACCTAATCATTAAATCTAAATTTTCCGAACGTCTTTCAATCCCAACTTCAGATATTCAAAAATTGGAATTCCTACCTATCAGTCATCAGACTCTGTACGATCCATCCCTTGGCCTCCAAAACTGGAAAAAGAGTAATAGTAAATCATGGATTATTGAGGATACAGATTTTGTCTCAGTCTTTTCTGGGAGTATCGGTACAACACTTCCAAAAAAAGACGCTATTGAAATTGAATTTGAAGCTCAGTGGGAAAGATCCTTCTATTTGGCAATGCGAATATTTTCGGATTCAGACGGCTCGACTTATGGCAATGAAGGCTATCATTTATCATTCTCGAATAATCGCCTTAACCTTCAAGTTAATAAAAGAAAAAAAGGTCGAATTGTCCGTGAGACAATCGGCACACTCATGCTCGATGATATGATGAAAGAAAAAAAGGCTCATGTCCATGTATTGGCACATCGGCAAAATAAAGAATTCATTATTTTTATAAACGAAAAACAGGTTGCACATTGGAAAGATTCAATCGAGGATTTTCAACCAACTGGAAATGGTATTCTTTTAATCAACCAAGGGGGAAACTCTTATATTCGATTAAAACAATTAAATGTTTCTGGCTGGGATGGTTCTTTTTTTCCAGCTCAAAAAAAAGATATTATATCGCAGAAGAAAGTAGAATATGTCGTAATGAATAATGGAGATTCAACTCCAGTCTCCTCGATCATCGGGAAAGATGATTTATTTTCAATAGAAACAAAAAGAGGAACTTTTGATCTACCTAGAAAAAGAATTAGAAATATAAACTTTCCTGAAATATCAAATCAACACTCTACTGAGCCACAACCTGAGCATATATTATTAAACCAATCCCTTGGCCAATTAAGTTTCAAACTACAATCTATTTCAGAAAGCACATTAGTGGGTCTTCATCCGAGCTTTGGTAAGTTTATTCTTCCGCTTAAAAGGATTAAGTACATGAAATGTAATTTGCACCTGCTTCGATTACGAAAATACTTAATAGCTCTTAACTCAGCGAAAAAAGCATTGGATGAACAACAACCTGAAATTGCACTTTCGATCCTCGAGCAATTAGATCCTCCTCTTCGATCTTGGTATTGGAAACGTCTTACTTTTATTGCAAAAAGTATGAAAGCGGAAGAGATACTTAGTTTTTCACCCCACAAAGATCAAACACTTACCTCTGCAACTTTTGCGGGAAATGGGGAAACTATTTTGTCCACCGGGATTGATGGGACATACTCGCTGTGGAACGGTCATGCGAAACTTGCATCCGGAACTTTTTCCGAATCTCATAAATCCGTATTGGAACCCGGCCGGCTTGCGAATGAAGAACAATCTATGGTTTCAATTACCTCTACCTATTGGCTTAGTGAAACAGAAGTTACCCAGGAGCAATTTGAATCCATTACTTCCAATAATCCAAGTCCTGAAAAAAATGCAACCTTGCCTATTATTTGTACATGGTTTGAAGCCGTTCAATTTTGTGAAACCCTTAATAAAAAAGAAAAACCACCATCAGGTTATATTTGGAGATTACCTACAGAAAGCGAATGGGAACGAGCCTGCCGGGGAGATTCGACAGGCCCCTACTGCTACACCGAAACGGGCTCTATTCAAACTGACGAAAGCTCTTACCGCAAACACCTGAGTAAATACGGTTGGTTTGCGGAAAACTCATCAGGTAAAGTACATCCGGTTAAACAAAAACTGCCTAACTCTCTAGGGCTTTACGATATGCATGGGAATGTTTGGGAATGGTGCTTGGACGCAACGGAAACAAATAAATCTCTCTTTCTCCAAAACCGAACTCCCGGAAGGTCCAACCCGTACACCTCGGTAGGAGATTGGAGAGTTTTGCGGGGCGGTTGCTATGATGTCGACTACAGTCGTTGTCGATCAGCCTATCGAGGGGCCAATGCCCCATCGATTGTTCAGCAAGATCGGGGGTTTAGAATCGCACTAGGTCGGGACTTTAACCAAGAACTTAATTCCACCGCCAAAAAATTAACCGACAACATTATTAAATTAGAAAAACACAGGCTTACATTTCTTCCTGTTCCGCCCAAGGATTTTATCATGGGAAGTCCGAGCTTACTTACCTCGCCCAAAGCAATTACTCGTTCGTTTGGGGACGAATTGATTACTGGGTCAATTGACGGCATATTTGGAATTACCGATTTTTCAGGCGAACCAGTCAAAAAGATTGCCGATTTAAATTCTTCGATTTCTAGTCTTTGTGCATCCAATAATAATCAATGGATCATTATCGGTTGTGTAAATGGCACAGTTCATGTGTTTGATGGAATTACACTAAGGAGGAAAAAAACCCTGCAAGATCATTCCTTTTCCGTCACAGGGCTTGCTATCTCAAACAATAATGAAAGTTTTTGCACATCTGGCTTAGATGGAAAAATTCATTGCTACTCGCTCCCCACCTTTGCAAAAAATTGGGCCGTCCATGCGATTGATCATAACACAAGCTTTGATAATCTCGAATACAACCCTCAGGGCACCAAGCTACTAAGCTCAGGTTCTGGTGCTACCCCAAAGTTATTTTCTGTTCAAACAGGCAGGAAAATTAAAATGAATAACTTCCCCTATCGCGAAATTCAAAAAAGCCGGTTTTTGCATGATGGAGAATCTTTTGCCTCAATTACTAAAAACGGGATGCTTATATTTACTGAAACCACTCGTGGGCTCGTATACAAAATTGTTCGTTTAAATCTTAATAAGGTATCAGATTTTTCTTTTTCGCCCCACGGTAAAAGAATAATTGTTTCAACTGAAGAGGGTAGCTGTTCAATTCGAAAATCACCCAACAATAATACTCTTTGTATAAAAAGTGAAAAAGATGGTCTGCGATATTCACCCGATTACTTCTTTGCCTTAGCAAATAAAACCGAACCGTTTTCCAAAAATTTATCCGATTTTCTTGCCTACAACGATTTCAAAAAAACATCCGGGACAAAACAAAGAGGATACCAAACTTCGCCAGACGGAAAACTTGTGATCACAACGATTGACGGAGCACTCCGCTTATGGGATTTGGAAACGGGGATATGGATAGCAACCCTGGGTGATAAATTTGTATCCCCCTTTAATAATTGTGCTTTTTCTTCAGACGGGAACTTCATTCTAGCCAGGCTCAAATCCAATCAATTTCTCATTTACCCTACCGATCCTTTACCTTATTCAAAATCTGATTTGCCCGAAGAATTCAATGATCTAGAATCCTGCTTTTGATTAACTTGATTATCATTAACCTTCGGAAATTATTTTTAAATTATTTTAGGGTTGAACCGAAGCACAGTCTTGTTAGCAATTAAGGTGGTTATAGTTTTACCAAAATGTTATTAAAAAATGATCAAACTTAAGAAAAGTACTCAGACTTCGCTCTTACTCGGTCACTTTACATTATTTTTCCTGTTGATGGGATGCTGGGGAGGTGCTCAAAGTGAGCTTCCAGATGCTCCACCTCCCTATCCAAACTCACCTTATTATAAAGGATCGGAAAATACGAATGATTATACTCCACCGCCATCTCCCAATCCACGAGGCGAAACCTACTCAAGGAATTCAGAGTCACTGGCAACTAAAAGCAATTCTAGTTATTCTGGACAATCAAAAGAAAAAACTTATACGCTTGAAGCACTGGGTACCATTTGGGTATTGATACAAGATAAATTTGGAAACGAAATTCAATGGATGAGCCTGGCAGCAGGTGATATTGTACCCGTTAACTATAACCAACCCCTCACAATTACTTGCTCTCGAGGCGAATCCTTAAAAATCACGACCGCAGACGGAAAACCCTTTCAAGTCGCCGGTAAAAATAAAGGCATCACAATTGTTCGATTGCCCTAAATCGTGACTCTCCGGAATTTTGATTTAAAAGAATCTATACTAAAAGATTTAAAAGTTAAAAATACTCCGATTATTTGCTTCCTGTAAAACCTCAGGAGGAGGCTGTTCGAGTCGTATATTTACATAGGCACACAACCCCTTTAGAAACTTAAAGGAAATTAAACTCCATCCGTAAGTTTCTCCAGTGACCTCATCAAAAACCGGACGACGATAGTCCCAGAGATATC
>ERZ807291.1756-NODE-1756-length-34316-cov-6.252182_pt1 | contig 34316 bp, 25 predicted proteins | sample MGYA00521257_ERZ807291 | MGnify/ENA primary metagenome ERZ807291 (study PRJEB31413, sample SAMN03169783) | marine metagenome | biome: Marine; feature: Water; material: Subsurface seawater | place: North Sea | collected 2011-04-28 | depth 1 m m ...
CGTTGCGGTCAATGTAGTTCTTGTCAATATACGTCTCCTCGTTCGTCCTGTAGATCTTGCTCTGGTCCTCGTATTTGATCAGCTTTGTGTGGTCGTTTCTGTTCTGTTTAATAGGGGATATCTTGGAGATGATAATATCGCGATTCTCCACCAAAGTATTCTCGGGAATGACGCCGCGACTGTTTACCTTGTCGTAATTGCCAAACTTCATGCCCTTGGTCTTCGCCTTATCTGGTTTGCACCGGATTTCCTCGTCGCCATTCACCTTTTGCTTGTCCTCGTCTTTTTCCGTATGGTAAATGGTGGCCACAAATAGACCCCTGTCCAACGACCCCTGGTTGAATAAGATGGAGTCCTCTTGGTTGTAACCAGAATGCGTCATAATGGCGACAACCACATTGGTACCCGAAGGAATCTTGTTCAGTTCAATCATATTCATGAGACGGGTGTCAACAAGCGGACGTGTGGGGTAGTTCAGGACATAGGCTGTCTTGTCCATGCGGTTGTTGTAGTTTGACACATACACGCCCATAGCCTGTTTTCCCTGAGCACACTGATAACAGTTTCTGGGTGATTGATTGTGGTCTGGGAACGGAATACAAGAAGCAAGAATACCGAACATTGTACTGGGGTGAATCTCTGCATGAGTATATCTGTATATCTGCTGCATGGAGTTAGACGTAGCGATCTGCACAAGTTGTTTGGGGTTTGTGGCAATAAGACTCCATGATTGCTCTTCGGGGTCTATGTACTCAATCGCCGATTCAGTTGTGCGCGAGTTGGTGATGATATCGTCCCAAGAAATCTCTTGTTTCTGTAGTCTGCCGATGACGTCGCTGGTAATAGTGAGTTTATTATCCTTCACGCGCAAGACAGGGCGTAAAAGCCTTCCACTGTCGTTACACACCCTAATTTCCTTGCACCGAAAATCAAATACAATAGACGTATATACATTCAACATACCTGTGTATTTCATCTCCTTCAGCGTGTTGTATAGAGTAATAGGGTCGTCCGTAATACCCACCCACGATCCGTTGATAAATACCTTGACCTTGTTGGCGACATCCTTGGGGGCAAGACTCTCTATGTTGGATATCTTGGGGAGAATATAGTCATAGAGAGGAGAGGAATTTGAGTGGATTGCTACAATGCTCATATAACTCAGGTTCTTGACCACACCTACAGACTGACCCTCTGGCGTCTCTGCAGGACATAGATATCCCCAGCTGGTATTGTGTAGTTTGCGGGGAGGAATGAGCTTACCGCTTTTATCTGTGGGTGTAGAGATGCGACGCACGTGACTCAAACTACTGATGTACGTGAGACGATTCAATACTTGCGCAACACCAACCTTGTTGCTGTTAGAATGTTTCACACCGAAATCGCCCGTGGAAAGAGCGCGTTTAATGCCGTTCTCTATGGTGGTGGACTTGATGATCTTGTAGATGTTGGTCAAGTTGATAATGCGCATATAGTCATTGGTAGACCTCCACGACCCATTGTTGATCTCGCGTACCACTTGCTTCTCCATGTCCTTTACCAGCTTGTTGAAGTAGTTGCGGTACAGATTGTTGAGTAGGACTCCGGTCAAATCAATTCGCTTGTTCAAATACGAGTCTCTGTCATCGGCATTGATCAGGCCTGTGTGGGCCATGAGCAGTTTTTTGGTCATGTAGCCAAGGAAGAATATCTTCTGGCGAGCAGTGCTGCAGTGAGGAAACACGTCGTTGTTCAAGATTTCCATCGTGAATTCTCGCTTTTTCCGGAGCCCAGTTTCTCTGTCCATATTGATAGGCGTGTACATGGCATTGCTGGTGATATACTTGAGACAATCCTCTTTCGTAGGGTAGGCGTTCGCATCAATAATAGACGCTTGTAGAGCATCGCATAGACGCTTGTTGTTGGTTGTATCAATGTTATGCACTATATACTCACAAATTTCTTTGTCGGTTTCTACTCCCATAGCCCTGAACACAATGAAGAGTGGAATGGGAATCTTTACCCGAGGAATTTGCATGACAATGGGGTAACCAAACCCATTGTTCTTGGTAGTGACCATCATGTTAATTTGTTTAGGGGAGATACACTTGAAATCAGGAACCGATTTGATTTCTGCCATCCAACTGAATTTCGTGCTGTTCTTGCTTATGTTGAAGCAATAAACTCGGTTTTCAGCTGCGCGCTCCTGACCCAGTACTGTTTTCTCGGAGCCATTGATAATGAAATATCCTCCTGCATCATATTTACATTCTCCGGTGGCGTCCACATCTAGATGTTTGTATTGATTAAGTATGCAGATAGACGACTTCAACATAATGGGCATTTTTCCAATATGTACATTCGGTATCTTGTTATGTAACACCTCGCTCTTTTCCAGCTGCTCTCCGCTTCGAATAACATACTGGATATTCATATCAATGTTCATTGTGGAAGCATACGTGAAGTTTCTCAATCGGGCCTCATGTGGGAACATAAGTTTAGTAGCACCGTTGTTCTCATGTATCTGTGGGCGATGTAACTGAAAGTTGTCAAAATTTACAAATACTTCAAGCGAATATTTATCCGACACCGGATCATAGTCGTTTTCAGATACAATACGTACAGGGTTAAACATCTCAATCGTTCGGGATATCTGGTAGTTCACAAAATTGTTGTATGACTCCAGCTGATGCCTTACCAATCTTTCCAAATGCTGGCCCTGGAAATACGCATTGATAATCTTCCAAGGCTCTTCAATATATTGACTCTTTTCTACCTCCATATCCTCTGTGTTTCTTTTCGCAAATTCCATGTTGCTGGACGTATTTGTTTCACACTCGTTTGATAGAAGCATAGATGAGGTGGTATTCCTATTCATTTATTTTTATATTGTTTATGCAATTGAATAGACTCCTACCGAAAATAACAAGATGTGTGGTAAAAAGCAATATTTGTTTTCTTTGTTATTGATATGTCTTCTAATCGTAAAACCATAAAAATCAACCCCGAATTGTTTTCTTTATCCAAAAAGAGAAACAAGACCGCGACAAAGCCGAGAGAAAGGCGTGGCGCACGCTCATCTTCGGCGTTAAACCCCAATGCACTCAAGAAGAAATTGATTGAGCGAGTGAAGCAACACCGGAACCGCGACCGCAATATCGTTCAAAATACATCAAAAACTGAAACGGTGTCAGCGAATAACACGCAGTCGTCAATTAACACCAAAGTAATAAACGCTGCGGATGATCTACTGTCAAGGTACAACGACGAACTGAACGAGTCTCTTGATTATCTAAGCTCCATTGCGGAGAAAAATGCGGGCACCACAAATGCCGAACAGAATTCGCGAAGTAGAGGAAAACGAGGCAAAACAGCGAAGAACGCCGCCTCCTACGACACCCTTCATGTTGAAATTGAATTGCCCGAAAATCTACAATCACTGAATCCCGTTGTCCCCACCGTATTGAATACAAGCGAATCGGTCACACTTCATCAACCTTCTTCCTTGGCTCCTACAACAATGCGTAAAGACGATGTACCGTATGGATGTTTAAAGGGAGGCAATAAACCGACCTACAAGGTATGGAACAAAACGATGAAACGGGCGTTACCGGACGATACTAACAAAAACACGCCATTGGTAGTATTATCTGGTTCGCATGACAGAGACCATGAAGTGGATGACCCCCCTCCAGTACAAGACAGACAACAGAAATTGGCCGCGTTAAAAGATAGAATGAAGGCGAGACAATCACGAGAGACGGAACGGAGAAAACACGAGTCGGTGACGTCGGTGTTCTCATCGCCACCCAGTTCCACTGGGACGACATTTTCCTTGCAGGATACGTCTATGCCTCTGGTAACAGAAGAGATAGGTGACTCGCTGCCTCTCATCTCCTTACCGCCTGCGAAAGATTCGGGCACGTATGGTGTAGATACACGCGCCACAGTATTGTCCACCGATAGCAACCGTGACGATTATGCTTTTCAGCCCCCGATACGAAAGAAAAGAACGACTACGCGAAAATTTAGACTGGGAAAGGATACACAAAAGAGAATGGTCGGCGTGCTAATCAAGGATAGGCATACGCGTAAGAGGATAATAGATGCCCAGAAAGATATGAAGAGGAAGAACATCAATGAAATCAAGCAATATCTCAAGGACCGAGGACTCTTGAAAGCGGGAAGCAAGGCACCCAATGATATTTTGCGCAAAATGTATGAATCGTGCATGTTGGCAGGAGACGTGACCAATGGCGACGGTGACGTAATTATGCATAATTTTTTAGCGGAAAAAGATAACACATAAACATTCTATTGTGTATCCCACGAATATTATTCGTAAAAAGATGAATACTTAAGTATCGCATATCACCAAGATGACACTTGTCAATTGTGTTGTATTATGTGGGGGAAACGGTACTCGTCTTTGGCCCATGTCGCGCGAAAAGTTGCCCAAACAATTTCTTCCGCTGGTAAATGACCATACAATGTTTCAAAATACTGTTCTTCGTTTTAAAAAGTGGGCTGTCCATGTGAACAAGTTCATATTTATCTGTAACGAAGACCATTCTTTCGTGATAGAAAGACAATATGGCGAGCTTAACCTGGGCGTACAATATGAAATCATTGCGGAACCGGTGGGTAGAGATACGGGTGCCGCGGTAGCGATTGCTGCGCTCTACGGAGACAAGAGCACCAATACACTGGTGTTGCCATCAGATCATGTATTTGATGACGAATCGTTCATCAACGCCATCGTAACCGCCACACCGTTTGTGGAAAACAACAAACTTGTGTTGGTCGGTATTAGACCTACGCACCCGGCAACTGGATATGGATACATAGAGGTGGATGATATTATACACAACGTATATACCACCAAGAAGTTTGTGGAGAAACCTAATTATGACACTGCATGTTCATATATAACCACCGCGCGGCATATGTGGAATGCTGGTGTATTTTTTTTTAACAACGGTTTCATGATATCACAATACGAAAAGTACGCGGTTGATATTCTTGAACAGTGCAGGAAAGCGTTTGATGCGAGTACAGTGAATGGATGCATACGAACTCTTCCCAGTACCGAATTTTCAGCGTGCAGGGCGTTATCTGTTGACTATGCTATTATGGAACATGTTTGTGGCGACCAAGACGACATAGACCCCATATGTTTTACTGTTCCGTATAAAGGTGTGTGGTGTGACGTGGGATCTTACGACTCGTTACATGAGTATATATTAGGAACACATAAACCAGACGAACAGCACAATGGAACTAATGTTATTAGAGGCGATGTCATGTTACACAATACACACGAGTGTTATGTACACAGCGAGAATGCATTGACCGTCACTATAGGAGTAAAGGATCTGGTTATTGTGAACACCGACGATGCATTGCTCGTGTGTGATAAATCTAATACACAGGATATTAAACATGTGGTACATCAATTGAAGGGTGAGGGGAGAAGTGTTGCCGCCATTCACAGTAAATGTTACCGCCCTTGGGGATGGTATCATAATATTGAGGGCAACGACCACAGCGGATTCAAGGTGAAAAGGATCTGTGTCTATTCAGGTAAACGGTTATCGTTACAAAGTCACGATAGACGAAGCGAGCACTGGGTTATTGTGAAAGGGAATGCGCGCGTACAGGTAGGCGACGATTTTCTGGACTTGCACCCCAACCAACATGTATATATCCCCAAAAAGACCTTGCATCGCATGGAAAATCTTGGAGACCAGGAGATAGAATTTATAGAGACACAAATAGGAGACTATTTAGGCGAAGACGACATTGTGCGATACCAAGACGATTTTGGGCGCGTGTAAGTAAGGTCTGTGTGGGAATACAATGAATAGATGGTGTATGGACAATATTTATTCATTCAATGGGACTACTTCTTGTTACACTTTTTTGTGGGACAATTTATACCGTAGCACTTGTTTTTGTAGTAATAATAATCTATGTTGGGTGATTCAAAATTAGGCCCCGAGGATGTTCCTGCAAGACACTTATTGTCGCTTGTGAATACGCAGCACCCAACACGTTTGCAGCTGTACTCCGTCAATCGTTTGCATTGAACATTCATCGTTGCGGGGTCGCTTTGGTTACATTTACAAAAACTGTCGTACATGCCCATTTTCAAGGAGGATAGTTCTCTGCGGCTCGTGAGGTCAGATTCCAAGTCCCATGCTTTTTCTTCCATGTCAGGCGAATACCCTTGGATGTCCATTGGTCCTGATTGTTGTTCTGGTACGTTCACAGACCCAGGCAGATTTTGCACGTTTTCTGGAAGGGACGACATTTGTCCAACCATTTTCGGAACATTTACATTTTTGTCCATACCTGTCATCTTGGCCACGCTTGCCAATTGTGCCGCCATGTTATTGAATTGCTGTGAATTACCGTTTAATTCAGGTACGGTGGCCAGTTGTTGCACTCTTTCATCATATGACATGGTTCTTATATATGAACAACAAATTAATATTTATATGTTCGCATATTATAGATCAAATGCCAAACAAAATGTTTAGTGTGTTTCTACTATCGTTTGCATCACTGCTTCTTGTGTTACTCTACATAAGATCCCAATCCAGTCCTCTCCCTCCGCCCCCCAGTCCTGGACCACCTCCGTCTCCTTCTCCTAATCCTTCACCGCCGTCACCTTCCCCTGCTACACCATCAGTAGGTGGATGTAAAGGAACAAGATACGGGTGTTGTTTAGACGGAAAGGTTGCTTGCGTTGACAACTCTTGTAGCAATTGTAAAGGAAATGGCAGCGATTTAAAAAAGAAATGATTTAGAATAATTTATATGCAAAGAGAATAAATACATATTCTCGTGTCTCTATATAGTCGGACCACACAATGATCATTCCTGTTAAGTGTTTCACATGCGGCAACGTTCTTGCAAACAAGTACAGATACTACTTGGAGGAGGTGCGTAAGAGAAAGCTTGCGGATAAACAAATAGATAAATTTGACATCGATAGCGTGGTCTATTTAACAAAAGAATACAATCAAAAAGCGCCAGAGGGTTATGTTATGGATGAACTAGGATTGACCCGCATGTGCTGCAGAAGACACATGCTAACCCACGTAGATATTTGATAGTTGAATCGGGACTTGTTCATATTCATGTTATTTAACCGTTGTACATTGATTGTATGTATGTATGTATGTATGTATCATAGATACCGCGACAATACCCATGTATATACTTTTTCTTGCCATATACTATAACAGTGTGATGGCAAGAAAAAGTACTGCATCTAAAAAAAATACTACACGAGGCACTCGTACACGAATGAATACGAAACGTCGCGGACGTGGTAGTCGTCGTCAAAAGAGGACGCGTCGTGGAAAGCGGGCAAAAAAAACCAGGCGAGTGCGTCGCCGCACGAAAAGAAGCGGAAGAGGTGGTAGCATGGATGCACTGTTGGCATTTGATCCGTCTAAATCAACGCCCATGCTACCCAATCCCCATCTTGCATACGCGGGAAAGGGAGGAGGAAACGCGCAAACCGTGTCTCCGTTTGTAGGAAAACCTTGGGGGGCTGAAATAGAAGAACTCCCAGGAGTCTCTGGTCCTCATAGCGGCAACCATTATGCCGCAAATCCCTATACCGTGCAGCCTGAATTGAATACTGTTAGCGAGAGAAACACCCCTGTGATACAAGGTGGAAAGAGGCGGCGCAGAACAAGGAAACACAAGATGACGGGGGGCATGTTTCAGTCGTTGTCGCAACTCAAAAACGATGTTGTGAATGGAATGAGAGAATTCCAAGGGAAGACCCCGGAACCGAGTCCTCTTCCGTACAAAGATCAGGTGTTTAACGGAGCCAGCCAGGAGGACAACCTTGGATATCTCCGTGTAAAGAATACGTATTATTAGATCCACGTGGTTGGGTATTTTTATAGCATGGTAATATACAATGGCCATTCCGCGTAAACTCAACCAGCTTTGTACCCCGGCTGCCTTTTATTTTGTCATATCCATGATTGGATTTGTCTTGATGACAATACAAAATTTAGGCAACAATAAGGTATTCTCACTTGGATACTTCTCGTGTCGCGTAACCAACACCCTGCTTGTATTGTTGTTCAATCTCATCTATATTCTGTTTTGGACATACGTTCTGCATTTGATTTGTAAAGATGGATACACGAACGTCTCATGGCTGATTGTTCTACTGCCATTCATATTCTTTTTTATACTGATGGGTTTATTGATGATGGGTGTAGCCAAGTAAGCGAACGCACTATCTGTACCGTAGTTTTATAATGTTGTGAATACATTATAAAAATAACTGTTTATAATATAGCACAGCACAGGATGGAATCTATATCTTGGAAAGTGATTGACACCTATTTCAAAAACAATACAGAGTCTCTTGTCGCTCATCATCTTGATTCGTATAACGATTTTTTTCACAACGGAATATCGCAAATTTTCAAGGAGAACAACCCTATCCGTTTTGTGGAACCCAACACAGAAGATGTAAAAATCGCAAACGAGTGTAGATTGTATTTAGCTGGAAAAGATGGGACCAAAGTGTACTTTGGAAAGCCGGTTATTTACGATGATAACAGGACGCACTATATGTACCCCAACGACGCCAGACTCCGCAATATGACCTATGGCGCAACTGTTCACTACGATGTGGAGGTTGAAATCATCACCAAAGGATACGACGAAAACGGGAATTTTGAAGAAAACACCGAAACATTTACCATTGAAAAGGTGTATCTTGGCAAGTTCCCCATCATGCTTCGGTCCAAGCTGTGTATTTTGAACGGATTGGAGCCTGGTGTGCGGTACAACATGGGAGAGTGTCGTAGTGATTATGGAGGATACTTTATCATTGACGGTAAAGAAAAGGTGATTATTTCCCAAGAGACCTTTGCCGATAATGCATTATACGTAAGAAATTTTAAAGAAGGAGACAAATATGTGAATTCTGCAGAGATCCGTTCAGTATCCGAGGACGCGTCCAAACCGATTAGAACGACCAAGGTGCTCATGGTGTCACCAGACGCAAAATATACAAACAAACAGATTGTGGTGGATGTGCCCAATGTAAGAAAGCCCGTGCCACTATTTATCTTGATGAGAGCCCTTGGCGTGATAAGCGACAAGTCCATCATTGATCATTGTTTGTTGAATACGGAAAAGTACGCGCAGTATGTGGACTACTTTATTCCCAGCGTTCATGACGCAAGCGAGGTGTTTACACAGAAGGCCGCGCTGGAGTTTATTGCTACGTTCACAAAGAAACGTACCGTGAGTAGCGTTCTGGACATACTCATGAATTACTTTATTCCGCATATAGGCACCGAAAACCTGCTGGACAAAGCATATTTCATTGGTTACATGACCTTCAAGATGTTAAAGGTGCATTCTCGCGAAGAGAGACCAACGGATCGCGATAATTTCAAGTACAAACGCATAGAGCAACCAGGTAAGCTCTTGTACGATTTGTTTCGCGAATATTACTTGATACAACAGCGAAGCATTTTTCTGGCCATAGACAAAGAGTACTACTTTCATATTGGCGAATACAAGGACAACTTTTCAAAGCTTATTGAGACAGAGACCAACTACCGCGAATTTTTCAAGGTGAGGGACGTAGAGACTGGGTTTAAGCGTGCATTCAAGGGGAAATGGGGGTCGCAGACGCATACCAGTAGGCTGGGGGTTGTACAAGATCTCAACAGGTTGAGTTGGAACTCGTTCATCTCGCAGATGCGAAAATTGAACCTTCCACTGGACGCAAGCGCCAAGGTGGTGGGGCCGCGTCATCTAAACGGATCCCAGTGGGGGTTTATTGATCCAGTAGACACGCCGGATGGTGGAAACATTGGCCTTCACAAGCACCTTGCGATTTCCACACATATCACACACAGAGTGTCGTCTATACCCATGATTAAATGGCTCCGTGCCAACACTCCCATGAAGATCATACAGGAGTGTTCACCACTTTATTTGTCACAACACACCAAGGTCATTGTGAACGGTAACTGGATAGGTGTTTTGGCAGAACCGATTGAGACGATAAAATTGCTTCGCTTAATACGCCGCAATGGTATTATTCCAGTATTCACGAGCATATCGTTTGATTATGCCAAAAATGAAATACATATATTCACCGATGGCGGAAGAATGACACGCCCCATATACTACATTGAAAATGGTAAGCCGAGTTTCACTAACAACAAATACATTGATTTGCTGGACAGTGGCGAGTTGTCGTGGAACGATATTGTTTCTGGGCTAGGCGACAAGAAGGACGCAAAGTTCCATATTATGAACAATCGTCTATACGACCCCAGCGACCTATACGATGGTGAAAACTTGGACTATGCGAAGCATGCTTCTATGGTGGAATATATTGATAGTGCGGAAGAAGACAGCGCCATGATAGCCACGTATAACGAAGACTTGAACAAGGACATACGATACACCCACATTGAAATACACCCGTCTCTTTTGCTGGGCGTGATGGGAAACATGGTGATTTACCCAGAGAATAATCCTTATCCTCGTAACGCATTTTCATGTGGTCAAAGCAAACAAGCAGTCTCTATCTATCATTCCAATTTCCAGAGAAGGATAGACAAGATGGGGGTGATCTTGAATTACGGACAGATTCCATTGATAAAATCGCGGTATTTGGACATTGTGAACAAAGAGCAGCAGCCTTACGGAGTGAATGCCATTGTAGCGATCATGTCATATACAGGGTACAATGTGGAGGACGCAATTCTTGTGTCTAAGGGGGCAGTGGAGAGGGGGTTGTTTCGCACGACCTATTTTTCCATGTATGAATCCAGGGAGGAGAGTAGCAAGGTCTCTGGAGGAGTATCAAATTCGTATTTTGCCGACGTAGGTAGCAAAGAAGTGATGGGGACAAAGAAAGGGTATGATTATGGCATGTTGGACAAACATGGTCTCATTAAAGAAGGAACTGTTATGAACGATAAATATATCGTTATTGGTAAGCTCACCAGCGACGAGGAAACCACCACGGATTCTTCGGTAAAACCCAAAAAAGGACAGATGGGATATGTAGATAAATCCTTTATTACTGATGGAGAGGAGGGGTTCCGCGTGGCAAAGGTTCGTATTCGCGAGGAGCGCATTCCTGCTATTGGCGACAAGATGGCATCGCGCGCGGGACAAAAGGGGACAATAGGTCTTATTATTCCCGACGAGGATATGCCTTACACACACGATGGGATCCGTCCTGATTTGATTATTAACCCTCACGCAATACCCAGTCGCATGACGATAGGACAACTAATTGAGTCGCTTTTTGGCAAGGCGTGTACTGGTTACGGCGCGTATGGAGATTGTACGGCTTTCACAACCAAAGGCGCGAATTTGGATACATATGGACAAATGCTTACACGTGTGGGGTTTCATTCTTCAGGGACACAGGTGCTATATAATGGTATGTCAGGCGAACAATTGTCAAGTGATATATTTATCGGTCCAACGTATTACATGCGTCTTAAACATATGGTGAAAGACAAAATCAATTACCGTGCACGCGGACCTATCAACTCTTTGACGCGTCAGTCGGTACATGGCAGAGCGAATGATGGCGGTCTGCGCATAGGAGAAATGGAGCGTGATGGTGTTATTGCGCATGGAGCAGCCCATTTTCTATCGGAGTCGTTCTTGGAGAGAGGCGATGAGTATTACATGGCGGTTTGCAATAAAACTGGTATGATATCCATCTACAACACCAACCAGAACCTATTTGTGAGTCCACAGGTGGATGGGCCGGTGAAGTTCCACATGACCATGGAAAACAAACTGAATGTTGAGCAGATCACCAGGTACGGAAGGTCATTTAGCGTATTGCGCATTCCCTACAGTTTCAAGCTGCTGATTCAAGAGATGCAGGCGATGAACGTCCAATTTCGCATTATCACAGAAGATAATGCTGATAATTTGTTGTCCATGACATATTCGGATAACATTATCAAGCTTTCTGGAGATGACGTCACGTTTCAAACGGGAGAAGACAAAGACTATCTCAGTGAATATGTGGTGGCATACAAGCGCGTGTTGGATCGTATTGTTTCCAAAATGTCGGCAGACAAGTCGGGCGAATTTCCAGTGAATTTAGAAAAACCTGTTCCTGCGATACAAAAGGAGCCTAGTGAAAAGGATGCGTCGTCGGAGAGTTATCACCCCGCGCCATCAGAATCAAGTAATGGAAACGGGGAAGAATCACAGCTCAACGAGGAGGGCTATGAGTATATAGAGGGAACGCCTGAATTTTCTCCTGTAACCCCTCCAATGAATCCGCTGGCGTCAAACGAGACAAATACAAGCGATATTCCGCCTCCACCAGCTTCATTAAAAACGGGTAGCGAACAATCGGGTGGGATGTTTTCCCAAAAACACCTGAACGATATTTATGATTCTATGAACCAGACAACGCGAGATCGTTTAGATAGGCTTTCACATAGCGAAAAGGTGGAAATTTTGAACAATGTGTATAAGAAAAAGCAGTCCGGGGGGATGGAACACAATAACAGTGATATCGCGTCCATACTGGATGTGCAAGAGAATGGTACCAAGGACGACGATGGTGACGACAACAACTCAAGCGACAATGATGGTGATGACGAAGGGTCTTCAACCAATACGGGTGGGTCTGGGACAAAAAAGGTGAGTTTTACTATGTAACATCCCCGTGCAGTGATACGGATACAAGTATTTTACGGAAGAATATATGATTTTGATGTAATATGATTTTGATGATATAGCGTGCAACCAACGTTATTAAAAATAAATGATCCATCAACATCATATAAAAAGATATGTAGTAGTATTATAGTGAGCAAACAAGTATGCAAGGTTCAAATAATTTCGTAGTGCCTATTTTCAAGTCAAGACAGACGATTCTTGACCAGCTTGACAAGGCAGGGTACGATGTATCCAGTTATGCTAACTTTAGCATAGCAGAACTGAATGCCAAATTTACAAACAAGCAGCTGGACATGTTTATCGAAGCAAAAAAAGAGAACCCAGAGACGGGTAAGAAGCGAAGGATGTATATTTGTTATTATTTAGAGAAGTTGATTCGGCCTGCGAACATTCAGGATATGATAGATGACCTATTCAACGTAGAAGAGAAGCTGACGAAAGACGACACACTGATTATTGTTTCCAAGGACGAAGTAAATGAGACGATGGTGAATTTCTTGAAGCATATCTGGGAGACCGAACGCTTCTTTGTTATTGTTCAGAGTTTAAAAAGACTTCAGTTCAATATTCAGGACCATTCCCTCGTGCCCCCTCACAGAATATTGGTGCAGGAGGACGTAGATAAGGTCAAGAAGAAATACAACATAAGCAACGACAATCAATTTCCAGACATTTCAAGGTTTGATCCTGTCGCGCAATCCATATACATGCGCCCAGGGGATGTATGTGAAATAACGCGCCCAAGTAAAACAGCCATCACGGCTAATTATTACAGGTTGTGTATATAAAATACTACTATATATTAGTGATAGAAATGGGATACGGAGAAGACATTGACGCATTGAGCGAATCTTATCATTGTAATCTACAGACTTTTAAGAAGTACTATGTATTGACGCGATTGTATAGTGGCGACGAACAGTATGCGCAGGAGTATGACCAAGCGAAAACTAATTTAGTCAAGCTCGCCAAAAACCTCTTTTTGGTGAACAACGAAATCCAGAATGAAATCAGTAAATTAAAGAACAGCTCCGGAGACGTGAACACCAGTATTGAACATGCACTAGCACAAAAAGAACACGTTGCGAAGCAGATGCTCCACATTCAGGGCAATATAAATAGTGCCGAACAGATGTCAAAAGACTATACCAGACTATACACCATGCAGTATTTGTCTAATTTATCCATGTTGGTGGGTGTATTTGTGGCAGCAGGGTTATATTATAGATGTTTTAGAAGACCATCACAGTAAAGTACTTGATGTACCACATCGTCATCTTGTTTATTTTTATGCATATAGTATATAAATGAACGATACATTGAAAAACATTAACACCTTACAAATTGAATATGAAACAAAACTTGCCCAATATAACCAGGCTGTCCAAGATTTCAATGCTATGGTTCATAAAATACATGGGGGTTCGGGTGTGTTACAGGAAATAGCTGCTTCTGGAAACGACACGAAAAAACAGGAAGGAGTGCTTGCCGAGAATAAAAAAGTATTAAACGACAGTGATGTATATAAATACGTAGACAACGCGAAGAAACGTGTCGGTGTTATTGAAATACTCCCGGACGCGACGTATTGGGGATCTGGAGAGATAGGATCGTCTCGTGCACGCTCTGCTGTGCATTGTGAGAAAAAATGCATGAACACAAAAGCATGTACTGGTGCGACTTTCGTACCAAGGAATGGATTTTGCTATCTTCGGGGTGGAACCGGAGAGGTCCGCGCCGGACGAAACGGACACTATGCCATAGTGAATACGCTCATGATGAAAATTCAGCAACTTAAAGGCTATAATAGAAGACTTCTTTATATAAATAGGCAAATAAATGACATGATTAGCCAAGGCGGCGAGTCAACTAATTTGGACAAGTTTATGGATGAAAACAAAGAAACGAATGATGTATTGGTACAAGACCACAATAGCTTATTGGATCAACGCACCACCATAGACGGATTGATCCAGAGTTATGATAACGCAGACGAAGCAAGCACTGATACTGATCTAAGAGCTACCAGCAGTCTCCTGGTGTATCGGTTTTACGTGGTTGTATTCATCCTAATGCTGTATATTCCGGTGGCAATGAAGTATGGGTATGGCACGCCAGGTATATATGGACTGCTCTTCGTTCTCTCTGCTGTTTTCTGGTATTTTAGGATGGAGCATGTATCGCTGGCTCTACTTTTTCTACTGTCGGTTGTTTTTGCATACAACGTTCCATTAACCTTGTGACAAACATAACCTCGTTTCTTGGTTCTTGTAATCAAAATCAAAATCAAAATCAATATAATACCCAAACAAATTATATTTGGATACTATATAGAATACTATAATGCAAAATGTGGATAAGATGAGAGCTGATGTTAGTAATATAGGATCACAGCAATCGAAAAACGCGAAGATTGTCTTGAATGAGACAAGCGCGACAGATAAGGATGTGAGTATTAGCGATAGAAACGTATATCGTGCAGACAACATGCAGACCTCTGCCAATTTTGCTTATAAAAAATACATGGATGCCATATCGGCATACCAGAAGCGAAGCAACCCTTCTTCCAATAAGTATGCAAACAAGACGGTTGTCTTAGCAGACGGAACATCTGGTTACGTGAACAATCTCGGCTATTTCCAGAAATACGAAAACAAAAACAACACGTTGGGGAGGAACAATTGTCCCTCTGCCAAGACCGAGTCGGTCAATGTGGGCGTGAACAATATGTCGAGTCTCACGGATATAATGGGAGATATTGTTCTTGGTGATAAGAAATCACCCGACACCGCATGCGGATATGAAGGAGATACCGTTATCGTTGGACGCCCATCCTTTGATGTTCCTGCAACATACGAGGGATGTTATAAGTTTACATATAATGCGTTTCCGGCAAAGGATGCGTTGACAAAGAACAACAGTCCGCACTTAAAGAAGACAAGCTACGAAGATTGTAAGAAGTATGCCATCTCTAATGGGAAGACTATGTTTGGTATCCAGAACATGTCAGGTCCCAACAACGAGTCGTTTTGCTGGACGGGAGACAATTTCCAGGTTGCAAAAAATGCGGGTCCTGCGAAAGGCATTGATAAAACAAGCATAATAGAAGAACACAGTATTCCGTGGGGGAACCTCCGTGATATCACCAATAATGTGCGGTGGAACTATTTCAATGTAGGAAACAGCAGACGTAACGTGAAAAATGTACGCATCCCCAACGGATATGTTCTGGGAGAACTAGCTATAAACGGGACTGCGTCACGTTATAGAGATACGTTTCAGGTCATGCAAGGTGGATGGGACAGCGGGGGGCAAGGAAAGACTCTTGTCAAGGTGAAGCGTACGGATAGTCGTGGAGGATGGGGGATGGCTCTAGGACTTCCCTTGTTTATCAGTGACGTTGCGCTTGACAGGAATTTACAGTTTATGCGAAGGAACAAGCGGATAATGCGCAGCAAGGCGAAGCGTGGGTATTATAGGCTACAGGGAGACAACAAACTGGCCAGTATCGTGCCGAGTGAAGCGATGATGACATCGGGTAGAATGGTTTTTTATAAAAACAGAAACGGTGGTGAAAAAACCATTGTTGAAAAGTTCGGTCCTTCTCGTGTGAATTTAAAAAATGGACCGGTCATTATGGAAGTCATAGGCCTCAACGAAGACAAGCCATCTGGTATGTACATGTATCAAATAAACAAACAGAAACGACGCATTAACCTGTTGTCGCACGCCCCGCCATCCATGAAATCGTCCATTGATCAAGTCAAGTCACCGGATCCAAATATGCTAGAGAATGCAACATATGTCGGTAAAATGACGGACGGAGATACGTTACAGGTCAACCAATATGTTGTGAGTCGCGATGGACGGCTGGGATTTAGGTATATTGTTGCAAAGGAATCAGGTAAGCGAGTCGCCAGAATTCAGTTTTTTACAAAACAACTTAATACGCCGTGTACAAAACTTCCGTCTGGACAGATGAGTACTGCAAACAGGGATGCCATAGCAGTATATACTCTTCCTGTAACAGGGGCAGGCGGCGGAGACGACATTGGTCGCGTTGGATATGTTGATGGAAGCGGAGAGCTGCATTCATATGATTTGAACGTCCTTACGCCGACAAATACTTATACCACGACCATGAACGAAACGGTAGAGGGCTCAAACCGTCCAAACATGCCCGTCAATACCAGTGAATCCTCCTGCAAATCAAGGTGTTTGCGTGACAACAACTGTTTTGGGTACGTGTATGAAAGACAATCCAATACGTGTTACTTGAAGGACCGAGACATATTGAGAACAACAAGCAAGCCTGCGCCGGGAACGGTTACTGGAGTGAGAGGCGTTGCGTTGAATAAAAACAAGATAGGTGATGGTTGCAAATTCACCAACTTGCGTACAATTGACGCGGAAACATGGCAGAGTTTTCCTGTGGGCGACGCAATGAAAAGTGATGGATGTGATTACGACAAGTTTTTAAACACCCCCGAGCTTCAATCGTTGAAGCGTGAGTGGGAGAAAACCAAGCAGCAGGCAGAGAAAGAGCAGGAGAAATTGGACACGAGTGAGGTTACCGCAAAGATGGATCTCCAAGCAACTGAACATGCAATAAATACAGATACGTCTAATGCAAATGAATATATTTATCAACAGACTATACATAAGAAGATCCCTGTGTCCATGGCCTCCACAAGCGCACCGCTTGATAATATTGAGGCATTCACAGGCAACATCAAAAAGACTGCAAAGAAAAACCCCCAACCAGACCTTGCCGAACCATCTCAGAGAAGTGGAACGGTAGCATTCAAGAATATCAATGCTATTGTGAACGATTCGGTCAGCGTGGTCACCCAGAACTCTGCCAAATTTTTCATGTGGTCTGCAATTACGACAATCGTTGCCATTCTATCCTTTCGCTTGATTAGCAAGATGCGTAGTTCTGGGTGATTGAACAAGAGACGTGGTAAATTAATTTCTTAATGTATTTATATAATGTCATCACAGTTATCTTTATATAAACAAAAAAATGCTGAAATAAGGAACTACATGAATCAATTAAACAACATTGAAGACGACCTCACAAACAGGCAGATCTACACCAAAAAGAAGACTGAACGAGACAACATACAGAAAATCATTGATCTTGTCCAAAGAACGCGTAACCATTTAGCTAACACAATGGGGAGTTTGAACTACTATTACACAAACAATCTGAAATCTTCCACGGAGACATTGGATCAGCAAAACGATGCGGTGGCCATCATAGACAGAGAGATGCAGCTCGCGAAGAATCGCATAGCGTATATCAACAAACAAAAAGAGAACAAGATGCGTGTGGTGGAGATAAATCAGTATTATGGGTCCGCCTACCAGGAGCGCACACTTCTGCTGAAATGGATCATTGTATTTATTGTTGTGATGGTTGTTTTGTACACCATGTCGTCGTATCTTCCAAATATCCCCAACTATATACAATTCATCGCTGTGTTTGCGTCAATAGGGTATTTTGGATACCATATACTCATGATCCTTCTTTCCATTCTTGCGCGAAGTAGAATGATTTACGACGAATATGATTGGTCCTTTGACAAAGAAAGTGCCCCCGAGTTTGACCCGAATCAACTTAAAATTGACCCATTCAAGAAACCGTCCTATGCGACGTGCATTGCCCAGGCATGCTGCAGCGATGGAACAGAGTGGGATAGTGAAATGGGATACTGTGCGCCACAAGTTTCCACCCTGACCACAAAATGCTCTTATGCAGACGTCAAGAAATAAAATATTGTTTTATTGAACGGGACATGTTTAGTGTGATGAGAACGTATGATATTGACGCCTAATTCTTTTGTCCATATAATATAGATACTATCGCAGATAATGACAAGCAAAACATCCAACATGTCGTGTGACGAAAAAACGGCCAACTTGCTTGCAAAACAGGCTGAAATGTACGAGGTGCAAATGAACAGCAACGACACAAGTAAATTGTTGACAAATTTTTTACAGGAAACGGCCTCGGCCTTATCATGTGGTGCTGATTGTCAGGATACTAAACAGTCAAACAAACTCTTGGCCAAGTACCAAAAGGCGCAAATGGACCTGTTCACCGGCCCAGATAGACTGGAAAGTACCGCAGACGAGTATTACACATTTAGCAAAGGGGAGGAGTACGCGAGCCAATTTGCAGAAGAAAAGATAGGACAAGTTGCCGATAAAATCGCCAGAGAGTACCAGAATACCTTTGACGACATTGCCCAAACCTCGCGCACGTTGAACGATTTATATGAAAGCAATATGAAGAATTTAGATAACTCAAAAACACTTGAAGACGAATATTCGTCACAAACTATTAATCTGGAAAGAGAGTTGGCGGACACTGCAAACGAAGCAACTACCAGTGACAGAAAAACGTTTTACGAGGACCAGGAGATGCAGTCACTGGTTACCTGGAATAAGGTGTATAGTAATATCTACCTCTTGATTCTTCTCGCATTTTTGGTCTCGGCCTTTCTGGTAGAGACGACTACACCTTTTAGACACATTGTCATCATATTTGTTATTCTTGTTCTTTGGTATTTCACGGGTCACCGGATATTTGTTTCTGTTATGAACTTTATCAAACGGCTCTCTTCTATGGGACCTAAAAATGTATATCTTGGGTTTTAAGCTATTGACTGTCATCTATCCTGAAATTCTAATTATTTCACGATAAATAAAAATACATTCATTATTGGTCGTGAAACGAGTCGTTTATTACACAGTGATTACACTAACTATTGTTATTTGATCACATGTCATCTCTGGATCCTGCGTTTTGATTGAGTGCTTCCGCGAGGTCGTCCTCTTCTTCATGCGTTTTCAGTTTAATACCATGCCATCCGCTGGCCTTGCATTTCCCGAATCTCGTATCCATATACTCATTTAGCTCGGCTCCCTTGGGCATCTTGCGACCTGTTCCTTCGTGCTCCAAGAACCACGATTTGAAGGCTGTATAGACCATACGCTTCTTCACAATATCGTTGTTGTCTCCGGAAACAACTACGGTGTCTGATACAAACGCTTCCAGATGATCCTGTCCTTGTCTGTACTGTTTTGATGCTGACAGCACCGAGTCACAGTCATTGACCTTTCCGTCCGTGAGGAACGCCTTCTCTATAAGCATGGACAGGAAGATCGGTGCCCATACAGGAAGCTTGTCGTCCAGAGTGGTATCCTTCAGGAATTGGGGCGTGTCCTTGTCGTCCTCATTAATCCTATCTACAAATTTGGACTTGAAATCTACAACGCGAATTCTTCTCCACGTACCGTCGTCGTTACTGTCAATTTCAAACAACGAGTTTGTACATACACACAACGAGGCCTGCATATAGAATGATTCCACGCCAGCATACAGTCCTCTGGCTTGGATTTTGTCGCCGCCAGTTAGCTCCTTCATCATGCCCTCGTTTAGCTTCATACCCTTGGAAGGCTCCTGCATGACAGCGTATCGCAAGCCGCGCAAGGCGATGATCTCTGATGAAGTGCCGCCAATAGCAGGTCGTTTATCGGTGACAAGACTGATCGGTGCGGTCCCCACGTACTCACCCAAACAGTGGTGCATCAATTCCACCAATTTACTTTTTCCGTTACTACCACTTCCCCTGTATATGTTAAACGTCTGGTTCATGTTGGTACCTATTAAAACCGACGCAAGGTGTTCCCACATGTATTTGCACAACTCCTTTTCGGGGAAGAGCTGGCGCATAAACGACTCAATCTCGTTAACAGTTTGCTTGTCCCGGTCGTTGTCAATTGGTCTGTAGTCAAGACCGGTCGTACGAATGTTGTAGTCATTTGGATGCCCTGCGCGAAAGCACTTGTTCTTGAAATCAACCACACCATTGTTGCACGCCAACAAGTATTTGTTTGTGTCTTTGGTCGTGTCAAACATCTCGTCATAGAAGATACCTTGGGCCTCACGCATGATGTTATTCTTGTCACTTGTCTTCTTCAATTTAAGCTGAAGTTCGCTGACATATTTGATCTTTTTCTTAGCAGTCTCTACCTCCTCCTGGTCATTGGACTCTGTTGCCAGTCGCAACTCGTCGGTGAATTGTGCAATTTTATACTGGTAGACCGAGTGCATTTCTCGCGAAATGCTCAACCGTAGCGACTCTCCTCCGTCAAACTTCCAGATGTTGTTTGTAAATTTATACCATTCTGTCTTTTTGGCGATATTGGTGGACAAGAACCTGTCGCGGTTGATGACATACAGAACCATAGCAAAGTCAAAGTCCGATGGAGAACTGATGGTGTCTTCAATGTATTTGTTGATTAGCAGCTTTTGGATCTTCTCGTAATCGTCAGGCGCATCGTTCTTTGCCCAGTACATGATGGATTTGTGGGTCACTCTGTCCTCGCTTTTTTGGTTGCGTCCAATGTACTTGACCCATTTGTTGTATAAATCCGGTATGCTTGCGAAATCAAAGTCGGTTGCTTTGCTTCTCAGTTGCACCCAACTCCAGAACAGGCGGCGATCAGTGTCTTTTAATGCAAGAGCCACCTTAATACTATAACTATGTGATCCTGGTTCGTAATACCGTTCAGGCAGAATCTGGGTCATCTGGTGTGCATCATGCGCCTTATAATCAGCAGACGTGAAGCTGTCAATCATTTGCTTTACTTTCAGTTCAAGAATCTCTTTGGAGGTCACTTCGTTCATTGGAATATCGTAATCGTCGCCTTCGCCATCACCCCCGTCCTCGTCCTCAGGCAACAACCGGACCCTTGCGTTCCCCGCATGCCTCGTTCGCGTTTTCGTCTTTCCACTGCTAACAAGTCGAGATAGCTCGGTCTCTACATCGCTTTTAAGGGAAAACCTTGCATGATCAGTGTACCGTACAGATATCTTGGAGAGGTCCTTTTCCAGGTTGATGGTGGATACGTTGCGTTGGTCAATGGACCACTCGTTGTCGGCGGGATCACACTCCGCTACGAAATAATAGGTCATTTGATACGACTCGTTTCCTGGTTTCTTGGAACCATATAATTGCCAATTGGTTGTCCCCTTGGTGATCCCCTCGTCAAGCACTGAATCCCAACTGTTTGTCAGTGGGAGGTCCCCCCACATTTCAGGAAGTTTCTCAAGAATGTTTTCTCGCAACCTTTCCTGTATCAAATGGTGCATTTGGTGCCCGATGATCATGTGGATTCCGTCTTTCGTTTTATCTTCCTGTTTATTTACATTTGGTTTTTCCATGACATAAATTGGAATCTCCTTCTTTGTGTCGTATACAAAGAACTGTTTCAATTCTTCCAAGTAGAGCATGACCATATCAAGTATATGTGAGTGATCGTGTTGCCTGGAGACGACATCGGTGCTGTATCTAAAATCAAAATCTACAGCCACCGGACTACGGTCGTCTGTGAGCTGTTTCTCTGTGAGAAACTCATTCATCTTCGTGACGAAGACCTTTTGATGGTATTGCTTATAAAATATATCCATGTCTTTCTCGTCAATGTGATATGACCCGCCATATATGTTTCGCTGCTTATCGCCGATTCGTGTATGGGTAGGTGACTCCTTCTTGGTGTTGGCGCTGTTTTTAATCAGGAAGTCATTCATATCTTTATAACTCGACATGATCGATGTTTGTATGTGATATAATAGAACAAGAATTTCTTATTTCACTTTTCTTCTTTAATTTACAGCTACTGCAAATGAACGTATTCATATTAGATGGCAATAGGTTTAAAAAATATAACGTAAGAATAAATATATGTCTCGTACAGATTCTTCTAAAACATACATTGCAAAGTCATCTATCAAGCGTTTGATATCCGATGTCAAGGATATACTCAAGAATCCTCTCACCGAACATGGTATTTATTACAAACACGACGACGCTGACATGCTATCAGGGTATGCGATGATCGTTGGTCCGGAAAATACTCCTTACTATGGCGGGTTTTACTTTTTTCGTTTTACGTTTCCAAACGATTATCCTCATTCCCCACCTAAGGTGGAATATTGTACGAATGGCGACAATGTGCGGTTCCATCCCAACTTTTATAAGACCGGCAAGGTCTGTGTGTCTATTCTCAATACATGGCGCGGCGATCAATGGACATCGTGTCAAACGTTGTCTTCTATCCTACTCACGCTATGTTCTTTGCTCACCAAAGATCCTCTTCTACACGAACCAGGCATAACAAAACGTCACAAGGATTTTCACAAGTACAACTCTATCATTGCGTATAAAAATATTGAGATTGCGATACTGAATATGATCAACAAAGGACCCTACTTTCCCCGCTCGTATTTTGAGTGCTTTTACGACGATATGGTATCCTACTTCCGGAAGAACGCAAGCAATCTTAAGAAGTATATTGCCGCAGTAGAGGATGAAAACTATAAACGGTATGTAGACGGCGATGATTTACCATCTACCACCAACAAACACCATAAACTACAGGTCGACACCAGTATTTATAGTATGAAGGTGGGGTTAGATTTTGGGAAATTATGTAAGACATTCACAGAATGTACGGAGAAACACATGATAGAATTCCCGTGATGTATGTTTAGGTTCTATCATAAATAAATTATCATGTTTATGATATATGACATATGAAATTGTGCAGCAAGTATATAATTACCTGATCACAAAAGTGGGACACACTGTCTTGGTAGAACATATATCTCCCTATACGATGATACCACAGCCAACACCTCTTCTCCGAGATATTCGGTCGTTTAGTTATCACGAAAATATCGCAGATAATGTGTACAGCACACTACATAAACCCTGTGTCTTTTACAATGACCTGATTTACTATTTGTTATCGCGCCACACAGATAATTCCGGCGAAACAACATCACAGGTTTATATGGGTATTCTTCACAGGTTTTACAAGAAAAAAGAATACACGGACGATATGATACACAGCCTATTTATCACCAGGTATTGTTATCATGAAGACGATGAACAGGTGCTTACAAAACTGTCAAGAAGAATACTCGGTATGATGACTCCACTTGAACGCTGTGAATTCACCCGCACATTCTTGAAGAGCGATGGTTGAATGTCTATAGTGCATTTATTAAAAAGAAATGATCGCGGTAACCACATAAATAAAAGTCACATAGTATTGTATAACAAAGAGACCAGAGTAAAATGCATTTCTGCAACGTATGTGATAACATGTATTACATCCGGGTAGATGAAGACAGTGGAAGCAAGCTGATCTATTATTGTAGAAAGTGTGGAAACGAAGATAGTTTGATTAGCGACAAAAACGCATGTGTTCTCAAGACAAACGTGAACACAGTGGAGACCTCTATTGATTATGTTGTAAATGAATACACCAAGTATGATCCCACACTTCCCAGATTCAATAGCATATTGTGTCCCAACGCAGATTGTCAAACAAACACGAAGGACGCGCCGCGTGAAATTATTTACATACGGTACGATGAAGTGGAACTAAAGTATATATATTTGTGTAGTACATGCGATACGTCGTGGAAGACAACTCAGACAAATTAAGAAATGTGAATGAACTAACCAAAGGCTGGACATTCATTTAAAAAAGAAATGATCTTTTTCTTAAAATCAAGATAAAAGAAACTCTTGTGATTATACATACAGCCAGTATGAGCGACAACGAAGACAACTTGTTTGACGATACTATGGATGGGGATGAGATGAGTGCATATAATGAGGATGATGAAAATCCAAAGATGGTCGCAAAGAAGAAGATTACCATTAAAGACGATAGTAGTGATAGCGACGGAGAAGGTGACGGTGACGACGGTGATGATATAAATAGTCAAGAAGACGGCGATGACGACGAGAAAGACGATAATGCAAGCTATGTCGACGACGACACACTGTCTATACCTGACGACGCGGATAGTGACGATGGTGATGATGATGGTGACGGAGCAAACAGCGACGAAGACGTTGATTCCAATGTGTTGTCTAATGCCAAGAGCACAAATAAAAAGACGGTCGCGACAGCCTCCCTGGATCAAATACCAAACGACATGTCTCAAGTCGCTGATTCCCAGCAGTTATATGAAGACGACGACGATGGCGAAGACCCGGACGAAACTTATCTACAGAAATTTGACAATAATCTCAAGGAGAATTACGTGAACGACTTTCATCCAGAAATATTCGCACACAATTACGAGGAGGTATCGGCTATGTCCAAGGTAGTGCGTGACCAAAACAACAATGTGGTTGATCCTCTTCACCGCACCTTTCCAGTACTCACGAAATACGAGCGCACCAGAGTGCTGGGACAGAGAACCAAGCAACTGAATAATGGGGCTAGACCTTATGTTAACGTTCCTGAAAACATCATTGACGGACATATCATCGCCCAGCTTGAACTTGAACAAAAACGTATTCCGTTCATTATTCGGCGCCCGCTTCCCGGAAACAGCGGAAGCGAATACTGGCCACTTAAGGAGCTGGAGATCATCAATATATAATTGTATCCGTTGTAATCGGTAAATAGTTACACTTGTTAATGTAACTATTTGTACTTATCGCGTCCCCACAATTTAGTCAGTCAACCCAATCATGTCAAGAATTGCACTTTTTGTTGGCTCTTTCATCAACGCAGTTGCGCATGCGAACAAATACCACATTGCGTATTTGTTAAACCCCAATACTCTCAACAAATAAGCGATCGCGCTATACAATAAAATACGGAAATTGGAGTATTCTCTATACCACACAGCATAAACGAGAAGTAGTTCCAGTGAGTACACTATCCGCCAGGTAGATTTGCTAATAATATCCTTGCGCATCAATGTCATGCCAAAGACAGATGTTTGGATAGCCGGGAGCGTGGAGAACGCCAGTATTGGATTGATTTTTTCTTGCAAAAATCCGGCGCAAATTATGGTGGCGCCGAGCTGACTCGTGCTGAAAAACATGGAATACGCATATTTTTGAAAGGACCGTCTGTTTGTTGTCAAATCATTGTTTCCACGCACCGTTGTCACCCCGGGGGCTCCGTAACAGCGTGTGGCGATATCGGCAACGAAGAAATTAATGACAACGAAAATAAATCCTAATGTAGGATACATCACCACAAGCACAGACCGGGCCCCAAACGATAGCGAATGTAGTCTCAGCTCTTTCCATATAAACATGGACATCTTTCCCACAGCCTTTCCTTCTTGACTCACGGGTCGCCGCTCTAATACGTTGAAGACAAACGAGGTCGCGTGTAGTAATAGATGTGGAATCATGATTGTTCTGGTCAACACCATGTTTCCAGTGGATGCGTATAGAGAAAATTGAACAATAAAATTCACCAAACAGTAAATACCGGTTGTTTTATGGATGTGATACGGGTCATCCCGCGACACGAGTCTCTTTACATATTGTTTTTCGCGAAAAAATGTCATCAATTGATCAGACATAATGTATTTACATGACACGCTTTAAATACATTACAATATCCCGTACCGATCTGGTGCTGTTTCAGCATTAGTTATTCGTCTACAGCAGCGCGCCCCTTGTCCTGTTTCCAGTCCTGTTCTACCCGATCCACCTTGTTGTTCCTCTCCGTCACCGCATGAATGATATAAGACTCCATACCACATTGGGTCATCTCATACAAGAGACTGGATGTGTCTTTGGGAAAACAGGTTCCACCGAATCCACGCATTCCATCGTGACCCGGTACCAGAGTGTGTCCGACACCTATTCTATCGTCGGCAGCAGCAACCTGGACCATAGTATCATAGTCAATATCTGTTTTTTGACAATAGTCGTATATTTCATTGCAAAAAGACACCTTGGTTGCCAGAAAACAGTTCCTGAACATTTTCACCATCTCCGCCTCACGGTTACGCATAAAACAGACGTCGTTGTACTTTACTCTATCGTTCTCCTGTGCTAAGGTAAACAATCTGTTCATTCTTTCCCTAACGTTATCATGATGTCCGTCATCACCATCCAGGAGCCCGATGATCCACTTTTTGTTGTGGATAAAATCATGTATGAAATTTTTTTCGGTAAGAAATTCGGGCATGAAGTAACACTTTAAATCATCACTTGTGCCGACCGGAACGGTGGATCGTAGTATCACTGTTCCTGTGTATTCTATCTTCTTCAAATCAGCCATCACGCTTTGCACAATGTTGAGGTGACAAGATCCATCCTTGGACATGGGTGTGGGGACACTCACGAAGATAATTTCACACTTCTTCATATCTTGCAACGTTAGTCCAGCAGGAACACAGTGTTCCGGATTAATATCGTATGCAAGTACGTCAATATCTTTGCACTTTAACTGAAAAGTTGCTTTTCCTACAAAACCGTTGCCTATGATACCAATAAACATATAGAACTTAAACATAGATTAATCATAGATATAACGAATCCTGTCATTGAGCACACTGTGTTTAGATTATGAAAGCCGCATTGTGTTTCTTAATTAGTTACGACAATACGATACACAAAGAAGAGGTATGGAAAAAGTGGATACATGAAAACAGAGACATTCTAAATGTATATATTCATTACGACCCATCCACCTATGCGCCACCATCGCCTTGGGTGAGACATCACTGCATCCCCAAAAAATATATTACAGCAACCTCTTACCTCCATATCGTGCCTGCATATATGAACACGATGGCCTATGCTATGGACCACGACAAGGAGAACCAGTGGTGTTGCATGTTAACAGGATCATGCGCCCCTATCATATCACCTACCGACTTCAGAAAACTGTTTTTTCACCATGCTCACACTACAATGATGACCTGGAAACCTGCTTGGTGGAACGTGAATTTTCACAGGCGAGCCAATCTTCGCCAACTTCCGCTGAAATTACGAATTGGACACGCGCCATGGTTTGTCATGCAGCGTTCGCATGTATTGACCTGTTTGTCCTACCCAAAAACGAACCAGGACATGTTTCAACTAGTTGCGCGCGGGACAATAGCTAATGAGAGCCTGTTTGGTATTATACTTACACAGCACAACCTCATGAAGGACGTGTTGAATTATTCATCGCATCTTGCCGACTGGACACAGATGTCGTCTACGACCAGTCCGTATGTTTTTAAAGACGGCAGCGAAAGCGAAACTGATCGTATTACAGATCTATTGGCCGATCCTGAAAATAAATACGCCATGTTTTTGCGAAAAGTGCATCCAGATTTTCCGGATGAAGTTCTCGTTACTATTATGGGCAATCGCACCATACCAGACGACGTCTTGTCAAAAGAGGCGCGGTATGATTTACTACTGCATGCAAAAATACTCATCTGTGTCGTTTTCTTGTTTTACCAACTACGCTCCATAAACTGGGGGTTCTTACCCGTCAGCATTTGATTTCGCTTATCATACAGTGAATATAAACTCGCGCGCATTCATTTTGTCAATTACATCTTTATATATAAACTCCATGACATTCACCAGCTGACTGTATTTGGAATAATTACTCTCCTTCTTGACGAGCTGTAACGCGCCAATGCCTAACAGCTCACTCAATTCTGCTTGTTTTTCAAAGAGGTCTTCGTATTTCACGCAGTGAATCCTATAATTGCGTCGCGGATTTGGTGTTGTATAATTGTCATGGAACTCGCCGATTTTATAGTGATCCTTCTTGGAGAATACAACGTCGTTGATCTTGACCGTCGGTGCAATTTCAATATTGGTCAGATGTTTCGGGTTCCAGAAACGAGAAAAAATGGGGAACACTGGATTACGGTAGATGTATATGACGTCATACTCGCCAACTTCGTCGTCAGGAATGACGCACCCGTTAAACCATTCTTTATAAGTTCTGCCGCCGTTTTTCGTACCTATATGCTCCAGCTTTTCAGGAGGGTTGCGGGAATGAACATGTTCCGTGTCACCGTAATAACCGAGTTTGTTTGCGAGTAGCGTAGACCCAGTACCGCCAAAGGAACATACGTAATATTTTCTACGCGGACGAACAGCCACACTGAAAAGACCGCTTTGCTCCCCATTCTCTTTAAAATATATGTTATACCTGTCAAGATTGTCATGTATTACATTTTGTATCTTGGTGTGGGGAACGTCGTCAAAACAGTAGATGGCAAGTGGCTTGGAATCATTAAAATTGTAATGTATATACGTGACTCCACCATCAGTCCTTCTTGAGAACATGGATTGTTCCATTCCCACAAGCATATACCCGTCAAGTGAAGATGCATTCACCAATTCACAATGAAACTCTCTGTGGTATTTATCCATAATCGTTTTTGTAGATTCACTTTCATTCGTGACCATATAATGATTGGTCTTGACTGACATAGCAGCGTATTTCGCGCCTTCGTATATCTCAATCGCATTGAATATCCCAATAGCTCTCTCCGTATATACACCCACATCACCAAACACCATCGGCCGTTGTTGTTGGTTACATAAAACATAGACATCAATAGCCAGGTCTTGCAGCCAGTCGCATAATTTCTCGTACATTTTTACAGGATATATGTTTGTTTGCCATATACTCAACGGCATGTTCTCAAGACTGGCCATGTTGTATTCGGTGCTATAGTGTTTGTTGTAATGCTCTAGTAAATAATTGCAATCACACGTCTGTGGTGTCATAAGATAACTCCAATGACCATTCTTCACAATGGGCATCATTGTCTTCATCATGTAGAGAGTATGCTTGTCAATATTTTCATATGTGTTGTCATGATACGTGTCGTAACGACAAAACCCAACCATCTCGCAGTGTTCGTGCATTTCATTCCAAAATACGTGAAGATACACCGACGCGTCCTTGAACCCCCTTTTCTGTAAAAAGGGCGTGTAGTTTTTCATCGCGTACTCGTAAATAGTGTTGGGATTCCTGTTTGTTATTTTACACATTAGCTCATTCACGCCAACAAAGGTGAAATAGAAGTTGTGGGCATCTACAAAATATTTTTTATGAAACGTGCAAAACATGCGTAGATTGGTTGCGGTATTGTCGTACAGCACTCCCGCGCGACCTTCAATGCACCGAATAATGTGCATCGGCAATTGTCTATGCATATTTTCATACGACGTCTCCTCATTCACATAACAGATATCTATCTTCTCTGGGAAGACATGGTCCCCGTAGGCATAGCTGTCTTCATCTACAATATAAATCCGGTCCCTGTAATTCGCTGTGATTGCCCGAAGCCCCCCGAGGTTGGTTGTTTTGGCGTAGAGGACGAATATTTGCGCACGCGGATATTGGTGGTAATATGCAATCGCGCGTTCACATTTTTGTGTCCAAACGTCGTAAATAACCATGCGTTCTGCGTCATTGTTAGTATCAGTATTGTTATTATTGCTCACCGTAATCGGTATAGGGTCTGGAATATCATCGCCTACACTATCGGGAATCATGTCATTTATATCATCACACAGACTGTCTGCATGATTCATTACTATTATACAACTACAGAATATTTGTATAATAATTACTTACTTACTACATGTCATCACACGCTAATCAACAAAACATTCGTAATATTAGTATCATGATATAACAAACGATAATTCCTCGTCAGTAATGCTATTGTGATCATAATCGCGGAAATATTTCTCGAAGTTCTTTTTGCATTTGATATTCATCTCGGTTCTTTTGCTAGCTGCAGACCCCCTGGTAAGTTTAATGTCTCTACACCAATTGTACGACTGGATAGCATAATGATTCAAGTGAAGATGGCTTTCCTGAAGCAAAGTCTCGCTCTGTCCAGCAAGACACTTCTTGGAGTGTTCTTCTGCGTTGGACGAGTTGATCACCTTCATATTTGCTGTGTTTTTGTAGTCACATTCATGCAAATGGAGTTTCTCAATATGTGGGCCGCGCGTAATCGTCTTGCAGCTCTTTGTTACTTGTGTATCGTAGAGCTGTCGTTTCGTGAAAGAGCGAATAACCGAAACTGGTTGCTCAATATGGCCATTTGATCCAAACATTTTCCAGGGTATCTTCACACTGACTACGTCAGAACCAAGACTATCCAGGTACTCGGTTATTTTCGCGTACCCCTTTCTTGCATAAACAAATTCATCCAAGTCGGCTACCAGTACCCAATTCGCACAATGACACTGTTTCAAATAGTACTTGTTATACAGTTTATTTTGCGCCCATTTTGTTGTATCCACGACTATCTCAATTTGTCCTCGCTCAATGTATGCAGCAACTTTATCTCTATAATCGTCCGTACTTCCGTTGTCAATCATAAAAATTTTGTCAACGCCCATATTCAAATAGTGGTCTATCCATTCAGTGATAATGTGCTGTTCGTTTTTAAAGATGGTTACTAAAATGAGGTTATACATCGTACAGTGCAAAATTTTGTGTATACAATTCAACATACAATTATATATACGCATCTACGCAGAAACATGCATTGTTAAATTATGTTGGCTATCTCCATGTCACTGCTTCTTCCTTTGTTGCTCTTCTATCAATGCACGAAGGTCTGCTCTATACCATTTACGATTGTGACGGGATTTCACATTAAAAGCATTTTTTTCTTCAGCAAAAATACTGCGTACTTCGTTTACAAGAAGAGGTGTTATTTTGTTTTTCAGATATAGAAAATTCCAGAGAGGTTGGTCGCGGTAAGTAGGACAGTCCAGATAATATTTCCAGAACTCGTTGCATTGCCGGATCGCTGTTTCATTCTTAAGATGAATGCAGAACACGGTGTTTTCATAATACTGAGGCGTTTTCATGTTTACAGATGGATCTATTTCGCAAAGATACTTTCGGGTCGCTTTGATGTTCTCCCACGAATCTTTTTTACATTTTGCAATAAGTTCCATTTCGCGTAGTATGTTCATGTTTTCTCCAAAACCCGTATGGTTATACTGCATAATTCCAGTATCATGATCCGCCAATTGATCACATAATGCATTCCAGTTCTCGTCCTTTTTGGGTGTTAAATATGCGTCACAGTAAAAGATAAACTCGTAGTCTCTTTCTATTTTTCTCAAGTATTCATGTAGCATAAACTTGAAATATCTTGATGCTTTCACAGCATGGTTCACGTGTTTTAGATCCTCTAGATCAACGGTGATTATCTCCCACGGCATTTTCGGGAGACGCTCTTGAGTCAAATTGGTAAATAATATATAATCACAATCGTCGCGTTTATGAAAGTCTTTAGATATGGCTGCTGTTTCAGCGTTTCCAATAAAACAAGTGACAAAGCAAATACGGGTCATTGTGGTACTAATTAGAAATAACAGAGAATATAAATTCTTTCAGGTCACGAATAAAGATCGCTTTCCTATAAATTACCATTATAGTCACCCATTTCACCTACCTTCTCTTCCACTCGCAAATTGCTCGCTTGAATGTCGCCCAGCATAGCTTCTTGCTTGTCCTGCGTCTCTTAATCAAGGTAGTCCTTTATCGCGATTATAGTTCATTTTTCTCTTGTGACTTCCGTGGTAGTAACGTAAAGACTCGTCGTAGAGTATTGATTCTATACCAAATATGTATTGAATAGCCTCTCCCCACAACGGAAGATCTCCCCATCTATATCGGTAAATATGATCGCTTGCTTTAACATCTTCCTTATACTTTTGAAACATCTCGTTTTCCCGTATTTTCGGTATGGAGAAACCCATTAATTGGGTATTTGGTCCTTTTGGATCTCTGGGTTTTGTATCCGGAAAAGAATACGTTTCTTTATGTTTATTGATGAAGTCTAACGACAACTTATTTAACCCGGTAGTTACTTTCCTCCTGTCGTTACTTTCTCCTCCCGCAACAAATGTATATTTATCCAAGTTAGAAAACATATTGTCAATGGAAAATCCAACAATACAGTCGTCGTCAATCCTGATTACTTTATCGTAGTCCGTTACTGCTTCAAAAAAGTCAATAAACCAGAAAGAACACATATGTCTATACCCCAAATCTCCATATTTTTTATCAGTTACCATTTTCACATCCTTTTTAGAGTCGGGGAAAGCTATGTCCCGTATATCTTTAAACACAATGGTCAATTCAGGTGTAGATTCTTGTATCTTGTGCTGGTGGGGTTGTTGTATATTCCCCTCATGGAATATAAACAGAGTCATAGATTTGTCCTTCAAATTTATTGAAATATATTTGTTTCGCTCAATAAGCTTATTGTATTCACTCATATCATCATAACCACGCGCCAATACTGCAATACAGTTTTTTGAGACGGAAGTCATCGTGTATGAATATAATTATAGCATATCCACACATTATTTTTCTTGATTTCTACCACATACACACTGGATTATATTTCGGTACAATTCAGTATTTTTCAAACAACTTAATATAAATACACATATATAACCATGCCACACCTTATTGTTGTTGCCGACGGAGGACTTGGTAATCGTCTTTGGCCAATAGTAAGTGCACTCTCTATGCGTACATCTCTTCCAAAATACACTGTCAATGTATTATGGATAAAGAACCAATCATGTGATATTACATGTAATGATCTTTTCAATGATAATATTGTATCCACTATAAATCTTGAAGAAGTTATTACAATCAAACCATGGTTCGGCATAGAACTAATTACACACAAGAAACATTACTGCAATAATTTAGTAAATCGTGGCATCAGTGGCAGATTCAAATTACAGCCGCATATCGTGGATGCACTACTTCAAAAGGAAAAGGATTTGATTATAGATACACCTCATGCATTGCAGAGTCATTACGTGAACCGGGAGTTGTTTCCTGTTATATTCCGGTCCATATTGAAAGGCTCTGTCTACACCAATATCATGGACACTATACAAACTTTGAAATTAGATAGCTCTTGTGTAGGTTGTCATTTACGAGGAACAGATAATCCAGAATCGTCTCCTAACCAGATACAACAAACGGTCAATCGTATCAAGAAAAATTCAGATAACCATCGTTTTTTTGTGTGTTCGGATATGAAAGAAATAGAAACTCAATTCAAAGAGACTCCACATGTAGTGATGTATGATAAAACTGCATATGTAACAAAAAAAGATCCAAGACACCGTAAAGGGTTCGTTCAAAATGTCATGCGTTCTGCTGATTCAGTATTGCAATCACTGACAGATGTATGCTGTTTGTCTCTCTGTGATACATCACGTGAAGAGTATCACACTTATAAAGTTAGTACATTTTTGGCCATATCGCGCGCAATACGCGGTTGGGAACATTGTGATTATACCACGCCTACGGAGAAGACAACCATTGATACATTCGAGTGAGTCCATCATGGAGAGAAACAGATGGAGCATAGTCCAGATCTCGGGAGGCCTTGTCAATACACGCGTGTGTATGTGGCACATCGCCTATCTTTTCTTTTACAGTATCACATATCGCTGTTTTACCAGTCACTTTTTCACATGCACCAATAAATTCGTTCAATGTGACAGGGGTTGAATTACCCAAATTATATATCTCACATACGCGTCTCTTTTTGTTGTGCATTGCTCCCATAATACCTGTCACGATATCATCAATGTATGTGTAATCTCTATAGGATGATCCGTCCCCGTACTTCTCAAACGGTTGGTCGTGCCTGATACAGGATAAAAGCTTGTAGGGAGCCATATCGGGGCGGCCGCGGGGCCCATACACGGTGAAGAAACGAAGAC